>Ga0131853_10022409_pt1 | contig 11433 bp, 6 predicted proteins | sample TergutLab28metaG_FD_92764 | JGI IMG/M metagenome (GOLD analysis project Ga0131853, IMG submission 92764) | Labiotermes labralis P1 segment gut microbial communities from Petit-Saut dam, French Guiana - Lab288 P1 (version 2) (version 2) | ecosystem: Host-associated > Arthropoda: Insects >...
GAAATTTTTTTGAAAAGGGAAAAATTTTCCGGGGGGGGTTGAAAAAAAAAAAAAAAACCCCCTTTTTTGTTCTTGTTTCCCCCCCCCCCCCCCCGAAAGTCGTGCTGTTTATGAGATAATGTGGAACGTTAGAGGTAGAGGGGCAGCAGATAACAATAGAGTACCGCGCATGCGCTTTGCATCCTGGTTAGCTAAGGCTACAGACGTACGCTCAGAATATGCAATACTTTTTGTATTACCATGGCCACAGTGGTGAAACGAACGCACAGCGATGTTACGTTTATACGTACATTGCATGTCTTGTTTTATTTTCTTTTATTATTAGCTCGAAGGGTGGATGGTGAAGGGAAGCACAAGGGGATTTTTTGTCTGCAGTTTGTGTAGTTATTGAAATGTAACTACGTTTTTTGGTACGTGTTCTGTCAATGTTAAAATTCTTGTCTCACATAATCCATTACATCCATTCACATCCCAGACAAGTCCCCCTCCCTTTTCCTTTCTTTCTTTTCTTCCATCTCTTTAGAAGTCGTCGTGTTCGGACGTGGGTGGTCAGTATGCAGTTTTCGTTCGCTAACGGCTTGAGGCCGTGTTGTGTAACTGACACGTAAAATAAGCCGCTGTTCCCGACCCACAGAATTTCTTGAAGAACCTTAACGGCCGAAATGGATCACAGACATGACGTGTTGGAAGTCGGTTCTTTCCGGGGCATGGGAGGCACGCAGTGGTGCAGTTGGTTGAGGCACTGCCCTGCAAGCCGGAAGGTCGCGGGTTCGATCACCGATGGTGTCGATGGAATTTTTCGTTGACATAATACTTCCCTGGGATCAACTCAGCCTCTAAAAGAAATGAGTATCAGAAATATTTCCGCGGGGGATAAAGGCTGCCGGTGCGTGGGGCTGACAACCTCACCACCTTCATGTACCAACTGTCATGAAATCTGGGAGCCTTGTCCTCCTAGAACCCTGGGGGCCTGTCGAAGCTTGTTCAGGGATTGCTTTACCTTTACCTTTACCCTTTTGTGACATGACAGTGCAATGGTCCATGTTCGTTTTGTTCTCATGCCAACCACTCCCTCGCGGACTGTGCAGTAATAATTCCGTCTTTGCGATTGCTCGCGGAATACACGTTTAAGTTGATACGTTGTCGTTAAGTGGCCAAATATTTGAAGTGAGCTGCAGACAATTTACTTTGCACATGATGTGCCGAAGGGTTCTGGTGGTGTGTAAATCAGACCATTGGCGAGGAACCAGAGTGCAAAACGCCTTCCAAAGATGAAAGTGAGAAATACGTGCAAGGTCTTACGAACCTCGCGAGTTATGAGGTTTTCATCGCGATGTAAGTGAGGTTTCCGGTCTTGTAGGATGTGCGTCTCCGAATAAGTGGTTCACGAAGTTTCGAAGGAACATACAGCCGTCGTGAAATGGTATTTCATAATAAGCTACCTAACACATGTATCAATAATTAGCGAACAAGATGCAACAATATGCAGTTTACATCTGCAAACTGCTCTACATGTTTCGGGTGCTATCTCCACCCATCATCAGGAGTTCAGATCACTGTATATACAGTATCTGGCATTATTGAGACCGTTGCTGCGGTCTCAATAATGCCAGATACTGTAGATACGGTGATATGAGCTCCTGATGGTGGGTGGATATACCACCCGAAAAATGTACAGCAGTTAGCAGATATAAATAAACTGTATATTGTTGGATAATTATTGACAAATGTTACGCGATGCACGGACTATTGAACATAAAACTACCTAACACACTTTAACTGGCAACTGGCACATCGTGTCTCTTAAGCGGTCCTTATCGCTTCTAGGATAGGGTGTTTCCTTATTGACATTACCTGTCCCCTTCGCCACTTAATGGCGACGAACATCATGTCATTCGAGTTCATTGAAAACAACGGATTACAAACGTTGTGCAAAATATTGTGGCTTCATTTGTGAGCTGTAAAGACGTTTAGGTTCGACGTCAGGATCAATACGTGAGTGAGCAAGGTAGCAAACAAAGCAAACAAACCTTTGCTATTCAAGGTACACTTGTCAGATTGTTGGACAATACCAGCATGTTCACGGTCACTGCGAGTACGTTTTTTAGCCTACTTTCCTTCCGAAAAGGAAGAGTAGTAAAACGTTTCAAAGCTAATATTAGGACGCCGTTCTTCCACTAGTTCAGGGCTACTTTCTCCTCTACGTCTGACATATTAAATTATCAACGAATCCGCAGCATATGCTTTCTTTGTCGTTCCGGCTTACTGGATATAAATTTGGTCACTGGATTATTTGTGCATGACTGGCATGAAATGAAACCATAATAGTGAACTTTGTGCTACCATCTGTTATGGTTTGTCTCTCAGGCTACTTACCCGATTTCCCTTAAATTTGGAAAACACCATCAGGTAATTTTATTTTAGCGCGTTTGAGCCCTGCTTTCCGCACAAAAATTATTACTAGACCTAAACTCTTGGAGATAAAGTAGAGTTGTTCCTGTGCACGCTAAGAAGGCGTATGGTGGTGTGGAGGTACAGCTCCCATCATTCCTAACTTCTGTGCTAGATGCGGTGAGTGGTCGGCTTCACGACGTAGGGAAGCTCTCCCGGTACCCATTCTTTAGGAGGGTTGGTTGACCCCAGAGTCAGTCTGGGCTATTTTGGACATTAGATAAATTACCCATACCGGTAATCGAACCTCGATTTTTCGGTTTTGCAGTGGGTAATGTTTTACTATGCTTGGTCTCCGCCCTAAGATGTAGTCACAACTTATCAAGTTCCTTAGCTGTGGCATACATTTATTGGAAATTTGTTTCTTCCAGTGTACGATATCAGGCCTACGTTTAGGGCAGTGCAATTACATCTGCAGTACATGAAAGAAAGAGACAAGTCACGTCTGTACAACGGTATACATAGAACGAACTTTGGAGTTCGTTTACACCAAGTTACTTAAGTATGAGAACGACCTCGAATGGGTAGCTTCCGCGTGACTTAACCAGGACTTGGGTATGCTTGACAGTAATTCTAGAATCGTTATTGGACAAGGAGTTTGGAATTGAGCGTCGTCGGAATACGTTGCGCAGAAAATTGAATTTAGCTGTTTGAACAGAGATGGAGTACGTGGTGGCTAACACCCCTCTCTCCCACTTCTAAATCCACATCTTTGGTTAGTTTGACAGTAGATGTGCCTCAGATATATATATATATATATATATATATATATATATATAGTGTATTGCAGTGTGTCTTGCGGGGTGGCTGCTTCTAAGAATTATATTATCGGCTTACTCGTCAGTTTGAACATATTGTGGTTGGAAAATGATGTAATGCTCCGTGTATTTGTCTTGTCTGTTAACTGGGAGAGGTCTGCAGGTAACCTAGTACGCTTTCAGGAGATGGTGAGCGTGATTCTTAATTAGGAAACCGCGCTTATTTTACTGTTTGATTTCGTCAATTCCAGAATATATGTTTCAAGCCATTACGACCGTTCTATTCCTGACCATTTAAGACCATTATATTATCACATTCGACACTATATAACATTTGTGTATGATGCATCTTTCTCAAATTACACGGGGGTGACACGGGGTTATTCATCATCTTCATTATCGTCGTCTTCGTCGTCGTCGTCGTCGTCATCATCGTGGCGACTGCATGCGAGATTAGCACTTCGGAAGTCAGAGCACACAGTGATGGCGCTGTATTAAGTAATATGGCGGATGCGGTAATAAGATGGCCACCTGAAAAGTTGGCGTGATGTGTAGTTGCAAGTTGAGCGCCATATGAAACGTCTAGTCTTGCGAGAACTGTGCGCTGATACGTGCAGATTTTATTGTGTTAGTTACGAAGTTAGGAATGCGTGTGAAATGAAGTAATGGTGCCACTGCTTCAGCGACATTTCCATTGTGTGAGAACCAATCAAAATTCATCCTTTTCCCCGCCAACGTATCTTCTGTCATTTCATCACCAAGCTTTGTTTTGTTGTCCTTGAATACTCATTTTGATAATAATGCATGCAGGATCTCATTGCAGCAGGAACGTAAGCCAACACAAACATTAAGGATATAGAGTTAGCTAAGCTGGCTACAAACCCATGTGTATAGTACTTCTGCTACTGCTTTTGCTTCAGCTGCTGCTACTACTACTACTACTACCACCACCACCACCACCATACTATTACTACCACCACCACCACCACTACCACCATCACTACTACTACTACCATCACCACCACCACTATACTACTACTACCACCACAACCACCACCACCACCACCACCACTACTACTACTACCACCACCACCACTATACTATTACCACCACCACCACTACTACTACCACTACCACCATCACCACTACAACTAATACCACTACCACCGCCGCCGCCGCCACCAACACTACTACTACTACTACTACTACTACTACTACCACTACTATTACTACTATCACCACCACCATCACGACTGCTGCTACTACATACATGCATATGTATATATAGTGTACGCTAAATACTTGCATACGTAACACATACACATAATACATACACATAAAAACGCACATATACCTAATACGTACATATGTACATACAGACGTACATATCTGCATACATATATAACGTACGTACGTAATACCTACATATATACATACATACGTACTTACATCCTTACACACACACACGACCATAGACCTACATAATTTTGGTCTTATCAGCACTTAAATTTTCTTCCGTACCCAATTTCCGAGACATTTAAAGGAATTTGGAGGCTTGAACTTTCTCACCCCAATGTACTGTACGTTCCTGTAGGAAACAATTTTTCATGTATATCTTCTAGAATTCACTTGGATTGTTTAGCAAGTGTTGAATGTATTTTCCATATGAGTTGCGTGTTTCTTATGAAGGGAAGACGAGAGCGTCAACAGGTAAGAATCGACTTGTCAGTCGCGTAGATTATGAAAGTTAAAGTCACTGTCTCATGCCCAGAGGAAATGTGCCCTGGCATTGTATAAGAATGAGCACGTAAGATACGTAACTTACTTGTGTAGAACTTTTACATTGACCGACTTTCCAGGTCATCCGCCCTGCTGCTACTTAAACTGCCGTTTGTTGCCATTCTCACATGAATTAAGCGATAGCCACACCAATCGAGATTGCTACTGTGATTCACTTAACGCTTGTTAGCTGACTGATTTTCATGAAGAATGTTTATAAATAGTAAAGTCAGAGCTGCTAGAGCTCACACGATGTTCGTGCTTTTTAACTGCATGCAGCACTACAAACAAGACAAATGTGCTAATTTGTGGGCTGGAACAGTAATCTCTCAGGTCCAGACAGTTATTATACTGAGAATTTTATACTCAGACAGCCTCAGTTTCCGTAGAGCTGGAGACCTGGTTGTTCCCGGATGGTTAGTAGTAAACTCATTGTAGAGTCTTCCGGGTGTAACTCTGTTTTATACCGTAAATATTACCGGCATGTAGGAGAAACTTGTGGGCCGGGCAGCTCAGTCGGTATAGCGACTGACTGCGGGCTGGAAGGTCCGGGATCGAATCCCGGTGGGGACGAGATTTTCCGCCCGTCCAGACCGGCCTGCGGCCCACCCAACCTCCTGTAAAATGGGTACCTGGTCTTTCCCGGAGGTAAAGTGCGGCCGGGTTGTGCTGCTGACCACTCACCCCCTTCTAGTGCCGCGGTCATGGAAGAGTAGAGCTATACCTCTACCCACCCTCGGGCCACACCGGGCCTGTGACGGGATCACTTTACCTTTACCTGTACTATTAGGAGAAGCTTACTGTGCTGTACTCAGAAAACTGTACAGGTTCGTCAATAAAACAGCAAGTTTCCCCGAAACGTCCTTCAGTATTTGTCATTTCTAAACCTGATACCCAACAGACTCAGCCTGTATTCATCCTTTAGAGTAAGATACAAAGTCGTGAACTGAGAGGTTAGTGTGGATTGCTAAGCAAGTGTGCTTTTTCTGCAGGTGTGATTGATCCTTGATTATGTTGCCGAAATTAATATCGTAGCATTGTTGGATATGTGGTATATGTGCATGTGGTGTTAGTAGGTTTGCCAGTATCCTGCACTGTATTTTGCAAGGTGTTTAGTTGGTTTAAACGTAGGTAGCCGCCTCATCATTTCGTGAAAGGGACTTCAAATGGATATTATTAGAGACTTTTCTCTAAAGGTCGATCGTAGCATTTTCATTCAGACCTTGTTCGCTTTCATCTGTCGTAAAGAGTTCGATAAGCTGTGCGGTGGCGTTGGAATACGTTGGGCTTTATGGTGGCAATGAGGAAGATCGTGCACATGTTGGAAGTTCGGCGGATTTTCGCCCACAGCCTACCGAAAATTGACTGCTCGACTTGTCAGGAGAGAAGGTCAGTTCTGGTAATGTATTTAAATGTTGATGGCAGCAAAACAGACACATGATGGTGGTGATGTTGATGATGATTGTAATAGTAGTAATGATACCGCCTGTTTCGATCTCTGTAGCTTGAGATAACGTTACGTCATTTTATTGCCGTGAGACATAACGCGACCGTGTGCTGCCTTCGGAGTAATACGTAATGCAATATACGTGTATATCCATGAACTATAGCGTGGTGGATAAAACTCACCGAACCTTTGATGGTTTTGTAGCGCCGAGTTGTTACGTTTCCTATGGCCGTTTAAATTGTAGACTAGCAAGCGTCTTCTAACTTACTATATCGTTTGAAGACAGGACTTAAGGATTATGGAAGATTACTAGTCGCGCTTTGCGAATACGTTTTCTGTGTATTTTTTAGTGACAAGTTTAGCCTGTATGCGTAAGCCCATATTGAGCATTGTAACTGTAAGTCGTTTTTAAGACTATATCGTGCTTGCAAATCTCTATAGAAGAAACCGCTACGTAGCGTGGGCGTAGAGGAACGGGGAGCCATAGGTGAACAATGTTTTATGTAGCACACATTTTATTTTTAATATGTCTCTTTCAATTGGTTTAAACATACGGTCATTTCCTGCAAGATTAAGGTAGTAGTTAGTCGTCATTATCGTTGTAATCATCATCATCACCATCATCACGTTATCTGTTTTACGAAAGGCCCACAGCCTCTTGCAAAGCTAGTTCACCAGTAAGTGCGGTTTGGTGCCTTTTCTGTCAATTTCCATTATTTTATTTTTTCCTTAAGGTCATCCGGTAGCTTCTTACTTCTCCTTTCGCGTCTTCTCGTCTCTTATTCTTTTCCTTCAATAGCGTGTTTTAGACGGCAGTTCCTGCTCAAGATATGACCAGTGCCTTTTCGCCGTCTTTCGTTTCATTGCCTGAAAAATATTTCTTTCCTCCTTGACTCTTTGCAATCCTTTTTCGTATGTCACACGATTGGTCTAACTAATCGTCTCCAACTTTCTCCAGCACCACATTTCAAAACCTCCAAGATATTTTCCCCAGGTGCTTCCCGAAGTGTCCAAGCTTCAGTGCCATTCAAAGCTGTGCTCCAAATGTAGCATTTCACTGGTTTCTACCTTAATTGTAAATCGATTTTCTGGTGAAAAGAGTCTTCTTTTAGATTTTGAACATTGTTCCCTATTGGAATGCACGTTGTTTCAGATACAGCAGTCAGTACATGGATTGTCCACGTTTCCTTGATCATGTAATATGATGACTAAGTTAACTGTCCCTCTTCTCTGACAGGAACGATAGCACATCCACAAAGCACAACCCGCCTCCCATTTTTTATCACATGTTTTGTCAACAGGAAGAGCCTGTGGAAAAGTATTTCTTATATTACAGATTCCGACTACCGTGCATTTATTTGGTATAACCGTGAAGTAAGGTACTGTTGCCATCATTGCTGACTTGGTGGTGTAGATGTGTTTATGATTATATGCATAGAGAATTGTTGTTTAATATTGCCAAATTCAAACCGGAAATTAAACGTAAATTATCGCTGTTGTCATATTGTTTTACTTTTTACTGAACTCGCCTTCCCGAAGTTCGCATATTGTACGAAGATTTATTGCTATGTGACATTTGCACGGCCGGTATGGTAGTGTTATTGATTCTGGAGGATTAGCAACTAGAAACGGTAATTTTTTCTGGTGGTGTGGTGTAAGCACTCTTTTGAAGTATCGTGATAATATGTCACATGATTCATAAGTTATTTGAGGAACATGCATAGGGTCATTATGGTTCCATAACTGAAATATTTTCTAGTAAAAGAAATGAAAACACAAGGTTGAATACGTCAGTTTGTTATACCCACTAATGCTGTTTGTTATACTTTCTGACAACCGAATGCGTTGTGGATTTTGTAGGTTTAAGAAACTTTGAAGACTAAAGTCGGGGTGGAAGTTACAGTATTACTAACGTTCACTCGGTCAGTCGTTGCTAGCGAGACCCTCCCGGGATTTGTGACCAGATTTTAGTTCGTGTATTGAATACTATAGTGACAGAGAATAGCTCATTCTAGGGGTCCACCAGTGTAGGAAGCAGAGCCGGCTTCCAAAATACAGTGCTTCATTAAAAAAGCAGAAGAACGAAAAAGTCAACAAAAGAAAGAAGAAAGAAAGAAGATTATGTCAGTGAATACTACTGTCAGTCTCTCTTGAGGTGTCCTTTCTGACGAGAGGGCAGGGCTATCCTATGTCAGAAGTTACCGTTATTGTCAGCTGTACATGTTTACATATCTACTCTTTGAGTGAGAGTGGGACAAGAAACCTGGGTCCGGGGGGGGGGGGCAGTGACAGGAATTGCATTTATTATTATTATTATTATTATGACGGGGAACATATATTTACTACTCTGAAGTTTCTCAAGCAGTGCTCGCTCGTCGTTATGATAAATGTAGGCTGGAAACGATGTCAAGCGTTTGGAAGAGAATGGGAAGTAGATTGTTGGGAGTCTGTCGTTGAGTAAAGTAGCTGAGCAGTTGGTCTGAGTTTTGTGTTTGGAGGGCAGCACTTTGACGAAATTTTTATCACATCGCGAGGGCTACGATTAAACAGAAGTATGTTTAGAGATTCAGTTCGTACCGCGCAGCAAACACATCCATCTCAAATTTTCATGTTTTGGTGACCGTGCATCTCAGTATAATCTTATTAATTAACCAACTTAATGCACAAATTCTTGTTTTATAATAAGTTTATTATAAAACAAGAATTTGTGCATTAAGTTGGTTAATTATTAAGACATCCGTCTCAGTTGTATGTAAAAATCGTGAAGTTAATGCTGTATAGGGAACAAATCGCTGTTCGTTCTGCGAACCGTGCAGAACACACACTTTGGACAGTACCTCTAACTTTCGAACTCTACAGCTCTTGGTACATATTGTAACCACTAAGCTTTACAGGGTAAAAGGTGGTTTAGGTTGTTAGTGAGGGATTCAGATTCTTGAGTTTCAGTGGCGCATCAGCATTGTCCTTTTCGTCATTTATTCACGTAGTCCCCCATTACTTCATGCCATATTCCCTTTGTGTATAACCCAGCGGCTGGACCACAAGAAGGCAGCATTCATTTGCGTTCTGTGAGTGTATTTTTTTTTTGTTAGCCTTATAGTATGATTTCGACATGGCCACTACACTAACCAGTATTTGTCTTTTCGTGGCAGTTTCGTGCCGTATTCTTACCTCAGTTCCATCTCCGAAAGACAAAAAGAAAATAAGAAGGGCTGTACTGGTAGTGGTGTTTTTTGAAAATAGCTCCGTTCGTGTTTTATATGACTACAGTGTTACATCTGGTAGGTTTGATAGCGTCTAGTGTTGGGAATGTTGTGAATAAAACGTTGGGGCAGATGCCCAGGGTAGCGGTAGTGGCCTCTTAGTGACCTCTGTCACAACAATTGTGCGAAGGGACTGAGAAATGTTGTAAAACATTTCGGGCAGGATAGACGATTTTGTGTCAAGATTCGAACTAACGAAGTAGGCCTAATTCTAACAACAAATTCATACTTTCGGTTTTTTGAACGTACGTCATGGAATACCCCGTGTGATTCAGCGGCGTGGTGCAGGTTAGTTTTCCGAGGGATTAGGGTTCTGTTTGAGTTTTCCATGTGACAAACAAAAGTAGTAGACTTATTTAAAAGGTATTGCCATCTTAGTTTACCACGTTACAGGATTGTCGAGGAGTGCACTGCGTTTGTCATTAGAGAGGGTTTGGTCTTGTCACAAAATTCAGAAGTGTTGTGGCTGCACTTCATCCCACAACAGGCATTGACGCGCCCTGAGAAACATCTGACTTTATGGCCAATTAAGCTGACTGTAGACCGATTTCTACTTTGGCGTTCTCTTTATCTGGAACGTGTCAATCATGATCCGTGTAGTAGAGGTTCGTTGAACGAAAGTTTGTTCTGTTCAATGACAAACATCGGTTTGAGTTCGAGGATGTGTGTGTTTTTTTAATATCATGTCGTTATTTTAAAGTTCATAGCGGTGGTCGTTAAGCTTTTTGGTTTGAGTACGATGATTAGACACATTACTGTATCAGGTACTGTGAAAGAAAGCACTCGCAGATAATTCAATTACATCCGGTACTAAGTGTTCGTTAGCGTTTCAGCTGTTTGATCTGTAAATCCTTTGCCGTATTTCAGTTGATATTCAAATGCTTGCTACTAAAGGTATACATCCATTGATAACTAATAATAAAAATCGTTTACACCGGTCTTTTGTTATTAAATTACAGTCAGCGAACATCATTAATGGAAAATAGTCATATTTGGCAACAGTATTAGGTTACGGCTACAAAAGAGAGGTGAGAAAGTGTGTTTAAAACTTGAAATTTAATTTGAAGGTTGCACACAATAATATATTGTTCACAGGAAAGGGCGATACGGTTGAAACGTAGTTCATGATTCGTGTCACATGCTACTTTGAGTACGAAGTAGTGGTAAATTATACCCTGAAATAATTGACATGCGCAGTTTGTTTACTTCTTTAGGGGAAATCCAGTACGAGGCATTGTGTGATTTTTATCCAGCCACTTCGGGCGTAGGACCTACCTTCAAACAGGTGATCCACTCCAACATCCTGCAGTCCGATTCATTACAGGTAACCAGTTTTATCATCTTAGACGCTTCGTAAGCTCAGAAGTTTCTGAAGCATCATAAAATAATCAAGTAACTAGGTGTCGTTGCTTGAGATGATTGGAGATAAGGAGCAATAAAAGGGCAGTTCTGTTAGATCTTTGTATCTGCGAGTACCTTTACAGCCTCCTGTAACATTCAGGGCCTTTCTAAGCTTTATCTTTTTACACGTGCTTTAAACCTAAGAAAGAGGACGTTGCAGACGGTGGCTTCACTGGGGTTGCTTTTCTGAATAAACAGTGTTTATTTACCTGAACCGATTCTTGAGTCAGATGCTGCCCCCCCCCCCCCTAGAGTTTACTATAAATTCTCGTTCTTTCTGTATTTGTTAGTAACGAATGTAGCTATCAGTATTTTCTTTTTTTATTAGTTCCGA
>Ga0131853_10022410_pt1 | contig 11432 bp, 9 predicted proteins | sample TergutLab28metaG_FD_92764 | JGI IMG/M metagenome (GOLD analysis project Ga0131853, IMG submission 92764) | Labiotermes labralis P1 segment gut microbial communities from Petit-Saut dam, French Guiana - Lab288 P1 (version 2) (version 2) | ecosystem: Host-associated > Arthropoda: Insects >...
GCATTTGGGAACCCAATAGTCATCTTCAGGCTAAGCTAAGAACCGTTATTGCTTTACAGGGTGGTTGTGCGCATTTGGGAACCCAATAGTCATCTTCAGGCTAAGCTAAGAACCATTACTGCTTTACAGGGTGGTTGTGCATATTTGGGAACCCAATAGTCATTTTCAGGCTAAGCTAAGAACCGTTATTACTTTACAGGGTGGTTGTGCGCATTTGTGCACAACCACCCTGTAAAGCAATAGCAGTTCTTAGCTTAGCCTGAAGATGACTTTTGTAAGTCAAAACATGTTGCATTAATATTATATTCTATTACAGGTGTGTTTACGGCAATATATAGTAATAAACTGAATACATGTATACGTATATATACACCAGTACTGTGTTCCACAGTTAATTTTAAAGGTCCCATACCAAGAATGTGAACAAAATTTATAAAAAAACACATAGAATGTACTAATGTTAGCATTGCCAGGTCAAGTGGCTGCACGACTGTAGTAGGTTACCTGCCTTCTGGTTTCGATTCATCTCTGGGAGAATCAGCAAAGAAATGATCACATGCTAAAAAACAAATTCACAAATATACTTGTGTGACACATTGCTACTGCTTTTGTATAGTTCAAGAATCTGATATATATTTGTGCTGATGTTTTGCGTCACACAGCAGGTAAGTTGACGGCTAATTACCGGGGAACTGATAAGTCCTTAGCCCGACCTACTTCCCGATGTAGGACAGAATCGATAGTGTCATTGGAAGCTAATCTACTGCTAGGATCAAATAATATATGCTTGCTGCAGACTCTCAAGGAACTTCAGAGGGATGAAAGACAACTTATGTTTTTAATTTTCATGTAAGAATTATCAATTCGGTCTAAGGACTTATCAGCACCCCTGTAGATGCAGTAAACCTTACATTTAGTTTTCTACATATTTCAACCAGTATCACAAAAACATGGCCAGAATGAGGAGGAGAAAAAAATTCATTTTGCTGCACTTGTATCTTCAATATGTAGCACCACAAACTAGGTAATACAGAGGAACTTATAACTTGAAGGAGATGAATTTACATGAATATCACTGACACTTACGTGAGTCCTTCTGGCTTCTTCGGAAAACCATTCCACAAATGAATTACCATATGAAACTTCCCCATGGGCTTCCTTCCATGGCTTCCCTGCTTCTGCTGTGATGAGTGTTGCTAGGTCATCATGATGTTTGACAAGAACATTATACCACTTCCTTAAATATTCCGATCGTTCCTGATTCATTTCAGACAGACATATCACACCCCATGTGATAAAATTGCGCAGTTGAAGTTAACATGCAACAAGAGTAGGTCATCATTACATGAAACTGACAATCCTTCTATTTTATTGACCTGTATACTCGAAGTACTAAAATACTGTTGGGCAGTGTGCGCCGGGTAGCTCATTCGGCATACCGACTGAATACAGGCTGGACGGTCTGGGATCGAATCCCGGTGGGGACGAGATTTTCCGCCCATCCAGACCAGCCCTGGGGCCCACCCAGCCTCCTGTACAATGGGTACCCGGTCTTTCCCGGTGGTAAAGTGTGGCCAGGGCATGCTGCTGACCACTCACCCCCTTCTAGTGCTGCGGTCATGGAAGAGTAGAGCTATACCTCTACCCACCCTCTGGGCCACACCGGGCCTGTAACGGGATCACTTTACCTTTGCCTTTAACAACCTTATCTATGCATAAATCAGCTACACATTTCAGATAAATATAGCCACATATAAAACCATAGATAAGAAGAAACTTTAACACAATACAATAAAGCTCCATGCACTAGACCTCACCTTACATTAATATACAGTTGTGACGGTATATATATATAACAGCTTGTTAAATTTGAAAACTCTACATGGTTTAAGTGTGGGCCCGGTAGCTCATTCGGCACAGCGACTGAATACAGGCTGGATGGTCTGGGATCGAATCCCGGTGGAGAAAAGATTTTCCGCCCATTCAGACCGGCCCTGGGGCCCACCCAGCCTCCTGTAAAATGGATACCAGGTCTTTCCCAGGGGTAAATTGCGGCCGGGGCGTGCTGCTGACTGCTCACCCCCTTCTAGTGCCGCGGTCATGGAAGAGTAGAGCTATACTTCTACCCACCCTCTGGGCCATACCGGGCCTGTAACGGGATCACTTTACCTTTACCTTACTGTTGGGCAGTGTACTGGCAATATTTACATTTTATTGGCCAGCATGTTGGAAATACCCATATTTAGTTGGCCAGTGTACTGAAATCTTCAGTGAAGTATACCTTCTCAGCACCAGCAAAAACACATAACAGTGTGTAATCCAAATCTACAGCCATGCACAGTGTCCACTGTGCACACAATGGCTAAACATGCCTTCGAAATTACCTCACAGTACAATTTTGTTTAGCTTGTGAAAAGCAAACTTATGATACAATGATATAATGTTAAATTAATGTACTAAATATATTTATTAAATGGCCCTTTCCCATCATCTGTGGGTTGTGGATGGAGGAGATGGCCTCCAGAGGGTTGACAGCTGTGAATGTATTAAGCCAGTAGTTGTGGACAGTTATCAACAGACATACCTTCCAGCCTGAGAATTAGGCATAGCTTTAACAAACATTAATCACAAGATTTTCTTTGTTAGAAAATATTCATGAAGGCATGGGATTGTGTAATTCTTAAATGCTCTAGGTGGCACTGGCAGGACACAGATGTCTATGAACACAATTGTGAGCCTAGAAGGTGGAAGAAACTGACTCAGGACTGTGTTAAATCACAGAGTTTTCCAGTATGGACACTGAAGCTTTGAGTACAAAACACTGTCCCTGTTCAAACCAGTGAGGCATGTAAGGCGAGCAGAGTACAGACATGCGTTGCTTAATGACGGGGATACGTTCCGAGAAATGCGTTGTTAATGCGATTCGGTCGTCGTGAGAAAGTCACAGAGTGTACTTACACCAACCTTCAAACCTGGCATTGACTTGGCCTCCTTACACATGAAAGTCCTTTCAGCCATCTGCTTCCAGAATAGGGAGGTTTCATCCATATTGAAGATTTACTCTGGCAAGAAATTTTCCTCCACAATCAGCTCACCTCAAGTTTCCAAAAATTCTTACCACTGTCATAAATGCGTTCAGTCGTTGACCAAAATATCGTTATGCGGTGTATGACTGTATAATCCCACTCATTCTTAACCTTGACATTAGATGGAGGTGGGTGGTTAGCCTTACTGTCCTGGCTGCTTTATCTCACCCCAACAACCCCCCCCCCCCCTTTGCTGGGGAATGGGCCCCCGGCACCCACTAAATCGGGGGCTTGGTTGGCCACACAGCTGATCTTTATATTACAGAGAAGATGGAAGTCTCTTGTCTCTGCTGGGATCTGAAACGTTGATTTTCCAACCCGTAGCCCAGTCTATATACCGACTACACTATTTCAAATCTTTTTCTGTCCCAAAGGGTTTGAGATATAGCTCCACTCATTCTTTTCCACGCCACTACACTCTTTTTTAACCTTTGTGTGTGTCTACTACACTTAGAATAACGTTCACTGAATAAAAATTATTTGAATTAAAACTGATTAATTACATAAGAATCAATACTGAAAACCACCATTAATTTACCAACATGCCCTTTGCTAATTTGATGTCCAACTTCCTCCACTTCTGCACCATCAGTTTGAAGTCTATTGGATCTTAATGGACCTGACAAGAACCTGTTCACTCACAGAGCCCTCCTAACATGCCACTGGCCCTGGGATTGAAAAAAAAGAACCTCTTTCTGTCAAACACAACAAAGTAAACACCTCCTCCCCATTCCCACAATATGGAAGATATCTAATCCTAATAAAAGATTAACATGGCCATGACATGCCTCAGGTGGCCAGTCATTGGCCTCTATACCATGGAGGCCCAGTTTTGATCCCTGGCCAGTTTGGGTTGGATTCTGGTGGAAGTGGTAGTGAAACAGGTTTTTTTTAGAATACTTTGGCATTTTCTATCAGCATGGTATCACTAATGATACACATTAATTCTTGTATCATCGACACTATGTAATAGGGTTGGCCAAGGCAGCTACGTGAGGTTTGAAAGCCACAAATTAAGAAGAAACTTGGGCAAGAGCCATGAAATAATGAAAGAAAGTTTTATTTGATGGCCTCTTATTCCTTTCAGCCAACTACAACAGGGTAATTTCGGGTAGGCATGGAAGTATCTTTGCTTTAGAACACCTTTTAAAACGCTGTTCAGTGTTGGCCTCGTGTGCATGTAAATGAACAGAATGTTATTTTCTTACAGGCAAATTGTGTGAGCCACATTGTGGCACCCATACTATGTAATCTTCACAACTGACATCCTCACATATAGCACTTTAAAAATCAAGCCTCCCCAACCTTTCACTTGATGACAGGAAAAGATCTAGTTCCCAACATGTATTTTTTTTAATCTGAGACGATGGATAAATTCATAAATCTTGTAATCCTAAATAATATTCTTCCTATAAAATAATTATGGAAGCAGTAAAAAATCCCTATAATGTTAATATCCAACCAGACAGAAGAGTTATACAATTGGATAATTTCATCTTGTACAAGTGTACCTATTTTTAACAACCCACCCCACACAGTTTATAAAATTAAGTTCAACGGTACCTTTGCAGTGGTATGTTTCCAAGTTTGAAAAGCATCTGCTGCAGCCTGAATAGCAGTAGTGGTGTCTGATGCATCCATATCAGGGACAGAACCAACTACCTTGCCACTTGCTGGATTTGTTACGTCAAAATTCTTACCACTGCCTGCAGCGACCCATTCACCATTAATAAAAGCTTTGTCACGCAGAAGCGGTATTCTAGTTTCAAACGTATGCGCCTAGCAGAAACGTAACATAAAAACACAATATGAATCTTTTCCGTAATAATGATACCATTATGGAACATGCATATTGCATATTTTTCAGTTATGTTAAGCAAGCCATGTTAACAAAGCCATATTACCTGTCGTAATATTATTCTCCCTAACCCCATTTTTTATTTCCAGGAGCGATTAACACCTGCACCTGGTAATGCCTAGTGAGATAGCCGGCACAACTACCAACTCGGAGAATTAAGCTTTTGTAAATACGCTATACGTAAGGCTAAAACCTCCTGTCAGATGTCATTACACGAAAGGACTGTGTTAACATCATATTCAGTACGGTCCAATTCTCATCAATTAACATGATAATGTTTCATGACGGATATTATGTGATGTAATGTCCAGTATTACCAACGGCAAGAACAGAAATTGTAGCACTGGGAAACCAAACTGTGACAGCTATGACCTATGCTTATGTCACCGCAGTATGTGCATTTCCCTGCGCAAAAGGTTGAAGAAGAACAGGTACGTTGCGAACACAGATTGTGGTTGTTGTTGTGGTTACTTCACTTTTGTAAATATAGACAGCATTTTCGTGAGTTCTTATTTGCATGTCGTATATCAGTCTCATAATATTCTGCTTGAATTTCGAGTAAGTGTCCGTATTCGTGGTCTTGGCAAGTATCTGCATGATGAAATGCGATTGTTGTCGTGTTTAGTCAGAAATAATCGACATGGTGCCCTTTGATAATAGATTTAAAGTATCAGACAACTTTAACCGTGTTCCAAAGAAACTGCGAAGAATATCGAAGTGAATGATTCCCGGGTAATCAGGGTACAAATACGTGTTGGAACTATAAACGAATCCGCTTGAAGAAATTAGTATTTTATAAGTTCTTAGCTGGACAGAAGACTAACAAACTGCGTTCACGTGCCACAAATTCCACGTCTCATGGCCCAGCTTAAAAGGAGTGTACAGTGGTTGATCCTGTTGTTTTTTTGCAGAAGTCTTTTTCTGTCACGCAGGATTTGAATCATCTCCATTCATGTAATGTAAATATGAGCATTAAATTCCATGTCATCAGCAGTTAACGGTGTTGAAAGGTTAGGTTATATAATGAAAGCAATAAAACAAACTGTTGTATCTTTCGAACACAACTTATATATTACTGGTATAAACGCAGCCAAATGGACACATTTTGGCCTTCTACATGTCATCATCTTTCAGTGTATAAGAAGTTTGAAAGATAAAATTATTTTACATGTGTAGTTGATCGTCACTGAAGGTTGAGATCGCAGTCTTGTAGATATTCATAATATGAACTAAAAAAGTAAAGTATAAACAAGTACAATAAATGTAAATGTTACAAGTGCAAGATTTTTTTTATGTGTAGTATACTTGTGAAAATGGTGGCTTGGAGTCTGAGTTGTTCATAACATATAAACTTATTTTTTTATCATACCAAAATTAAATAAGCTTAGAAGGCAGTGCTCAGCTGCAGGACAGTCAAATCTGGCAGATGTGGTTTGTCTGGTCAGGGATTCCTTATGTGTGATTGTCAGCTTATTAATTAAGCATTTGTAACAGTGAAGGCCTCAAGTTAATAATTTAAATATACTAATTTTATATCAAAAGTGCAATCAAATTAGTAATATAATAAAATATATGCAAATATTCATGTTCATATGTGTGCCTACCTGCCTGCCTGCAATAAATAGGTGTTGGAAGTGCCTGTGCACATGGGGGAGTAGAGGTATACCTCCATTCATTCTTAAGCTTGGCAGTAGATTGAGGTGAGATGTCAGTTTAATTCCCTGGTTGGTTTACCCCATGGGAATGAGCCCCTTTTACCCACTGAATATGTCCCTAATCACATGCAGTTTTAGGTGAAATAAAAGGTTGAGTTCTCCCCGTGACATTGTTTAATACAGAAACATCGTTAATTAGGTGACTGATTTCATGTCACATTATTTAACATTGATTAGAAATGGGCATGTTTACAAGCATAAGGCACAAATGTATCTTCAGGGGTGCACAATATTTCCAGCAGTCTTAGGTGCAATCTTGAAATTTTACGCACCCTGTGGCTGGCGTGAAGAAAGTTCCATGCGGAGTACTCAACAGTATTAGGTGCTGTTGCTCAAAATTTAGTCTCCTGGGTGACCTGGTGCCTGCAGTTTGTGTACCCCTGCATAGCATATTACGGTTAGTTCTAGTTGTATTGTGTAATCTCACTCTTATCAGCATCACTTAGGATTATGCCTGGTATGCTTCTGGTGAAGTTAATGACATGCATAGATTATATTGTTGTGATAATATGCTAATTTGGGCACCAGTTCAGAAATGCGACTTAAGGCTGAGTGCCTTGGTCACGTTTATGTTATGATCATTCTGCGTGGTTCTGTGTTCCTACAGTAGTGTGTGTGTGTGTATAGACAGAGGTGGAAATGGCTTTGGAGAAGTAGATAGATGGTCAGGTGTTGGTTGAAGAGACCAGGGAGTAATATATTCACATTTTTGATACTGCATATTTATCATTTCATCCACTTAGTCACCCACGTAACATTGGACACATCAGTTACATCTTATGTATATTGGACCATGCATCATTGTGATAGTTAAGAATAAGAGACCAACTTGATGTCAGTAGTTATTAAGTTTTATTTCACTTCTTCTATGCTCAACATGTTTTGGACATTAATACATCCGTCATCAGGAGCCTGCGACTTTTCTATTGTATCACCACATTGGACGTGTGAAGCACAATTGTGCTTCAGCCTGCTGCACGGACACCACCCCAACCCAGCCACACTGAAACTCCAACACACATCAAAACAAGAACACACGACCAATGTGGTGATACAATAGAAAAGTCGCAGGCTACTGATGATGGATGTGTATAACACAACAAGCTGTGCTTTAGCCTGCTACACAGGTACCACCCTAACCCAGCCACACCGAAACTCCATCGAAACAAGAACACACGACCAGTGTGGTGATACAATAAAAAAGTTGCAGTTGTGCTTCAGCTTGCTACACGGATACCACCCCAACCCAGCCACACCGAAACTCCAACACACATCGAAACAAGAACACACGACCAATGTGGTGATACAATAAAAAAGTCGCAGTTGTGCTTCAGCTTGCTACATGGATACCACCCCAACCCAGCCACACCGAAACTCCAACACACATCGAAACAAGGACACATGACCAATGCGGTGATACAATAGAAAAGTCACAGGCTCCTGATGATGGATGTATTAATGTCCGAAACATGTTGAGCATAGAAGAAGTTAAATAAAACTTAATAACTAGTGATATCAAGTTGGTCTCTTATTCTTCAACTCAGTTACAGTTTACAATTTATATATTACATCGCAACTTATAATGTATGGGTCATCCACTCAATATAATATAACAATGAATGATACAAAATTTAAAGACCAATTGGTAGTGGAATCCATCCCTATGTCTAGATATATATGTGTATTTATATAAATGTGTGTAAAAGTTAAGAATTCGTATTAAAAGTAATAACGTGGAATGGTATTGAGTTACATTACATGAAAGATTAATTAGACTTTACTTTTAAAATGATTACACTGAAACAAGGTCTTTATTCAAATTCCAAGTAAAATATTCCTCCGAGTAAAATGAATTTATAGGAAGGAAACTTTATAGAACAGATTCGAATCGCCTTATGAACACATATTATAAAGGGAATTAGTGCGGTTGATGCTGATGAAAATTGTTGTGGTTTGTGTCTTACACATCTCATATGGAACAGTTGGACATGCTGGAAAAGGTAAAGTTGTCGCTTTGCACAGTGGGAAGGCGTATGGGGGAATTAGAAGTATTGTTCCCTTTATTCTTAGTCTCGGCACTAGGCAGAGATGAGCAGGTGGACTTCATAGCTGGTTTGGGCATTTTATAGCTTCCCCTGCTGGGAATCGAATCAAGAGTCTTCCATCCTCTAGCATAATCACTACGCTGAACTTACTGAATTATCCAGGATCACTTCACACATATAACAACTGTGACCTACGTAGACAGTATGTACTTACATAGGCAGCCCTGCTGCTTGTTACCCAAGAAGCTGTTGTCAGCCATAATTAAGAAATATGTTATTTGGGTTTCTGCCTGTGTAGGAAGCAGAACCATTTTCGTTATTTTGATCATTTATTAATGAAAATAAGGGCCGGGTAGCTCAGTCGGTGTGGCGACTGACTACAAACTGGATGGTCCGGGATCAAATCATGGTGGGGACGAGACTTTGCGCCCGTCGAAACCGGCCCTGGGGCCCACCCAGCCTTCTGTACAATGGGTACCGGTTCTTTCCCGGGGGTAAAGTGTGGCCAGGGCGTGCTACTGACCACTCACCCCCTTCTAGTGCCGCGGTCATGGAACAGTAGAGCTATACCTCTACCCACCCTCTGGGCCACACCGGGCCTGTAACAGGATCACTTTACCTTTACCTTTATTTATGTTTTTTAATGTCTAGTGCCGCGGTCATGGAACAGAGAAGCTATACCTCAACCCACGCTCCGGGCCACACCGGGCCTGTAATGGGATCACTTTAACTTTCTTTTTTACCTTTTTATTAAAGAAAGTAATGAAGTTTCTTGGTGTTCAGACAACTTCACTGTAGCGGTTTAGCTTTATGTATAATTCTGCCTGTAACTGAGAGCAAGTATTGCCATCACCAGCATTCTCAATTTTTAGACGAATTCGCAAAATTGCCCCCCCCCCCCCCAAAAAAAAAGACTACCTGCTTCATCATGTCTGCCCGTCTGTCTGTCCATCTGCATGGAACAATTCGGCTCCCACCCGATGGATTCTTATGAAATTCGATATATGAGTATTTTTTTCGAAAATCTGTCGTGGAAATTCAAGTTTAATTTTTAAACCAGCAAGAATAGCAGGTACTTTATGCAAAGACTATTGTACATTTTTTTTTTTGTCACATGTCACTCAGTTATTCTTAAAATGAAAAATGTTCCAAACAATTTTGTGGAAAAAATGAAAGCACACGTTTTGTGTTCAATAACTCCTCTCCACCCCACCTCCCCACCCTCACAAAAAATGATGCTGTTTTTTGAGATCATCCGGAAAAGCGTTACAGAGCTGGACAGGCCACTGGTGGCAGTATGGCAAGTGCAGGGTAACAAAAGGCTGCAGACACACAATCACAATATGTGATACTTACTGCTTTTCCACTGCAACATTTGTTGCTTGAACACACCTCAGTGTCTATTTATACGTACATTACGTGCCTTATTTAACTTGTGGTGTGAATTATAGGCAAATATGCATTAGTGTGAGACCTGATAGAATGAGGTTCTGTCACTAATAAATATTCAAATTATGGTGATCTAGGTTGTGATGCAGTATGGATGGCAGGTAGCAGTGTTCTCTGAAGCACTCCACCTGCATAATAAAGTACACAGTATCACATTTCAAAAGACCATAATATCTTTGTGTTAAAATGTAAATTAGAAATGAATAAAACTCAACAGTTTTACTTTAATTATCAACCAACAAATGCACTTACGTGATAATTAAAGTAGTTTCTACGAAATGCACGGTGCAACGATGAGTGTAGTTAATGACCAATAGGCAAAACTTAACAACAACTACAAGAATACCAGGCTAAAGTTTATATAAGTGCATTTGTTGGTTGATAATTAAAGTTAATTCTACAAAATGCACGGTGCAGCGATGAGGATAGTTAACAGTTTTGTTCAACTACCATTATCTTTCATCCTGCCATGCAAGAGTGACATTTTTTGTTCGCAATGTGTATTTCAGGTTATACAAAATTTATGTTCAGAATGTAGTTATGTGTATTGGACCGTGCATCATCTTGATATTTGAATAAAGGTTGACCAACTAGATGACACGTGCTTTATTATATATTGCTCAACATGTTTCAGACGTTAATACGTCCATCATCAGGAGCTATCGAGTACTTGTTTTGTTGTATAGGCTGACTTGAGGCGTGCTGGTGTTATGTAGCGGGATTGTCTGTTGGTGATGTGGTATCTGAGTGTAGGATGAACCAGCCTACACTCGGATACCACATCACCAACAGACAATCCCGCTACATAACACCAGCACTCCTCAAGTCAGCCTACACAACACAAGTACTCGATAGCTCCTGAAGATGGACGTATGAACGTCTGAAACATGTTGAGCAATATATAATAAAGCAAGTGTCATCTAGTTGGTCAACCTTTATTCAAAAGTAGTTATTCTTAGTTTGATGGAGTATTAGGTAGGCTGTGTCTTGGCACTTGTTCAAGAATGCACAAACAAATGTCCAAAGATAGTGCAAAGACACATACATCATTTTGGAAATTTTATAAACAAAATTCCAGAGTATGGTGTGTGGGAAAGGCATAAGAATGCTATGGGCACTTGACGGGCAATAAAGTGGTGTAAAGGTAAGTCAGTATCGTTACAGGCCTGGAGTGGCCCAGAGGGTTCCAGGAAGTTAAGGCTCCCAGATTTCGTGACAACGGCACAGGATGGTGGTAGGTTGTCAGCCTTACGCACCGGCCGCCTTTACCCCCAGGAAA
>Ga0131853_10022411_pt1 | contig 11432 bp, 14 predicted proteins | sample TergutLab28metaG_FD_92764 | JGI IMG/M metagenome (GOLD analysis project Ga0131853, IMG submission 92764) | Labiotermes labralis P1 segment gut microbial communities from Petit-Saut dam, French Guiana - Lab288 P1 (version 2) (version 2) | ecosystem: Host-associated > Arthropoda: Insects >...
GGTGGGGACGAGATTTTCCGCCCGTCCAGACCGGCCCTGGGGCCCACCCAGCCTCCTGTAAAATGGGTACCGGGTCTTTCCCGGGGGTAAATTGCGGCCGGGGCGTGCTGCTGACCACTCACCCCCATCTAGTACCGCGGTTATGGAAGAGTAGAGCTATCTATATCTCTACCCTCCCTTTGGGCCACACCGGGCCTGTAACGAAATCACTTTACACTTTACCCTTACCTTTACTTTCACTTCTAGACAGATGTGGGTCACTTCGTTACAGTAAATCTGTGTGTGTGTTTGTGAGAAGTTGTGAATTGCGTGAAAATCGGTGCACTGAAAGACAGTTAAGGGTGTGAATGAAAGTTTGTCCGGATTTTCAGCATTTTTCTTACGATTTGCATAAAATTTGTGCGAGTGTGATTTCCGTGAAAATTGGCGTAGTGAAAGTCATGGTTATTCAAGGGCGTAAATGAATATCATATGGAAAGTACGGTTAGAAATTATTTTTGTCCTTACATTCCATGTTCAATGTAGGATTTGGGTGAGATTCGGTATGAGAGATCTGCATACAGTTTCTTTGAGCTCTTGCGAATTCCTTGAAATCGAAGCATGAAATGCCATACTTTTCTTATGGGTGTATATGTAATTACATTTTACCCATGTACCGCGAAACTGTATGATATTTTGAAAGCAAAAAGTGCCTTGTTAAAGTATGAGTACTGCGTTACGGAGTACACCATTTTCCAGCTTGTTATATTGTGTCGACAAAATGACTAAATGGGCATTTGTGCTCGTGCATGTGTGTGAGCTTGTATTAATAGTCTTGAGAAACTCTTCTGTTCCAAAAAGTGTATCAGTGTTTAGTCTTGGAAAGATACTGTACGTTGTTTCTTGGTTCACACGTTGATGGAGTTTCTTGGAAATGTATGTCGTAAAGAGTTTAACATTTTTCAGTACCTGCATGTCGGGATTCCACAGAATTTTCATGTTGCCTACGTTTGTATGTTGTATGTCGAAATTTGAATGTTTTTTTTTTTTTGCTATTATCTTCCCTATCAATAATACTTGTATGTGGGTTGGGTTCCTTAATTAAATTTTAAAATTTTATGGCAAAATGGAAGAAGACAATACATCATAAAGTGAGTTATTTGTGATACTAAAAACAGGATTGCTCAAATCCCGGGCGCCAGGTGACTCCTGTGACTAAATTTGTTACTTCGGCTCCTAATATTTGTGGGTCGTTGGTACGGAACGTGTATGAGTCACCCTTTTGGCGCGTATAATTTTGAGGTGGGATCTGGTTTTTTTTTTGGAAAATTTACTGTTTTCTACCTTGGGACCACTCCTTGAAATGTGTGCTGTAGGCAGTAGGCAATCAGCCCGAAATACCTGGAATGCCTGGAGTGTTGTTATCCTTACTTAACGTCTTTGAACTCCACTTTGCTTTGTAATTTTGTGCATTTTATAAAAATTAATGCAGGGGGTTGAAGTTGAAAGTACAAGAAATGGACTAGTTATTCCCATAAGGAGCCGGGATAATGTCGGTGATGTTGCTGTGCTACGGGCTGGACGATGCGGGGTTCGAATTCTGAGACAGACAAGATTCCTCCCACCTCAGAAAATTACAACCGGGCCGGCATCCTATTCATTGGGGGCTGGGGGCTCTTTCCCTTCGGGTAAAGCAGCCGGGGCGTGAGGCTGATCATCTCCATACCGGTACCATGGTACCGAAGTTCAGAATGATTGAATCTGATTTCTCCTCCGAATCTCCTCACGGCATGGACGGCGAGAACTTACCTTCAGGCTCTCTAGTGGCTGGTATGTCTGGTAAATTGTAGGAGATTGTAGCGACATTTTGAACGAGGCTATATTGATTGATCGGCAGCACATTGGAGTGTAGTTTGTTGGTTGCCGTCCATCAAATTAAGTTTCCCCCCCCCCCTTCTGTTCACTGCATTTGAACCATGACTATACTTATTATTTTCGAGCTTTCTCGGTAACCGTTATAAAATTTCAGGAGTGATCGTAATGCTGGCTCTTTTTTGTACACATGGCGCCATGTAAATATTTGTAAGTGGTGTGACGTCAATATCACTCAGTTCGATTTTACGTACTTTCTGTATACCACAGAGCAATTATCTGTGTCTGGGGCATATTGCTCTTACTTTAAAACACTTCCTTGCATCCGTAAATAAAGCACTAGTCCTTAAACTGTGTTTTCTGATGACTTTTGAATGACTGAACGCAACTGTTTGTGTTTATGCTGTTGGTATCTGGCGCCGTTTTCTGGATTTTTCTTTCACTTGCTCTTGCTACTTGGGCAGTGCTGCAGTTTTTGAGGGAGGCCAAGTCTGTTAACGTGGAACCGATTTATCAGAATCAGCGTTATTCATATAAGTGCTGTCATTCATATAGAACCACTGGAACTAGCCAGTGATTCAATAGCCTGTCTGCATTCGATTCACGTACCTGCAAATTATGCTTTTTCAAAACTGCAGATATTGCCTTTTTATTTGTTTAATTAGAGTACCGGAAGTGATGTTAATAAGCTCTGTTGTTTACGTAAACCTCTGGCAATTGTTTGACCTAGTTGCGAAGGGTAAAGTGGTCCTTCATCGGGTCCATATTGAATGGCCGTGGCTGTTACTGGTTTGTACCTTCACCACAATTGAAATGGCATGAAAGGAAGTTATTCCTCGTGCTAAATCATGCGTAAGGAATTCTTTTGAGAGAACCAGCATTCATGTTGATAGATACACCTCATGTATGCGACTCTTCGTCATATAGTTCCTCTTGGTTCATTTTTAGGCACGTTGGAAAAATTGCGACGGGTGACGATTAGCTTCGTCATATCTGTCTCCGTCCGTATGGAACAACTCGGCTTCCACTGGACTTATTTTCGTGGAACTTCATATTTGAGTATTTTCGAAAATCTGCAGAAAGTTTCAAGTTTCATTACAGTCTGACCAGATTAACGGGTACTTTGCATGGAGACCTACGTGCAGTTATGGCAGTACTTCGGTGAATTCTTCTTAGAATGAAATGTTTCAGAGAAACGTTGTAGAAAAAAATGAAAACATATTTTGAGTTCAGTGTTCTTTTCCTGAAGATCATAGCGTTTATGAGATAATGTGGGAAAATATGGTACAACCAGGCAGACCACAGGTGACAATGTAATACGGCGCATTCGCTTTGCATGCTGGATACCCGAGGTTACAGACACACTCAGAATATGTAATATTTATTGCTTTTCTACGGCAACAGTGGTTACGAGAACGCCCCTTAGTGTTACGTGTTCTGCGTACATTGTCTGTCTCGTTAGGCACTGTAAATACGATCTGATAAGCTAGTGTATTTGGCTATAACTTTGGAATACTGGAGTAACACCTCAGGCAAAGTCGCTATAATCTTTTATGTATACACAGGATATGCACATATATGCTTGTGTTATAAATAAATGATTACGGTCGCAGTGCACGGAATGAATAATATTAGGTTTAACACAGCCTCTAGCTTGTGCTATAAGTTACTGTATAGTGCCGCGAATGATTTTGGGTCGGGGGGGGGGGGCATAATTATGAGTAAGTGAAAAGAAATCGATGCAGAATAAATAGTCCCTACCGAGCCAAATTGATAACCATTTTCATTAAAGACGCAGATGATATCTTCTTTTGCATACTTGACCTACACGGAATGTATAGAATTTCATAATGTAGAAATTGTTACTTTTGTTGGAACAGCAGTATTTCGAAATTGCTCGTACGTGTCAAAATACGAGGGTCACTCCGTGAGTCATGGCATTTATTCTTTGTCAAAATATGGCAGCGTGGGAAATGGCTTGTATGCGTACTTGTGTGACATCGTCGCGTTGTGTATTTCTCAAAAGTATTAATTATCCGATCAACAACTGGATGATTAGCACCTTATTATATACGTACATTTGAAAGGAGTTCACACGCATCTGTAAATTTTAACCGTCAGGTGGAAGTATGTATACAGTACACAGCATTTCGCACTCCAACATCATTGCCTTTGCGATTTAGTTCTGAAATGGAAGTAGTGAAACTGCTTAAGTACGTGAAAACAGGAGTTCTCGGCGGAAGAAATACACGGGATTCTCATGTAGACCTTCGCGGAGCGTTGGGTGATCGTGACATACTTTATCGAACAATTGCAACGTAGGTACAGGAATTCAGAATTTGAAGGGGGTCCACAGCCGCCATGCATTTACACTGGGCCTTTTGTGTCCTTTCATATGGATGTAATTGAACAGAGCATGGATGAAGACAGACATTGGAGTGTAAAGGAATTAGCCTATGAAACGGCGATTTGTGGGTCTAGAGTGCTCCGAACATTAACACAGGAATTAAAACTGCACAGGATTGCTGCCAATGGGGTGCCACATTATTTGAGGTGCGACAGTGGACGCGCTACGAGACGTGTCAAACTGGAAAGATTTCATCATGAAGGGGGGACATGTTAGTTGGGATAAGTGCGATCGATGAGACGTGGTTAAGGGCCTACCACCCGAAACTCAAAAGACAGTCCTCCGAATGGCGTCACACCGGGATAACGCAAGGTTTGACAAAATCTCTTATCCATGAAGCTGATGATCAATTTGATATACGACCTGCAAGGTATTTTTATGTGTCTTCCCGTTGTACAGGATCAAGCCTGTGGGCGCACAGTATGATAAGCTGTTTCCGCAGTACCACCTACGTCGTGCAGTTAGGCAGGAGACCCCAGAACTGTTTGAAAATGCCGTCATCGTGCATGCTAATGCTGCAGCCCACTCAGCATGCACTTAAAGATGTTCTCCGACGTTCGGGGTGGCAAGTGTTACAACACCCTCCCTATTCTCATTACCTCAGTCCTTGTGACTGCAGTACAGCGACGAGATGTATTCGACTCCTGACGGCGTTGCTTACTGGCTTCCAAATTGTGGCGCTAGCTGTTACTGGACCCCGCTAGGCACCTTTCTGTTAACTGGTCACGCCATAACGCTTCCAGACTTCATTTACAAGTTACTGTAGCATCCTATCTAGAATTCAGATGAACAATATACGGCCCAAGTTACGGTTGTGGCGTGTCTGTGTAATCTTTCTGGCGACCGATATAGTCTCCCCTAGCAACAGGTTTTCGTTGTCCTGACATAGCCTCCTGCAGCAAGAACTTCTGAACCTCCAGATTACCAATTCCAAGGGTTTGAGTTACAATTCTACCTTCGTAGTTCTGTTTCTTATAGTACCACCAGTTCACATCGCTACGTGTTAAGACTGCTGACATTAGTATTTGACACTGAGGTCTGATTTACTTACAGTAAGGAACTATACGAGGTGCTACCCAAAATTTCCGAGAATTTGAATATACCGCGCAAACAGCGCTACGAACTTCCCGCACCGCTAGGTGCCTCTTACTGTATTTTTCAACCATTAGTCATCCAACTTGCGTCTTTATAAAGGCACGTGTTTCTGAGTTTTGGCTGTTTTCTTTACACCATTTTCATGTGTATGTGCTTTAAGCGTTTCAAAGATGGTCGGGAATCTGTGGAGGATCGTAAACATTCTGGTCGACCGTCCACATGCACAACTCCGGAAATGATTGCGAAAGTGCGTGAATTTATCCTAGAAGACAGACTATCCACGATGTTTGTAAAAGCGTTGGACTCTCATACGGGTCATGTCAACGCATTCTAACCGATGAACTGAACATGAGACGAATTGCAGCGAAGTCTGTTCCTCGTCTCTTGAACAGTGACTAGCGAGACCATCGGGTTCAGGTGTGCGCCGAGCTGCAAAAAGCAGTTAGACATGACCGTAACTTCCTGTCCAGGGTCATAACTGGTGATGAATCATGGCTGTACAATTATGGCACGGAAACAAAACAACAGTCTTCGGAATGGAAGATGCCGTCCTCTCCGCGACCGAAAAAAGCGCGCCAAGTTCGCAGCAACATCAAGTCAGTGCTGATCCTTTTTTTTTTTAACATTCGGGGAATTGTGCATAAGGAGTTGTTCCACCTGGTCAGACTGCCAGGGGGGAATTTTTTCTGCGAGGGTTTGAGACGACTGAGGAAAAATGTGAGGCAGAAACGGCCTGAGATGTGGAAGAAAGGAGACTGGTTGTTGCACAATGACAATGTTGCACACACCTCGCTCGTTGTGAGGGAATTTCTGACAAAAAATAACATGACCACTGTTCCCCACCCTGCGTGCTCACCTGACCTGGCCCCCCCTACGATTTCTACGTGTTCCCTAAAATGAAACTCCGGTTGAGAGGGCGGCGTTTCTTATCCATTGAAGAGATCAAAGCAGAATCGCAACAGGTACTAAACACGCTAACGCCGGCAGACTTCAATGAGTGCTTCCAAAAATTGCAAAATCGCTGGGATCGTTTTATACAATCCCAAGGTGATTACATCGAAGGTGACGGTGGAAGTTAGGACTTAAAATAAGTATTCATGTTATTACGAGCAAATCCTCGGAAATTTTGGGTAGCCCCTCCTATATCCTGCTCGTAGCGAAGTTGTAAAAATTCTATTATAATAAGAGCAGAGGGGCAAATTGTGGTCAGTGGCCTGATCTCTTAATGCACGGCCTTACAGTGATTACAGCGATCTTAGTCCCAGACTGAAGCACCATTACGCGGGAAACGACTTGCAAACGGAGAAGACATTTTAGCAGGTGTTCGAAGCGAGGTGGCACAGATTACCGCGTCAGGTGACACTGATGATGATCGCCGCCATCCCCGTCGTTGGCAGCGTTCCACAGGCAACCTCGGGGACTACTTGCTAGATTGTTGAGGGTTTGTAGTAGTAGCTTATGTTGTAGTTTTGTTCCGTATTCACCCTGTACGTCACAACAAAACGATGAAACCATGTCTCAAAAGACGTATGGTGGTTCGCCGTACCCCATCTTATGGCAGAAATTACACGTCCATGCCATGTACTTTGAAGAGTGTGTACGTCATGTACTGCGTTGCGCACCTTTGGGCAAAAAATATTGCCATTACTTATGGAGTGACCCATGTACAAGAGGAAGTAATGTATTTCGGCACATACATATCTTTTGTTTCTTCAATTCAAGTTGTCAGTAAGTCATTTGATTCTATTGTGGTTTCTGTACTGTTGCGTCTGTTCATGCTAGTATATTCATGTTATGTAAGTTTGGTCAGCTTAGCTGGATGGAAATTGGGTACTGGTTGGACAGACGGGTTTCGATTTCCGAGAGGGATAGAGATTTGTTTTGACAAATCGCACGTACCGACTGGGATCCAACCAACTACGTAGCGCTGTTGTTGCCCCGGAGAGGGGGGCATTTTTCGTACACGTAAAGCGATCAGTGCATGAAGTTGGCTGTTAACCTGCATCTAGTGCCGAGGTCAAGAATGCTTGGCGATGCATGTCCACTGGCGATGCTTAAGACACACACACAGTCATATATGGTATGTGTTTATCTTCGTTACGGGTAACATTCTATGTTTACAAATGTTGCCCCATATGACAGTGACGTGTATTTTGGGATATACTCTGTGTAACTTTTCGACTTCTTTTTCAAGCATGTTTCGCACTGTGGAGGGCTTGTACACGAATTGTTCACTGTGTGCATGCGTGCGGCCTCGCAGAATTGCGGAGAACGTGTTTTCAAGAATATTCTTTGTTCCTGAATTCTTAAGCTTGCACATTTTAAAGACATTTTCCCCAGCTAGTTTATCCCCACAATTTATTTATACGTTTCTTACTTCCACCTGTTATGGACACGGATAAATAAAACAAAAAGCCTGTCTGGGCGTGACTGTCGATCGACTGGTTGGCGTGTCCCGCGCGGTAAACAAAGCGTTGCCAGGACTACTGTTGCCATCACAAAGGAAACGACGGACAGTACCGATCGTTGCCATTTACAGTTGCGTCCATTTCTGTTATTTAGGTCACGGGTGTTTTCTGCCTTTGGCAAGAAAACGATATTTCATCGTGTCAAGCCAGCTTTTTCGAGTGGCAGGATAAAGCAAATGCAGGTTTTCTGCATTTCACGATTCGTAGTGTTGACTTAAGCGCCTGGGTTTTGATACACTGTAGGTTCGTAGCTTGACACCGACGTTTCGGAAGAACGTGTAGCCTGCAAATGGAGGCAGAACTCGTCTGAAAGATAAAGTACACGTCGAGGTGTGTATTGCCCGTTGCGAAGTCACATCTTTCAGATCCTTAGCACACCATGTTTTATTCCTTTCTTTCAAAGCAAGAATTTTCGCCCTTTCATACGCCCTTATTTTGTTACGACAGCACAGCTTGGTAAGCGGAAACCTATTACAGTTGGAGACTGGAGGATCTCATGGCGCTGAGCGTAGAGATTGCAGTCTTTTGGAATGTAATGCCGTGCAGTTTGGTATGTAGGCGCAGTTGTTTGTGAGGAATCTGTCCCCTCCAGCTTCAGGGCGAAGATCGAGACAAGATCCTCCGAAACGTCGTGGCCTGTCGGACTACTTTGTGTCACGTATCATTAGACAGAAACTCGTGTATTCGTGAGTTGTCTGTTTCGCACCGTATCGCAATTATCATACGCAGCCATCATCTTACTGCGGGAGTGCACAGATTTTCTAAAAATTTGGGAGCCACCTTAAAATTTTAAGCACGAAGAGGGTGACATGAAGCAAGTTCCATACTAAGGATCCACAAATACTAGGCGCAACGATACAAAATTTAGTCGCCACGGCAACCTTGCCGCAAAGATACGTGCACCTTTGTCATACTGTAAATTCCAACCTTGTCAGCTGCTGCGGTAGAACATAGCGTAATTCGCTGCGTAATTTATCTGAGGGTATGATTTGTTGTGTAATGACTGAAAGGTGCGCAGTTCTTAACCGGTAAAGGTAAAGGTAAATTTCACCCTAGAACAGCCCACAAAGGCCCAGAGGGGGAGTAGAGGTATAGTTTTACTCTTTCTTTAACCTTTGCACTAGATGGGGTGGGTGATTGCGCCACGCCTCAGCCGCTTTACCCCCGGGAAAGACCCGCTACCAATTGAACAGGAGGCTGGGTGGGCCCCAGGCCCGGTCTGGACGGGTTGTGCAAAAAACTAACCCCAACCGGGGTTCGAACACCGAACCGTCCAGCCCGTAACGAGTCCCTGTACCGACTACGCTATCCCGGCCACTGTTCTTAACCAGTTTATTTGTAAAAGAAAGGTAACTGTCGTTGGAAGTACAGAGAAATCTTTGTTGATGAATGACTTAGCCCTACTGCTGTGACGTCAGGTTTGTGTGTTTCTTCATATGGCTGATGTGGTAGTAAAATCTGTAACATTGTGCCCGGAACTGTAAAATGCACGGTAGTAACTATGACAGTTACGCTAGCCGATGGTTGCTGTTGCTTACAGATCACGCAATTACATGATGTTAAGAACATCCGGGAGAAAGCAAATTTCGTAAAAAAAAAAAAAGAAAAAAGTATGCGCGTCAGTATTGCCCGTGTCTTTCCCTCGTGCCGTGTGTATCTTACATTGCTTAATATTTTTGTATTTCATATCTTAGCCATGGTCGTCTTACAACTTCTCTGTCCATATATGAAACGCAAGATCCTTGCCTGTCGCGATTTGCGGGGCGCGTAAGGAAATGACTACCGCAAACCTGTTGGGTCATGCGATCTGCGCTCTTACGCGTTATCACAGTGTCGGGTTGTATTGGTTCAATTGTGGTCGAGAATTACTACTGGAGAAACGGTTACCACGACTAGAAACCAGATAGCAGCGCAGAAATATTGAAGTTTCTTACGTTGGGGGTAGAGCTGCCGGGGCGTGAAACCAGCCACTCCCCTGGATCTAATGCTGAGGTTAAGATTGCGTATAGGCCTTCATGGCATGCTGCTTAATCACGGGGGGAAAGTTACCATTTTGTACCGGTAGTTGATGGTTTTTCCTAACTTGCTACTGAGTCTGTAGAACTCTCTTAAGCAGGAATTTTATGGTTTTGTGATTTTGTTTGGGTGTATGTAAGTCGAATAGAATCTTAGCTGGAGCATGTTTTGACCGCTTTGAATAACAGTGTTAGTTTTGCTTATTCAGTCAGCCTACAGGCCGTTTCTCCTGCAAGGAGTTCACAGTGCAAATTTGGCACTCGTAAAATTACAGTTTATTGTCTTCTTGTGGGGGAAAGTAAAGAATTTAAACTGAGTGGAAGTAAGCATTTTCTAAATTTAAACTGCTTGTAGCTTTATGAATGCTATTCGGATTAGTTATCATTGTTCCCAAGTATTTGAACGTTACTGCTTTCTAAAGACTCTTTGTCCTTCAGTATTAGATTTTGCACTCAATTGTGATGATACACGAACTTATACGCTGTTCGGTGCTTGTTGCTAGACAAACTTTGCTGTTGGACAGGGAAGTTACGGTTTTTAATAAAATTTGTTTGTGCCACGTAAATTAACAGCATCGGCGTAGGCCAGAATTTGATTTATCCAGTTCTTTTTTATTCCTTCCTGGTTTTGTCGGACCCTAATAATGTTGTATTATGAAACGTCGAATGCATTGGTGACAATGCTTAGCTTGTTTCATTAGTGTGCCAGACTTACTGAGAATTTATAGTTCTCGCGTAACGTGCTTATAGGCATTCTTACAGTCAGTAACTATGTACCGTCGCATTGTGCTCCCATTTGATTTAGGTGCTTTTGCTTTCGTACGGAACGCCTATTGAAATGACTGTTCGTCCACCCGCTCTCCTGTCCGCATGTAACAATCTAATCGCTGGCTTATAGGCCTATTCAAATTTACCTGATAATTTTACGAAAAATTATCGGCGTATGTTGACTAGGCTGTTGTTTAGACTGTCAAGGAGTCTTTCAGTTTTAGGCGGAATAAAAGTTCCCACTCTGTACAAAAATCAGACCGGCTCTGTGGCCCACCGAGCCTCCTATTCGATGGGTACCGGTGAAGCGATTGAGGCGTGAACGTGGTCACTCACCTCCGTGTAGTGCCGAGGTTAATAATGCCTGAATTTGTTCCTCTACTCGTGTGTATTCGTTCATGGCATATTCGGGGTCAGCTTTACCCTTAACATTGTGAAAAATTATTGGTTAAAATGTGGCAAAAAGACCTATATGCATTTCCGCCGCTTGTCGGTCGTAAACCGTTAAATATCTAGTCGGAGCTGCATTGTTTCAGACGAAAGTTATAGGTGAGAATGAAACACATTTTAATGTCCTGTACAGTTCTCCAGACGTTTTACGGCTTTTGAGAGAGTGAAACAAAAAATGCTGTTTTTAGTTTTCCGAAGTTAGAGTATATTCTGAAAAGTTAAAAGTGGTTCAGAACTTCCTTCCACGCGATTGATAGCGCTAAACTTTTTTAAAGAGGTCTCTTTGTATTTTATTTTAATGTACTCTTCATACAACACGATTTTAAGTGTGAGGATGTACAGCACATTTGGTTACACATACAGAATGAATACATGTAA
>Ga0131853_10022412_pt1 | contig 11431 bp, 12 predicted proteins | sample TergutLab28metaG_FD_92764 | JGI IMG/M metagenome (GOLD analysis project Ga0131853, IMG submission 92764) | Labiotermes labralis P1 segment gut microbial communities from Petit-Saut dam, French Guiana - Lab288 P1 (version 2) (version 2) | ecosystem: Host-associated > Arthropoda: Insects >...
AAAAAAAAAGTTGCCCTACAGATCATAGGAGTATTTATTATTAAGAGTTGCTTCCATAAATCTGAGAAGTGGCTTTATTATGATAGGACTTCCATGTGAATCGTATAGGTGGATGTGTTACAAGAGTTCCGGAGCAGAGGGCAGCACCTTCTACAGTGGCGGACGGTGTTCTACTCTTCAATAAGATGGATGTGTTTACTTACCGGCTTCCGGCTTTTCAAGCTTTCTCAGCAGCTCATTCGTTATCACGTGAACTCCTTAACCTGGCTACACTGAGCGTGACAAGAAATGTACATACAGACTCAAACGGTACTGGGCGTCTTACTGCGCAAAACGAAACGTTGTGGTTTCGTTATAGTCTTTTACGACTGAACGTCCTTACGATTACAGGCAATGTCTGAAAATGTTACGATTTCTTCTCGTGGAAGTAAGTCAGATAAACCTCAACATGGACCCGGTGTCGGTACTAGCAGTCCCGGGTTTTCCTAATTTTACTTAAGTTCACAAACCCAGATCACCTACTTCTTCACCCTTATCGTAAGCTCGTACAGACATGAACCAGGGGACTGACAAAACAGACGCGCAATGCATAAACTATATATATATATATATATATGCACTGTGTGTGTGTGTGTGTACATATATATATATATATATATATATGCATTGTTTCGCTACGAGGAATAAAGGTAAAGGTAAAGGTAAGGTAAAGTTCACCCTAGAACAGGCCACGAAGGCCCAGAGAGGGAGTAGACGTATAGCTCTACTCTTTCCTTAACCTCGGCGCTAGATGGAGATGGGCGGTCAACACCACGCTCCGGTCGCTTTAACCCCTTGAAAGACCCGGTATCCATTGTATAGGAGGCTGAGAGGGTCCCAGGACCGGTTTGGACGGGTGCGGAAAATCTCGCCCCCTACCGGGAATCGATCCCCGGACCGTCCAGCCTGTAGCGAGTCGCTATACCGACTGAGCTATCCCGGCCCACTTCGCTGCGAGGAATAAAAATAGTAATTCGGATGGTACAGACATGGGCTAATTGAAACGCGCAAACGAGGGAAAAAGAAATGCAAAGCATATTGGATGGAACTGCTCATGGAAAGTGATCGTGTGAGGGCATAAGCTTGAAAGTGAACATAACGCAGCATTAAATGGAGCTGAAGAAAACAAAATGAAGGCCTGACTGGTACAGGGCATGCCCTAGTGGCAGCAGTGACGATGACTTAAGACAGGGACGGGCTACACAGCATCAACAGATGTACGTGGGATGAGGCTGATTGTGTAATGGTCGCTGCATTTTGTAGTTATTGTCTTCTTTATGAAAATCACTGTATCTTCTGTGAAATCCTTGGGTCACTCTCAAGTTTAATGTATACTGTTGTTCAGTTGTATCATTATTCCGGGACCATCTTCTCCCAAGAGTTTGAGAACATCCCCGGTTACATCATCTACTCAAGTACACTATATCACAACGTCCCGTTCTTTGAAATTTCATTATCTCGTCACACATGCTCTCAAGATGTTCCTTCTTGGCCTAGTCTGTGGCTCTTTTCATTTCGTTCCTCAGTCTTCTGTAGTTCTTCCTTCCTTCTTTGTTGTTTACACTCTTCCATTTCCTTCGTACATTTACTCATCCTCCTGTGTAATCCACGGCTTTCTTGCTCTCCTGTCGACTTTCCCCACCAAATCACTCACAGTATCAAACACACATTTCTGGATATTGTCGCACAGCACCTCCACATTCCGACTTTCACATTTGATTCCGCCGAGTTTTTCTTTTGGAATTCTTGCACTTTCTGTCGCTCAGCATGTAACTTCTCCAGATCCCATACTGGTTTATCCTTTTGGAACTTTATGACTTTATTGAATCTTGTGCAACCAGTAAGCTGTGGTCAGAGTCAATATCTGCTTCACGCATAGTCTGCACATTCTTCATGCCGTTTCTCAATCGATACTTCACAAGGTATAGAAAACTATTTCGAAGGTGGAAAAGAAATTTTATTTCGTCGGATCCTTTTAAGCACAAGTGTGATTGCATGTATTCCCCATTTTTGTACAATTTCTCGAACTGCAGTAGCCCTCACGTTAAATAACAGATTGCATTATTGTGCTAATTTGTTCTCCCTTTCAGGGACTAGCAATCAATGTTATTACAGCCTATTCATTTTACATGGCTTTTTTGTATCAAGAATAAGAACACAGCAACAGTCACTTAGAAGAAAAGACACCACAAAGGGTTTGAATTTTTTATGCAGTCAACCACGACGCCTGTCACAATATTACATGAACACAGCCCGCCCTAAACAATAAAACTTACAAAACGTTAAATATTTCAAGGCATGTTAACATGTGGTGGCGAAAATATACTTCCTTCACTGAATCACCTTGTAAGAGACGCGATGAGTCTCCGGGCGGTACTGAATGCGTTAAGTAGACAAGTAGAGGTTTCACGCAATGTGCTGGGGGGGGGGGGGAAATGAAGGAAAACCTACCCCTTTAGACCTTGTGCAATCAATGTTTAGCAGAGGGAACGTGGACAGATGAGAGCCGTCACGTCGCATGGGATTATGCTTCTGAGTACCAACTGCTGTCAGCTTAAGCAGCAAACTTAACGGAATGCATTCTCTGTCTCTCTTCTGTTTACTCAACACAGTGGCTAAATACAATGGCCAAAGGAACTCATCTTCTACCTCAGAGTTTAAACCACGGCTAATTTAGACAGCAATAAGCCATCTACATTCTCCAAAACTCCCCATTTAGAGGTATTTACAATTGAAATTAGAATGATGCGTAATGTAGTTTATGTAGCAGGCTTGAGGAGGGATCCAACAAAAAAAGGGAATACTTAACAATATGCAGGTGGCGGGGCGGGGCGTGCGGCTGGAATAAAAGCCAAATTTTTTTAACCCGTTACGCAATGGAAAAAAGCAGAGTAATCTATTACTGTTACTACAAGGGCATACTGTAAGTAAAAAAAAATTACATTTTTCCCATTGGTGGCTGACTGAAGGCTGTCCTACTCTGTAGGTATTTTCTTCCATTATGGGAAAGTCAAAGTGTTCGTAGGATTGAGAGAAATGTATTTTCAAGGCTAGGAAAAAAATCGGAGCATTTGGGCACCGAACCGAATTGCGCGGTACAACAGAGTAGAGCTCTTGCAAACTCACAAAACGGAGACTGTTACGGTAAAACCGGAATGAATGAAACAGGAATTTGTAAAATGTAGACATACGGATTTATTTAAAGCTGAATAAAGTAAACGTCGACTAGGGAGTCATACTGCGGACGACAATGTTCGGAGACCTTGTGAAATAAAGTTCACCGGCGCCTTCTGTCGGCTAATAAGATATACTAGAGACGGGCGTCCAAACAATTTCTATGGCAAGTCACACATGTACGATGTGGGAAAGTATGTAACTCGCCTCCTCCTCATCCTTCTTGTCATTCTTCCGTTTGTCCTCAGCTGCAAGAACTGCCTCTTATTCAGAAATGTGACTCATTCATGTCTGTTACTACAGATTCCACTGAGAACAATGCCCCACAGACAATGTTACTTTTTTTAACTTCAGCCGTAAAAAGAAGACATTTACTGGGCGGTCAAATTGTCTCAAACAATAAAGCTTCTAACTGATATTTCCAGACGTTCCTATTTCGAATCTCCAGAAAGACATTCGTATTTTTTTAGATCATAGTTTGCACTTTTTCTGGTTTTTGAGTCGGTGTAGCTGAGAATTCCGTTCTCTTGGGATATGATGCCTCGTCACTGGGTAATAAATTCACGACGTTTCAGGAGCGAATTTCCCAATGACGTGTAGTCATATACCAGACAAACGTAATACTCAGACGATAAGTTGTTCGCAAACTCTCCACAAAGACTTCTCAATTAGAATTGCCGTCTAGGAAACTAATCAACACTATTCCAGCACAAGGTTAAAAAATGTACAATATAATTCATATTTTGTAACAAAGGTAACATAAAATGCCCCACTGTCACGCTCGATTACGACTCGATAAACAAAATGGGACACCGTGACAAGGTCTACATGGTAATTAATTTCATCCTCCACCAAATGCTGAGGAAGTGTCTTCCATGTTTTTCCAGTAATGCACATCTTGATGCCAGTGCATGGAAACTCAACCAAAATATTAAGTACATTTAATCCGAGATTAGCGGACCACAAGTAAATCGTCCACACTTGAAATCCATAAACTATTTTCTACATCTGATGTTTATTGGACCGTGCATCTTTGTGAGAGTTGAAGAATAAAAAACCAACTATATGTCACTTGTTATGTTTATTTTACTTCTTAGATACTCAACATGTTTCGGGCTGCCGGCTGAAGCAATGCTGCAGCCGGCAGCCCGGATACCACCTTAGCCGAACCGCAACCTGATCCAACACACGGCAATCCAAGAACAATACAGCCAATGTGGTAGTTCAACAGCATAGCCGCAAACTCCTGAAGATGGACATATTAATGCCCGAAACATGTTGAGTATCTAAGAAGTAAAGTAAATACAACAAGTGACATCTAGTTGGTTTTTTATTCTTCAACAATTTTCTACATTTTCACTATATCGATAAAGGCACTTCGACAATCGAAGCAGTAATAGCAAACAAGTTAACAATTTAAACCTAAAAAAGCGATTTCCATATGAAGCGAAACCTATAAACGCATAAAAAAAACTGCCACGCGACAGAACGTTACATTACACAATTACAATGGTTTCCCGGCAGACAGCGCTGGGACAATGCTTTTGAATGAAAAGTCGACGGGATCCGGCGTCCCTGACACAAAAAAAACCCCCGCGCGTCACGTAGGCGCAGGTACGAATGAGAAAGCGACGACGATAATTTCACACCTTTTTATACCAGAAAAAAAGCTACATTATAGTCTAACTGTAAATAAAAATGCTATTGTTATCGGTCCTGCAGCCAGGGGAATGGAGGAGGTTGCTGGGTTTATGACTAACCAACCACCTGGATTTATCGCAGCTTATACTGAAAATTACAATTGCATTTGAGAGGACGTACGGGGTGGATTGTATACAGTTTCAATAGGGAAGTGGGGGTAGATGGCAGGGGGTTGAAATGGATTTATAGGGACTGCATATATAGGCTGCTATGAGATAAAAGGCAGGACGGATGTTGCTAGGCTCCTATGTGATGGAGGGTTAGGATTCTATGTAGTGCAGAAACCGCACATTGGGGGCCTGCTGACAACGTCTTAAACCTGCTCAGATAGACATGTTTACTGTCTTGTATACATTACCGTAGCGCGGACAGTTCTGCGGTGAAAGACTGCACTGGCAAACTGCAAGGCTGTCAGCAAGGACGTAAAAATGTACATCATTACTTTCTCCTGCAATCTTCAGAGAGTATTATCGGGGGAAAAATAGGTCTAGCTGATGTCATATCTTTCCCTCCTGCGTTAACTTTGAAAATAAACGATTTCTTCATAAAAGTCTGTAACTTCCTATCATGCAATCCTGCGATTTCCTTACATAATTACAGCTCAAAAGTGTAGGTCCCATCCAGCTCCTAACCTACACTCCCTCAGCCTCCACATACCTATTCACCATTCCATAACTAATATCTTCTCCACTTTATTCTAAAATGCATTACAAATTTCAAGATATTCCAGGTATTATTGCAACCATTCTCTCTGTCTTTCGATATCACATTATCCATCGTATGGTCCTACATAACACACCTGCATTTACTGTTTGATCTGTCCTGACATCCGCCACATGTATCCCACTAATTCCAGCCCACACAAATGTAGTAACGAGAATTAAACAGCTGATGGTGATTGACTCAGACCTTTTTTGTGATGCCATAACAAGTGCAGGACTTGTTCTTTGATACTGCCACGAAAACACGCGTGCAGCGAATCTAACAGCGGTAACTCCTCAAATGCAATGTCAAGGGAATCGACTTGAAGCTAAGAGGTAATTTTGCAGGTTAAAAAAACATGATCTGAGGCCGTTAGGGAATTAAGTCACAAAGTGATAATTCTTGGCAACCGAATGTTTGCACTCAGCAACAGAGGTATCGAATACGAGCGGAAAGCGATTGTCATGACGATACAGTCCTGTTTTGTATCCTGGCTGCTTTGTGCCTGTCATGACGACAACAAACTGCAAATTATGTTGATATACTACCTGGCCAGTTTGTTATTGTTCCTCTATTGTTAAAACAATTTCTATATATTTTACTGACGCATAAAACCTGGTTGAAACAAACTGACGAAAATCTTTATTCAGGATAACCAGCAACGGGGTTGGATCGATATACCTTCTGCATTCAATAGAAATAGCACTGGAGGGACTTCAAGCTACATAGTGAACCCGATGCCCATTCACCAACGCATGAACACATTCAGTGTATCCCGAAGCCTTATACTGCTCAAAAATAAGGTCAAATACAGTGAAAATTCTCACTTCATTTCTCTGAAATGATATTCTGGCTTATTTCTAGAAAGTAAAAATTAACGTATAGCTGTCCCGCTTGTTACCCGCAGAATACACTACAGGAAGGAACGCCACTGTATATTATAAAAACACTCCGGAAGGAAAAGCAACAACCACGTTGCCCTCACCACCGCCAGCATAAACACGTTGTTCGTTCAAACATTACCACTTCATTCGTACAAATGTGAGAGCACATCCTGCAACAAACATTTCAGCGTTACAATTTTGGCATAACATGAGGAAAAGTGTGGATACTGGATGGGACACAGTTGATCCAGACAAGCAGACAGCCAGCCAGCATTTGGAAAACGTGTCACACGCCCGAAACCACTGCACCTACCTAGCGTGTCCTACCCACGCCAACTATTACGGCCGGGGGGAGGGGGGGGTGCATATTCAAGGGTATTGGAAGGGGATGACTTTCTATACTGAGGGTTTGTCTGTTTATCTATCTGGACCAACTGCACTATTGTCGTACAGCACGTCTCTTGTTCCTTCTAAAAACGAGAGGGAGAGCAAATCAAACTGACTGCAAAAGGAGATAAAATCAGCAATCGTGAGGGCACTGCAGAACCACAAGCGAGTCGACGCCAGGACGAACCTAGAAATGCGGAACAAATATTTTCTGCCCTAACTAAGAACCTGGATACTAAAGCAAACCAACATACAATTCCGCCTGAGCACAATCACGTAACAGTTTGACAGTAAAAGCCAATTATAACTTAACTTTCCAAAGATATGACACTCGGCCTCCAACTGCACGGAAATAACACATACAGCGGACGTTCCTGCAGCACGTGATGTGCAGAACATGTGCACTTTGTAACAGATCACAATACGAAAGCACCTCCTTGTTTAATACTGCCACGTTTACTAAACAACGGAAAATGAGACAGGCTGGAACTGTAGCAGGCATGGGGAAATCAGAAAGGGAAGAGGCAACTGCGGAAACCTAGGAGAAGATTGGAAGGAAACAAAGAAATTAATCTTAAAGAATTAAGTAGTAAGAGAATGGTGGTTTCAACTTGGTCCGCAGAGGACACTGCGACGACGGCCAGGAAGCAATATGCTCGACAAAGGCATACAGACAGGCAGAGAGATTAGCTAAGCGACAGCTCTATCTTGAAACCAAAAGCCTAAGTTGATACTTACGTGTTACGGCTGTTTGAACTCATGTCCCCATGAAAACCACAAACCACACCGCTGACTGACTGAGGTCCGTCCGTATCTGACTCACGTAAATTTCAAGCGTGTCCATGCAACGAAATAATAATTTACTAATATTTGCAATTTCACTGTGACGTGTATATGAGGTCCAAGTTAGTCTATACAGCCAAAAGTGCATTAGTTTTTACTTCAAAATGCACACTGGTAGGCGCACGTCTTTATCTTCGCATGCTACGGAATGTACACACTAACTGTCAACACAGTGAAGCGCTTCGCTTGATACGGCCAGCACGTGAGTCCTAGGACACAACAATTACTTATTAATGCAACAGTTACAGTCCCAATTAATTACCCAGTTCAAAAACCTCCTTTACTGGTGAAATGGAATTCATTACTGTCTCCGAAGCAGTAACGATATTTTTTTTTTGCGTAAATATACGTGAGTTAAAATTACTCTTTACATGACTCCGATAAACCTTCGTACTTACCGCTTCATACAAAAATAGCCCGCCTTAGTTGTGGTTTTAATTAACAATTCAATCCCCGGCCAGTTTTCACAGGTATTTTACAGTGTAAATGATTAGGTATCCTACACTACTCTACTGTTAAATCTGGACTGTCCAGCAGAATTAAAAAATTTCTATATATTTTACTGACGCATAAAACCTGTCCCAACTGGATTCACTAGCTGATACTGTGCTTTGGTTTGTGAGTATAGCTTGCAACAAACAGACTTGGTGACTGAGGTATTGGATGATTCTGTCTGTGCACGTCTAAGGTCGCACGAGTGACTACTCTTCGCTGCCCGTCGAAGGACGGCAAAAGAAACCGCTCCCGTGGCCTTAGTCTGCAAGACCACAGCGACGTTTCGTAGTGCTGTGTTGCACAGCCTTATTATTATTATTATTATTATTATTATTACGTAGGCTATCCCTCTGGGGTCTGTGTGGATTCGTTTGCTGATACCAGAACACGAGACGGTCCAACGGTGAAAAGTTTAGCTTGGTGTTACTTCCGAGCTCAAAAGCACCAGTTGCTGCATTATTAATAAAATAAAGAAGTAATGCACAATGAAGAGAAGTGGTAGAATTATCGCGATGCAACAACAATAACTCTGTGTTACACCGCACCGAAACTTGAAACACATCCTTACTATGAGACCGGTCAGGTGCCAATTCACAGTCGTTGCATCCCACCAGCTCTGAATTGGAAGCTACCTGACATTCTCACTGCACATACACCAGTTTCGTGGTCTCGCTTGCATGTCTTCCCCTGTCTCACAGGCCTGACGTCACCAAAAATAAATATGACCGTACCAAGACGTTGTGACGTTACCGTATCATGAAAATCACATTGTGCAATAAGTGATTACCTTACTACATATTATATTTGCGAAAGACAATTTTTTCTTTTGTCAGTACAGTGACAGTAGAGTCCAAATACCACTACTTTAAAACAAAAACGATAAATATTGTTTTGAAAGAAGTGTTTTATTCCCACATCTGCGCCATCCTCACTTTTTCAAATCTCAGTGTACTATGATACATGTCGTCCGTCTTGCACCCGGGGAGCAATGAACCCACCGAGCAAACCCGCGACGGAGGCCTGGTCATTCTGAAAGCGATTTGAGGCAGACAAAACAACAATTCTGTTTCCTGAACTTTTCTGTCATTCATTTCATGGCTCCCGCGATCAATCACTTAGCAGTAACGTAAATTGACATAACATGAGCAGCTGACGCGTCACAAAAACACATTAACCCACTGTTTCTCAAAATGTTGGCAGCTACACTTGGGGGAGGGGGGGGGAGCTGCTTGTCCATTTATAATTATTATTATTCTTATTAACTTTTTGATTTACTAAGCTCAAATTCTATTTTTCATCTGATTCCTTTTCTTAACAGAGGCACAGAGGAGCTATTCAAAGTAAATAATCTAGTATTCCGTAAAATATGATTAATGTTTAGAATGTTGCTGAGCAGTGGGCCTCTTAAATACTCGCGCACCTCTGTATTAAAAAAAACTTAAACTTTATCCGTTAAATTCCGTTGGTGTGTCTTAAAAATTCGGGAGAGTTCCGTAATTTGCTCTGCTTTTGACGTAATGTGTTTCATGATTGTCCTTTTGAACGCATATGAATTGGACAAAACTTTAATTTCTGCAGAGCATAACTCCTGACACCTACTGACACTGTAACAAACTATTGTTGGATCTGGCGATCCGATGACACTAATCACAGGTAGTCGGGCCCGAAAACACACAGATGCCTCCGGAGTGTCCACCGGGGTAGAGTGGTACAGCCTTAGTCTCTGGAGTGTCTGTACAAGTGACTGCAGTAAGTGTTAGTGAATGTGATGACTGCAACCGTCGTTTTAGATTTCTAGCCTTCAAAATGGCAAAGTTGTTGTTAGATGGTAAGACGAAAGATAACCAGTCTACTGGTATTTCTGACAAAAGTAAACAAGAGTTAAGAAAGTATGATGAAAGTTGTGTATCTCTTGGTTTCACAAGTGTTTTTCTTATTGGAAAAGAGCGGCCTGTGTGTGTTTATTTGTCAGAAAACGCTGTACGATGCCAGTACAAAGCCAGGCAAACTAAAACCCACATTTCGTAAGAAGTGATGCAAACTTAAGTAACATACCTCGAGATATTTTCATTCGAAGAACACGAAATGAATCAACAAATCGACAGGCTAGTCAAATACACGTGTCAGAATAATATGAGGGTGCCATTTTCACCCACTTACATGCCGCCGGTTGGCTTCTTTTATTATTAAATAAGTTATGACATTTAAGTGACATAATTTATAAGCAGACCACACTTTAATTCCTCAATGCAAGGCGGTGAGAATAACATTCTCCAAATCCACAAAAAATTAAAATCGTTTACTGGGAAAGTTTGACTCTGGTAAGAACAACGTAAACGTAAAATTCAAACAAGTTTCATGCTTTAAAAATTACTGACATCCGAAACACACGAATTAGTGAAGACGTGAAAATGTCTGTGTTACGTCACGTTACTTCTCTGCAAAATTTCGCTGAGAATTCTTTCTCAGGCGCGGAAGTGGAAACATCTGACTGTATAAGAAACCCATTCAATGTCAAAATGGTAGCTGGTACATTCAATGATACAGAGCAGGAACAATTCACTGACGTTTCTTCTTACGCTTCTTTGAAAACAGAATTCCCGACATTACATCTCCCTGATTACAAAGAATTCAGCAAGTAGCCAATGAGCGCTCTGATTCCGTTCGCACTATCCTATATGTTTGCGGCTTGACTTTTCTTCAATTCGCTGCTCTAAACAGCAAATATTGATCAGGGTAAACGTGGAACGAAAAATGATCTGCTATCTCGCAAACGAAACACAGTTCATGCTTCTCACTAAAAACACGTTTTGAAATTTGATGGTTCTTTTCATTCGCCTCCAAAGACAGAGTTTTATTTCATCACACAGCTTTTAAGGCTATACTTCGTAAAGTTGCGTGACTTTCTGTTGTTATTGTAGATGACGTAGATTAACACTTAATGTGTGTTTTATATTTGAAGTTCCGTACATCGTAATACTAGGTTGAAGAAATCCAACAAGATGCAACAGTATGCAGATATTTATTGACTGCTAAATTACTCTACATGTTTCGGACGGCCATAGCGCCCATCATCAGGAGTACATAAAACTGTAGTTGCAGCCTCTGGTACAGATGGTACTACCTGGGGAGCAAGCTTCTTCAAACGTGACTAAATGATCATAAAACTGTAGTTGCAGCCTCTGGTACAGATGGTACTACCTGGG
>Ga0131853_10022415_pt1 | contig 11430 bp, 14 predicted proteins | sample TergutLab28metaG_FD_92764 | JGI IMG/M metagenome (GOLD analysis project Ga0131853, IMG submission 92764) | Labiotermes labralis P1 segment gut microbial communities from Petit-Saut dam, French Guiana - Lab288 P1 (version 2) (version 2) | ecosystem: Host-associated > Arthropoda: Insects >...
TATTGAAAGCTCAAGTGCATCTCGTTACGGTGGTTACAATATTGCGGGTGTAACAGACTTAACAGATGAAACTTATGAAACAGCACATGGTGGCTATGATCCAGTATATGCTAACGAAGATGCAGATCGAGTACTTCCAGTTGATGTACTTCGTGATTTGGAGAATGAAGGAAAAATCGGTGGATTACATGAATACTTCTATACAACAGTTGGGAATGGAACGGCAGTTGCTTCTTCGAAAGCGTTCGCAGAAGAGTTTAGCCAGAAGCTAAAGGTAAATGGCGTTGATGCTGTTATCCTTACTTCCACCTGAGGTACTTGTACTCGTTGCGGTGCAACGATGGTAAAAGAAGTAGAAAGAGCAGGAATCCCAGTTGTTCATGCTTGTACAGTAACACCAATTTCTCTAACAGTAGGAGCAAATCGAATTGTCCCTACCGTAGCGATCCCACACCCATTTGGAGATCCGGCATTAAGTGCAGAAGAAGAGAAATCATTAAGAAGAGAACTAGTTGAAAAAACACTAAATGCCCTCACAACAGAAGTAACAGAGCAAACGATTTTCAACTAAGAGAATCAGAAGGCAAAGCTCAGGCATGAGAAGTCAGATCCGACCTCCCACTTCAAACCTCTGACCTCTAAAATGTGCCAGAGCAGACAATTTTTAACTAATGGAGGCGCAAACGATGAGTAAGATTTATGATGTTTTAATACTAGGCGGAGGTCCAGCTGGATTAGCAGCGGGATTGTATGCAGGAAGAAGCCGACTATCGACTTTGATAATTGAAAAAGGAGTTGATGGTGGGCAGATCGCAATTACAGATGAAATCGAAAATTATCCGGGACAGATGCCGGAAGGCGAAAGTGGTCCAGCTCTAGTTGCTAGAATGTCTGAGCAAGTAAAAAGGTTTGGAGTAGAGCGCGCAAATGATCTGATAAAAGAAATAGAACTTGAAGGCGATGTTAAAAAACTAATCGGTCGCGATACTGAATACCTCGCAAAGACAGTTATTATTGCCACAGGAGCATTCCCACGAACAATAGGTTGTAAAAATGAAGGAAAATTCGTTGGAAAAGGTGTTTCGTATTGTGCAACTTGCGATGCCAACTTCTTTGAAGACTTTGAGGTATTTGTCGTTGGTGGTGGCGATTCTGCGGTTGAAGAAGCGATCTATTTAAGTAAATTCGCACGAAAAGTAACTATTATTCATAGACGAGATGAATTGCGTGCTGTTAAATCAATTCAAGAGAAAGCATTTAAAAACGATAAAATTGAATTCTTTTGGGATACAGTTGTGGAAGAATTACATGGAGATGAACTCCTTGAAGGTATGACAGTTAAGAATGTTAAAACAGGTGAATTGCGTCGAGTTGATGCAGATAAAGAGGATGGAATGTTTGGTGTCTTCGGATTCATTGGAACACATCCTAATTCAGCATTGTTTGAAGGAATTCTTGACATGGAATATGGTTATATTAAAACAGATGAAGACATGAGAACGAACATTCCAGGCGTGTTTGCAGCGGGAGATATCCGTGTAAAAAGCTTTAGACAAGTTGTCACAGCAGCAGCAGACGGAGCAATTGCAGCGCACCAAGTAGAGAAATACATCGAAGAATAAAAATTAGAAGTAAGGAAGTAAGAAGTTGGAAAATGGTTTGCTCTAACCTCCAACTTCCGATCTCCAACTTCTAGAACGGAGGATTTGATATGTTAGAGGTTACAAAACAAAACTTTGAAGAAGAAGTATTACAAAAAGAAGGTTATATTTTGGTAGACTTTTTCGGAGATGGCTGTGTACCATGTGAAGCATTGATGCCACATGTTCATGAGTTGGAAAAGACTTATGGTGAAAAAGTTAAATTTATTTCAATCAATACATCAAAAGCACGTCGCCTTGCCATTAGCCAAAAGGTAATGGGATTACCGGTTATTGCAATTTACAAAGACGGCGAAAAAGTCGAAGAACTCGTGAAAGACGACGCGACACCAGAGAATATAGAAGAAATGCTTAAAAAGTACTGCTAATTAGAAAATGGAAGTTAGAAGTAAGAAGTTGGAAAAACTAACCATCACAGCTTGCTGTGAGAAAATAAATGTTTTCTCCAACCTCCAACCTCTTACCTCGAACCTCTAAAAAGGAGGTGAAAATATGGCTATTTTAGAAGGGAAAAAAGCGATTGTTGTGGGAGACCGCGATGGGATTCCAGGACCAGCGATTGCGGAGTGTGTTAAGACTGCGGGAGCGGATGTTATTTTTTCTTCAACAGAGTGTTTTGTCTGAACGAGCGCGGGTGCAATGGATTTGGAAAATCAAAAACGTGTAAAAGAGTTTGCTGAGGAGCATGGCCCTGAGAACTTAGTAGTTATCTTAGGTGCAGCAGAAGGTGAAGCGGCAGGGATTGCGGCGGAAACTGTAACAGCAGGCGATCCGACTTTTGCAGGTCCATTGACAGGAGTCCAGTTGGGACTTAGAACGTATCACGTGTGTGAAGAAGAAATGAAATCAGAGTTTGACGAAGCAGTTTATGAAGAACAAGTTAGTATGATGGAAATGGTTTTGGATATCGACGAAATCGTCGAAGAAATGACAACAATCCGTGATCAACATTGTAAATACTAAAACAGAGGTCAGAAGCCAGAGGTCAGAGGTCGGATTAGTTAAAAGAATCTATATTAAAAAAGATTTGAAACAATCAAACCCTCGACCTCTGTTTTTAGTAATTAAAAACAAGAAATTAAAAAATTAGAAGCTAGAAATCAGAGGCAACTAGGAAATCCTTTTCCAACCTCCAACCTCCAACCTCTAACTTCTAGAAAGGGTGTAGCCTAATGAATAGTGTAATTAAAGGGAGCAGCTATATACTTGTCCACACTCCTGATATGGTGATCCATAATGGAACGACACAGACAACAGAAAGGATTGTTAATTCGGAATCAGATTACTTGAAAGAGATTCCTAAGAGACTACGAAGTTTTGAAGATGCAGTGGGATATGTGGCAAATCAAACTTATATTGGAAATGTGAGCCCAGAGGAATTAGCAGAGATTGATCTTCCATGGTATGATAAAATTGATAAAGATGCTGATCGTCACGGGAAATTTGGAGAAATTATGCCTCAATCGGAATTTTTACTTTTAGTTCAAGCATGCGATATGTTTGAAGTTGTGAGATTAGAGAAAGGTTTTGTTGATAAGCATAAAGACGCATTTGCAAGTAACCCAATTATTTCAGATGATATTGTCCAGCTGGTTGTAGAAGGTGTGGAAATTAGTGAAATTGAGAAGTTTATTGACGGGGAGCATGCTGAGGGATTATATGATGAAGGTGAGTTAGTTGGTTGTGTCCGGCGGGCTCATGATATTGATGTTAATTTATCTTCCCATGTGATGCTTGAGAATTTGGTGAGTAAGGCGTCTAGTGTGTTGGCGCTGTTGTATGCAGTAAGAAATGCGGGGATTCAGAAAGAAGATGTTGATTATGTGATTGACTGCTCAGAAGAAGCGTGTGGTGATATGAACCAACGTGGAGGTGGAAATTTTGCGAAAGCAGCAGCGGAAACGGCAGGATTTGTTAATGCGACTGGGTCAGATACGAGAGGTTTTTGTGCTGCGCCTGTTCATGCAATAGTGAAGGCAGCGGCGTTGGTAAAAGCAGGTGCTTATAAGACGGTTGTTGTTACCTCAGGTGGAAGTACTGCTAAGTTAGGGATGAATGGGAAGGATCATTTGAAGAAAGGGCTTCCGATTCTAGAAGATTGTCTGGGTGGATTAGCGATTGTTATTACCGAGAATGATGGAGTTAGTCCGGAAATTAATTTAGAGATGATTGGGCGTCATACGGTTGGAACTGGTTCTTCACCGCAAGCTGTAACTTCTAGTTTGGTGACTGCATCTTTGGATAAGTTTGGCATGAAGATTGCTGATATTGACAAATATTCGCCAGAGATGCAAAATCCGGATATTACTAAGCCAGCTGGAGCGGGAGATGTACCCCTTTCAAACTTTAAGATGATCGGTGCCTTGGCAGCTAAGCGTAAAGAGATGACACCGAAGGATTTGCCAGCATTTATTCAAAAGCATGGATTAGTTGGATGGGCACCTACTCAAGGTCATATTCCGTCCGGTGTTCCTTATATTGGCTTTGGTTGTGAGGATATAATTGCCGGTAAAATTAAAACTGCGATGATCATTGGAAAAGGAAGTCTGTTCTTAGGGAGGATGACTAATTTATTTGATGGTGTATCATTTATTATTCAGCCAAACAGTAAAAAAGAAGCAGAAAGTAGTACTGTAAGCGAAGAAGAGGTAAAAGGATTGATCGCCAAAGCGATGAAAGATTTTGCGAAGGCATTGATGTCAGAATAAAGGAGGTGGTTATTAATGTCAAAGAAAATTGAGAAAATGATAGCCGCCACCTTTATGGAAATGGCAGAAGGCTTAGAGACTGGAAGTTTTGGAAAGCGACCGCGGATTGCACTGACTGGACTTGGAAGTGAGCTAGGAGAAGTTAATGCTTTAGAAGGTGCTAAGCTTGCAGCTAAAGCAGGAATTGAGATTTTCTATATTGGTACATTGGAAGCAGAAGCTGTTACGACTATTAAAGTAACTACAGAAGAAGAAGGTCATGCCAAGATTGAGCAGCTTTTAAAAGAAAAGGAAATCGATGGTGCTGTTACAATGCATTTTCCATTTCCAATAGGTGTGTCAACAGTCGGACGTGTTGTAACACCTGCTAGAGGAAAGGAAATGTTTATTGCCACAACGACGGGAACATCTAGTGTTAATCGGATAGAAGGAATGATTAAAAATGCGATTTCAGGTGTGATTGCAGCTAAAGCATGTGGCTATCATCAGCCGACAGTTGGGATTTTAAATGTCGACGGTGCTAGACAAGCTGAAATAGCGCTTCGGCAGTTAAAAGATCAAGGCTATGATATTCATTTAGCTGAGTCAGGGAGAAGTGATGGCGGTTCGATTATGCGTGGAAATGATGTCCTCCAAGCATCACCTGATGTTTTAGTATGTGACCCGTTATCCGGGAATATTTTGATGAAGATGTTATCATCTTATACAACGGGTGGAAGTTTTGAATCAACAGGCTATGGCTATGGACCAGGAATTGGCGCTGGCTATGAGCAGCTGGTTATGATCTTATCCAGAGCATCTGGAGCACCAGTTATTGCTGGTGCTATTGAGTATGCAGCCGAGCTTGTACGTGGCAAGTTATTTGATGTTGCAAAACTGGAGTTTAAGGCAGTTAATGCTGCAGGATTGGTTAAGTTGCTTGAAGAGAGGAAGAGTGCTGAGAAGCCAGTAGTGAGCGAGGAAGTAAAAGCGCCTCCTAAACAAGTTGTTACAGCGGAAATTTCAGGAATCGAGATTATGGATTTAGAAGATGGTGTTGCGTCATTGTGGAAAGTTGGAATTTATGCTGAAAGTGGGATGGGCTGTACTGGCCCGATCATTTTAGTGAATGAGAGTAACATTGAGAAGTCTAAAGATGAGCTTCAGAAGGCTGGGTATATTAACTAAAAAGTTTAACATTTGGAGTTGAAGCAAAATGAGTAAGGCAACAGCCCAACAAGAGCAAAAAAAAATGGTCATATGCGGTGGCTGCAATGCTAAAGTTGGACCTGATGCTCTAAGCAAGATCCTCACCGCACTTCCACGCATAGAGCATCACAATTTACTAGTTGGTTTTGAGTCCTCTGACGATGCTGCCGTCATTAAGATAAATGATGAGTTTGCACTAGTACAGACACTAGACTTTTTCCCCGCCATGGTAAGTGACCCGTATTTATTTGGTAGTATTGCTGCTACTAATGCCTTAAGTGATGTGTATGCTATGGGTGGCGAGGTACTAAGCACATTAAACATTGTTTGCTTCCCAGAAACAGATGATCTGCAAATCCTTGAGCAGATCCTACTCGGTGGTGCTCAAAAAGTAGCAGAAGCCGGAGGCATCCTGGCTGGCGGTCATTCAATTCACGATTCACAAACTAAATATGGCTTATCTGTAACAGGCAAAGTTCATCCAACTAAAATTTGGCAAAATAACTCATGCCAAATTGGTGACCATCTGATTTTAACGAAACCAATCGGCGTCGGCATTATCACAACGGCATACAGCGTAGACGAGGTAAGTGAAGATGCATTTGAAAAAGCAACAGAAGTTATGACAACATTAAATAAATATGCTGCCGATATTGCAAAGGATTTCACTATTCATAGTTGTACCGATGTAACTGGCTTTGGCTTGCTTGGACACCTATCTGAAATGTTAGACGATCAAAACACAGCGATACTGGATAGCGAAAAGATTCCAATCCTACCGGAAGCCTACGAATGTGCACAGGAATTTCTAATGACAGCAGGCGGGCAGAGAAACCGAAATCATTTAATTGATCACATAACATTTATAAAAAAGGATTTTGCGATGGAAGAACTACTATTCGACCCACAAACCTCAGGAGGCTTACTGTTCAGTGTCCCGCAATGTGAGGCAGTGGCATTTTTGGAAGCGCTAGATCAGTTGGAGATCAAATCAGCTTGTATTGGTAAAGTTGGCAAGAAACAAGAGGTTAGCATTATTGTTAAGTAGTATTATACATCATGCGAACGAAAAGGAGTGAAATTTCAACATGACAGTCGAGGAAAAAGACAACATATATTACGTTTGCTCACTTATTGAGTTTGTCGGTCGGCAAACGAAGAATACCAATTCAGATATTGTTAAGATGATTGGAAAAAAAGAACTTGCTTGGCAATTGGAAATTGCTGATACAAGTCATTGTCTATCGTTTGAAGAAGTTGGAGATGAATTGATTGAAAAGTGCCAAATTATGATAGGAAACTTTGACTCTGTCGGAAATTGTGAGTATGATGTTCCAAATCATATTTCAATAGGTGGTGTGTATAGCGACTTGATTATTGACCTAATAGAGGTGAATAATGATCTCCAGCCCCATGAAGTAATGTATGATGTATTCACTTCTTTCATAAGCGCTGAAATATCAGATTTCAACGCCTCAACTTTTTATGAAAATCCTAGCTTCATTTATCATTCTTACTTAAACGGAGAGCTTTTGAATGATTAAAGTAGTAGTACAAGGAGGGAACATATCATGATGAAAATAGATGCAATTGGAGATGCATGCCCGCTTCCAGTTATTAAGGCAAAAAAAGCGCTAAAGGAAAATTCTGAAATTACAATCAGAGTTGATAATGAAATTGCTACGCAAAATCTCACGAAAATGGCAGTGCAACTGGGAATGAAAGCAAAAGTTGAGCAAGAAGCAGCTCAAGACTTTCAAGTTCAGATTTCTTCTGAGGGTAGTCCATTAGAAGGTAGTCTGCTAGATTCGAAAATCCACTCCTTTAGCATGCAGGAAAATCCCTACATTGTCATTATTGACGCAAAAACAATGGGCAGGGGAGATGATGAACTTGGCTATGCATTGATGAAAGCATTTATTTATAGCTTGACAGAGCAAGACACACTACCGGCTCATATCATTTTCTACAATGGCGGTGCTCAGCTAACAGCAGCTGAATCGGAAGTGCTTGACGATTTAAAAGCATTAGAAGAGGTTAATGTAGAAATTTTAACATGTGGTGCTTGCTTAGACTATTTCGGCTTAACCAATCACCTCGCCATTGGAGAAGTAACTAATATGTATGCGATTGTCACATTAATGACGCAATTTCATGTGGTAAAACCATGATAGCACTGGACTACTACTTAATTACATTTGACTCAACTCATGCTGCAATGGCTGCAGAATCTTTTTTCAAGAACAAGAATATTCGTGTTAAACTAATTCCACTTCCAAGTGTCATTTCGGCTGGTTGTGGTTTTTCGCTTAGAGTTTTGCCAAGTGAAGTAAAAACGGTAGAACCATTGCTATTACAATCTGAATTAGAATGGTCTAAGCTTTACAAAATAGTTAAATTAGGGCGAACTTCCAAAGTTGAACCTTGGGTACTTAGTGGCAATTAGTGAACTAATTCAAAAAAAGGAGATGATTTTATGTCCACAGCATTAGATCAATTTTTAAGCCCGCAGTTAGAAGAGCTAAGAGAGAAAGGGCTATACAACACAATTGACTCTCTTGAGGGACCAAACGGTCCGAAAATTCAAATTAATGGCAAAGAATTAATTAACCTATCTTCCAACAATTATTTAGGCTTTGCCACAAATGAAAGATTAAAAAAAGCCTGTATTCAGGCGACGCAAAATTACGGTGTTGGAGCTGGAGCTGTTCGTACGATTAATGGAACAATGACTATCCATGATGAGCTGGAGCGCACTATTGCTAAATTCAAAGGAACAGAAGCAGCCATTGCGTTCCAGTCAGGATTCAATTGCAATATGGGTGCTATCTCAGCTGTTATGGGTAAAAATGATGCCATCATTTCTGACGAATTAAACCATGCTTCAATTATTGATGGCTGCAGATTATCAGGTTCTAAAATTATTCGCGTAAAACATCAAGACATGGATGACTTAAGAGCCAAGGCTAAAGAAGCCGTTGAGAGCGGTCTATACGAAAAAATCATGTATATTGCTGATGGAGTCTTCTCAATGGATGGAAACGTCGCGAATGTACCTGGAATCGTTAAAGTAGCCGAAGAATTTAATCTAATAACTTATATTGATGACGCTCACGGCTCAGGCGTTATGGGCAAAGGCGCAGGAACTGTAAAGCATTTTGATTTAGCTGATAAGATCGACCTACAGATGGGAACGTTATCAAAAGCCATTGGTGTCGTAGGAGGTTACGTAGCAGGATCACAAAAGCTAATTGATTGGTTGAAAGTCCGTGCCCGACCATTTCTATTTTCAACATCATTAACACCAGGGGCAGCTGCTGCATGTATAGAAGCTATTCGGATCATGGAAAGCGAACCCGCGTTAATGGATCGTCTGTGGGAAAATGGTCGATACTTAAAAAAATGCCTTAAAGAACTTGGGTTTAATATCGGCAAATCAGAGACCCCGATCACACCGTGCATTATTGGGGAAGAGAATTTGACGCAGAGATTTTCAAAACGCCTGATTGAAGAAGGTGTCTATGCAAAATCAATCGTTTTCCCAACGGTGGCACTTGGAACGGGTCGCGTGCGTAATATGCCAACTGCTGATCATACGAAAGAAATGCTTGATGAGGTATTGGTAGTTTATGAGCGAGTTGGTCGTGAATTGGGAATTATTTAGTGTTTAAAGATATCGTTTAAAAATTAAAACAACGGAGGCATATGTCATGAAAAAAATAATGATTACAGGAAGTTTAGGACAAATTGGATCTGAATTAACGATACGATTAAGAGAAGATTATGGTGTTGATAACGTTATTGCGACTGATATTCGACATGAAGAGGATAATCCAGTTGTAACCGATGGTAATTTTGAGGTTTTAGATGTTAATGATCGCGAAAAAATGATGGAGATTGCGAAGCGCTTTGAGGTGGATACGCTGATTCATTTAGCAGCTTTATTGTCAGCAACTGCAGAGAAAAATCCGCAACTTGGATGGGAGTTAAATATGAATGGTTTAATTAACGTCTTAGAAGTGGCAAGAGAATTGAATTTAAAAATGTTTACACCAAGTTCTATCGCTGCCTTTGGGCCAAACTCGCCAAAAGATAATACACCGCAAGATACGATTCAGCGACCAACGACGATGTATGGGGTAACAAAAGTAGCGGGAGAATTGCTCTGCGATTACTATTATGAAAAATATGGCGTTGATACTCGTGGGGTACGCTTCCCAGGTTTGATTTCTTACATTACTGAGCCAGGTGGAGGAACGACAGATTATGCGGTTGATATTTACTATGAGGCGTTGAAAAACAAGAAATATACTTCGTTCATTGGTGCGGGAACTAAAATGGATATGATGTATATGCCAGATGCCATTGATGCGATTGTTGATATATTAGAAGTTGACCCAAGCAAGTTAATTCATCGAAATGCTTTCAATATAACAGCTATGTCTTTTGAACCAGAAGAAATTGCTGCTTCGATTAAAAAAGTAATGCCTGAGTTTGAGTTGGACTACGATGTTGATCCTGTTCGACAAGGAATCGCTAATTCATGGCCAAACTCAATTGATCCTACCGATGCTAAAAAGGAATGGGGCTTTGCACCGAAGTATGATTTAGACCTTATGACGGTTGATATGTTAGAAAAATTGTCGGATAAGCTGGGAATTGATTGGAAGAAAGCGTGATGATTAATTTGCGTTAGAAAAGAAAGTAGGAACTCATTATGTATTATTTTGATCAAGCAGCCACCTCATTACGAAAGCCACCAGCAGTAGCTGATGCTGTTTACCATGCCCTTGCATCAGAAACACTAGGGAATCCAAGCCGTGGTGGACATGATGCAAGTGTGCAGGCAAGTCGCACAATTTATGAGACACGTGAAGTGGTTAGGGAATTGTTTAAAGCGCAAGATTATCATATTGTTTTAACGAAAAACGCAACTGAGGCAATCAATATTGCGCTTAAGGATTTGTTTAATAAGGGAGATCATATAATCTCGACTGCTATGGAACACAATGCAGTTTTACGTCCCTTGTATGAACTTGAGGAAAAGGGGATTGAATTAAACTTTGTGGCTTGTGATGTAAACTCAGGTCAGCTTTTATATCATCAATTTGCGCAATTTCTAACCAAGCAAACAAAGGCAGTCGTTGTGACTTGTGCTTCCAATGTGACAGGAAAGGCTACGGATCTAAAATTGATAAGTGATTTTTGCAAAGAACAGCAATTGAAATTAATTGTGGACGGTGCATCTGCAGCTGGTATTATTGATGTTTCGTTGGATGACTTAGACATTGATATTTTTTGCTTTACTGGGCATAAAAGCTTATATGGACCACAAGGAACAGGTGGAATGTGCATTAAAAAAGGAATCCAAATCCAGCCGATTATAACAGGTGGGAGCGGTTTTGCAAGTTTTTCAAAAACCCATCCCACAAGTTTACCAGAATCTTTAGAAGCGGGAACGATGAATGTACATGGATTTGCCGGACTAAGTGCAGGTGTTAAATATGTTTTAGATCAAGGAGTCGCTAATTTGCATAAAAAGATAATGGAGTTAACGCAGTATTTTTATGAGGATGTTCACTGCATTAATGGCATTCGGGTATATGGGAAACCAACCGCATTAAATACTGGAATCGTTGCCCTTAATATAGGAGAAAATGACTCAACAGAAATTAGCTTGTTGCTATCAGAGCGTTACGGAATTTTCATAAGACCAGGATCTCATTGTGCGCCACTGATGCATCGTCAATTAGGAACTGCTGACCAAGGAATCATCCGCTTTAGCTTTTCGCCATTTCATACAATAGAAGATGTTAAATATGCCATTAATGCTATAGAGCAGCTAGCTAAGGAGTTGATGTAACCATGAGTCA
>Ga0131853_10022416_pt1 | contig 11429 bp, 5 predicted proteins | sample TergutLab28metaG_FD_92764 | JGI IMG/M metagenome (GOLD analysis project Ga0131853, IMG submission 92764) | Labiotermes labralis P1 segment gut microbial communities from Petit-Saut dam, French Guiana - Lab288 P1 (version 2) (version 2) | ecosystem: Host-associated > Arthropoda: Insects >...
ATTACTAAGATTAAAGTTATTATAAATTTTATATTGCATTACGTTAATTACTGTGTAAGCAGTTGGTTTATTTTCCTGATACACTGAAGTACGTCGGAATAATGTAGAACAAACTTGTTTTCCTTTAGTTCTAATTAGCTGTCGAAACGTGGTTGTAAATTGTAAGTTTCATTACAAATGCTGATAATAATCTGGCATACCTGAGACTGAAGTTCATCCACGCAAAAAGTAGAAAAGCAAGTGTTATGCGGGTTTTTTTCATAGCTTCCACCAAATCAAATCTATGAACAAACGTATCCAACAACGAACACATCATGGTACTGTAATAGCACACCACACAGACTATATTATATAATTTTTGAACATTTGATGGCGATGACGTATGAAGTGAAACACCTCCTAGTCGTAAAAAAAAGAGAGTTGTCTTAAGGCGTTTATGAAGAAGGAGTAGGCTGTTATCACAAGAGAATTCACTATTTCCTTTGTTATTGATATATTCCATTTGTAACACGGTTGATAGTAATGTTATGAAGGTTGTGTATTAAGAATATATTTCGAAGGCACAAAAGCCTCTACTAAGTTCCACAAGTGTATGTCGCACAGGCTATGAGGACTATGAGACTGCTTTGTAGGCCACTGTTTGTGAAGTGGTGACTTCGACACGACTGTTCTTCTTCTGTGTCTGAGAGTATTGATGGAACAGAAAGCCGATTCGTTTAATTGTTTTTGCGTGCAGAAATTGGACGGAAACTGTCTCTTTTAAAAAGCGTGTGCGTGCAAAGTTAGAGCGTGTTTTAAAAACTTAAGCAAGCTAACTTCAATCGTTAAGGAAAACTTGGATTGATTTGTAACCTACATAACTGACTAATAGAAAATTTTTATCTGTTGTTGTGCAGGCGCTATTCAAGTTTACTACTAATAATCCAGACTTATACTGAAATATTTATTTAACTCTATATTTTTCCGAATCAAACACATTATTTTATCACATGTTAAACATTTATTTTGTAATTTATATATACATATATACATATATATGTGTGTGTGTGTCTGTACGTGTGTTCTTATGTATGTGTGCGTGTGTGTCTATATGTGTGTGTGTGTGTGTCTGTATGCGTGTGTGTGTGTGTGTGTATGTGCCCCATTTCGTTTTATTTTCTTCTTAAAGAGATTAAATATACATGAGGATCAATAGAACGGCAGAAATAACATTCATTACATTATTGTGCAGAGTATGAATAGGCCCGTGCAGAGTATGAATAGGCCCGTACGGAAACGATTGGTTGACGATTGGAAAATGTGCGAGTAAGATGTGGGAAGTACCTTCATAGCACGTTCTTAACAAGTCACTCGACAATAATGCACGTAATGAGAACGGTCACGAGACAACCGGCTTTTTAATCGGGCATCAACTGAGAGCTTTATGACTGACAGGAAACTTTACTGTGGTTAAGTCGACTGGCATTTTATGCGCTTGTATTTATGCGCGTTCACAATATTGTGAAAGTGACTATTATTTTCGTCATGTCTGTCCGTCCGTACATCATACCGTCTGACTCTCTGTCTTTCCGCATGGAAGAACTCGGTTCCCACAAAGGTAATTTCCACGAAGGTCAAGGTACGTTTATGATAATGTATCAGGCGAACTATAGGAGAAGTTACAGCACGTCTTGTATTTGCGTGTTTTTACAAACATGATGCTGTTTTGGGGATTTTGTGGAAAATTTTGGAATGTCCAGACAGGGGATGATTGGCAATATAATTTGATGCAGGAAAGATAAGTTTTGTGTTCAGAGCGACTAAAGCAATAACACATACAAAAAATTGTAATATTTAGTATTTATTTTTTATAATTAATTAAATTTGTCCACGTGAAACGTTTTACCGCAACACTTAAAAAGTTCAGAAATTATCGGAATGACGTACAGTAATTTTCTTCACCTGAACTGCGTAACGACCTTTGTGTGTCACTGGCCTCCTTTTGAAACTTGTATTTTCACAGCTATTTAGAAATTCTCCTCATTTTTTGATAACTAAAATTTCTTTACCGTGTTTATGGTAGCTCGCTTCTGCCTGTGTCCTGAGATGGACAATAGCAGTTCCCTGTTTCTTGTCGTGTTGCAACTTAAACATTCATTCTGATATTACGAATGTTATTTCGTCTAAGCATATGTACTGAGATACAGGTTTTATGTGCGATTATGCCCATGATTATTTAGTAACAGTGGAAAAAATATGAACAGCAGATTTTCGATTATGAATGAAGTCTGTTAGTTGAAGGTAATTTTCACTGTCACTACGTAACAGAAATCGCTGTTACGTTCGCAGCGAAATAGTCATGTTTGCACCTGTAACACTATGTTTAGAAACTAGCATACATATTCTTTATGAAGTTCAGGGAAGATAAATTAAAGTTCTGGTTCCCGCAACTATAAATTACCGGCGCTGAGAACGGCGTCACATTCAGCGACGGCCAAGCACGGTAAATACATTCAAGCTTCGATCGTAGACGAGACAATACACCACTCCTTATCTGACACCCGCCGAGTGATCGTGCAATTATAAGTTAGCCAATAAACAATTAATGTGTCATTTGTCTCCGGAATTCGAAAATTATATACTGGTTCTGAGATTGGATTTGGGGCGGGTAAACGTACAATTTTGTACTTACCGCGCCGATGTAGCTTTGCCTATAATGGAATTGCGTTTGACAATCAACAACCGCAATTTAATGTCGCCATACCAGTAGATAACTGAAATTAAAAGAGGTTAAACTTCTTAAAGTTTGGGAACAATTTGTCATTTCAAACTTATTGTGACGTGTTAGCGGTTGCCGGCAGAGTATAAAAATACTTATCTTGGCCATGGTCATTAGTAACAATGCAGCAACTATGAGCAAACTACGTTGTTATGGAACAGAGTGTAACTACTTGATTGATTGAAATAATACAATTAGTACTAAACATTTTCAACAGTCGGTCTCAATATTTCCCCGGAATATTTCCTACGACAGTTGTCATGTCTTCGACTTGACGCGGACCGCACTGTAAATCACTAACATTGGCAAATGTCAGTTGCAAGAGAGGCTGCTGATTATAGGTGAATATAATAGCGCATATATTGGTTTGAATTTTAGCGGCATTCCATGGCGTCACAGCCCCTCCATTGGGCCAGGTACTGCTCATTACCAAGGCTTCACCATCACACTCAGACAAACCATACTCCGCAGGACTCCTCTGGACGAGTGATCAGCCCAACGCACAGACCTCTATCTTACAACACACAACATTCTTGAGACAGACATCCATGCCGCTAGCGGGATACCAACCTACAATCCCAGGAAGCGAGCGGCTGCAGACCCACGACTTAGACCACCTGATCACTGGATCGGAAATTGAGACCTTAACTTACCATAAAACGTATATGCTGCTATTATGCTAAAGAAGGAAATAATGTCTAATTATATGTTTCAAGTATGAATAGTCACAATTCGTAGTTATACATTTTTTCAAAACATTCAATTTTCTTTCAGCCAAAAGAATCATGCAAATTTAATTTACTGAAGAGGAAAACAGTTCCTAACCGCCGTCCACTTCATTCGTTAGGTGTTTCCTTAATGACCCGTTCATTCTGTCCGATTTGCGTGTCAATTTGAAAATATTAATTACATCCGGTAGAGCGCAAGATGTTTCCCAAATGATCTTAGTTCTTTTGTGTGCTACATTATTATCATCATTATCATCGTCGTCATCGTCGTTGTCATCATCATCATCATCATCATCATCATCATCATAAAACTTGCGGGATTTCAGGCCTCTTGACGTGTTCCGTTACCCTTAAATATCCAGATTCCTTTTGACGCGTCGTATTTGGTTTCATTTCCCACGATTGATATTTTATAATTAAGTGTCGCAGTCTGTCTCTGTCAATTAACCGAAAGTGTTGCAGCAATTCATTTATGTGATTATTAATTTTATTTACAACTGGGTTAATTTTAAGATATGAAATAATATCGTCACTGGTTTTGTAATCTTGACATGTTTATTTTACTGTTCTGTTAAAAAATTTCATTTCAGCTGACGTTACCCTGCATTTATCTTTTCCTCTAACGGCCCAAATTCCTCATCCGTACAAAGTAGGTAACGCTAAAATACTATATATTTTCAGTCTTGTGTGCTTTTGGACATAAGATGGTTTTTAAATTCTGTTAATAATTTCCGTTATCTGGAGAAACTTTGATATTTTGAATATAATATCTTTTTCATTTTGCTATGAAATACAGTAACCTAGGCAACTGGAAATGTTTATTATTCTGTAATAGTATTATTTATTACAATTTTACTCCTCTCTGACTCTCTTCCTTTAAAAACTATTGTTTTCGTTTTGTTTTTTGAAAGTTTTATTCCATATTACAAAGTCACTCTCTCCAGTTTAAGTAGAGAAATCTGTAGGGCATCTTCTGAATCTCGCACCGTAAACTGGTCGTCCGAGAACAAAACTAACTTAATGTCTTTACTTCCTGAGGTATTAATTTCTTTATCTCCTCTTATTTCCATTCTGTAATATTTTGATTGCTATACGTGTTGAAGTCGGTGGAAAAGAGTCACCATTTTCGAACTCATTTATTAAGTGTTATCGGTTGTGTCAATGTAGCATCTAGGTTTATGTTTATATATATATTTCGTTGTTTAATTTTATATATATATATATATTAAAACTGCTGTAAGTAACGGATATGCAATTTTGTGCGAAAGAAATGTTTTGGTTTCGTATCGATATATAACAAAAGGCATTGTTTAGTTAAGATCAGTTCGTATTACAAATTTAAGTTTCGGTTCTAATTATAGTTTTTCTCTACTACTGTGCTAACTGTATGTAACAAATTTATCATATTTAAATGTATGTGAAAATTCAGTTTTACAGTACAGTAATATTTCATTACAAGGATATAATTGGTTTTTATGAAAAAGTCTTCATACGTATGTGATATGCTATTGTAGGCAGACGTGGAAGATATCTCGCACTGCAGAGAATATGGGGGCTAAGAACACATTCTTGTTTACAATCAGTTCAACATCCCGTTCCTTTTCTGGAGTGTATATTTTAACAATGTATGTATATTTTGTTTTGCATGATCTTGATTAACTTGCTTAACTTATATTGAAAAACTTCAAGTGTATTAATGTTAGATTATTTATACAATTTTTGTTTATGTGCTGACTGACACCATTAGACGACGTAATTTTTCGTAAAAAAGTCCATTAATTGTAACTAGGAAACGTAATAAATTTAGGGGTGTAATTAATTTTTTATGAACAAATTAGCTTTTATTAATTTTTTTATTTGGGTTACGTTCAAATGCTATTTTCTTACTTGAAGTGTAGTCTGCAGTACGGCCAAATTTTACGAGTATATAGTTACATGTCAAATGTTACGTGACATATGCATATTAATGTCGGTCCCAGCGGGTGCGCATTCTGAGGTGTAGATTTCCGGCCGCTGAAATTCAAATTTGATGCGTTTTGTAAGTTATCATACTGTCGTGTGTTCTAGTGGTGACACGTGCAGTCGTTTAGTTGTTTTCGTATATGCTGCAGCACTTGTTGGAGATTTGAGTTTGTCTCTGTGAATCTTGATAACAAAACTCGCCTGCAGAGGCTTTATCGCCTATCATAATATATTTTAATATATAATTATCTTATACTTCTTACAGCAAAACCAAAAAAATTGTTTTTCAAAAACGCAATATTTGAATTCAAATATTTTAATGTTGATTAAGTACCTTTTTATTTTACTCCTAAATACCGGCTTCCATTTTTTGTAAAATTGCCTACTGATGGGTTAATTATAATACAGAAATTCGTTGCCGCTATGTTTCGAAAAAAATGTGAATATTGTCAATAATTTTTTTTAATTTAGTGCATAAATTCTTTTTACATTTAAATTCTCATCTATTATTTCTTCCTAAATCATAACAAAATTTCATTACGTGACTTCACTAAATTTTTCTGCTTCTAGCAAGGCCATCATCATTTTTTTGGTGAAATTTATTTTAGAAATATGATAATAAATCTTCTGTTAAATTACAGATTTCCCCCATCGTTCCTATAATTCGATATGTTAGTTCATTATTTTAGTTTTAAGTACATGTACTTGGACGTGACTGGTAACACCTGGTTTTTGCCATTGCACATACACTATATGACTTCGGGGTAACCATAATATTTATTATCATTTGAATGTTTATTTTTTCACCCAAATTAATTATAACTCATGGATCTCGCGTAGAGTCTAATTCTGTTATTCCACCCTGTTTCAGTTTTTCTTTCTTTCCATGGTTTTGCCATTTATATTTATTTTTGTATCCGAGGTTACCTGTATTTCTCTGCTCAGTGGCATTTTTGACAGTGAATATATTCCTGATTCCTATTTCTTCTTTAATATATGGCAGTTTTCTGTTCAGGAACTCCTCTATCCTCTCTCCACTTCTGCTTTTCTGGGCTTTTCAAAAAATAAATGGGATTGGCTGTCCGCCTCCTCGCAAAAGAAACTTTTTTCCTCCCTGTAACCCCCTGCAACTTCGTACTTCCCATTTTATTAGTCTGATCCATGCTATACCACTTCTTTCTTGCATAGCGCAACAGGGTGTCTACACCCCTCTTCTCAATGATTCTTCCAATTTCTGGTTTTCGCACTAGTATTATTGTAAATTTTGTAAATTTGAGCATAAAAATACATTAGATTATCTGAACAGTATACTGACTTATGACAGTCTCGGTGCTTATGTGAACCGTTCTGTGTTTTTCAAAGACAGAACTGTCTAGTTTTCACTCCTTTCCTTGAAAATAAGTGTGAGCGCTTAATGACGTGTGTTTATTATTGTAAGCAGAGATTTATTTCATGAAACAATTACTAAATGAAGCACATTTATTTATCGTTGAACGTATGGGCGATTTTACTTAGTAACTTCCGCAATGGCATGAAATCGCTGGCAGCATAATCAAAACAGACAGCTACTTCCACCTAATCTTTGTAGTATATGATTATACTGGGCGGGATGTAATTAAACGTAAAGCGACCCTATCTGTCAGTAGACATTCGCTGCATGAATTAGAATGAATGTGCCTGCAGTTTATTTATATTATTTCATACCTAATTTATTAGAGCTGGATATGTTGATATGACAGCCGCATTATATAAATTATCTTCCATATAAAAGAGATGTGTGAGAACGTTGGCAATCATGATTCGCAGTCTCTAGACCTGAACGTCACGCAAGGATATTTGTGTTCTAACTGAAATAAAAGTATCGAATTTTAAATACAGAGGAAATGAAATACATCTTTTATGACGCAATTCAGTCTTTCAATTCCGTTCATTTCATTATTAGCAAGATAATGTGTGGAAACGTGTGGTCGCACATTTCCAATTACTATTTTCGTAATTACGTGTAACAGAATTTTCTCTCAAAAAACTACTTATCTTATGCTAAATACTATATATTAGTTGGGAGAAGGACTTGTTCAGCAATACACTGGAGAATGGGCTACATTTCAGATTGATTTGTTCCTTAAAGAAATAAATTAATATGTGAATAAATAAAAAAATAAATAAGTGAATAAATAAATAAATGAGGAGGAAGGTCTTCATCTGAAAACTTGGAATATTAAGTCTGTTTTAATGTTACAAAAACGTCAAGCAATACACTTTAATATATTGACCTAATAACACTATGCAATTTTGGTTTGAGAATCCCTCTGTCATTATATCGTGACAACATGATGCTCTTCCCACTCCTTGTACAAAGCCACTACACAAAATTGTTACCAATACCTCACTTGCTTATGTAAAGCTGTAGGAGAATGAAATCCTCACAAATATTAACTGGCACAAATTTAGAAAACAAAAAATATAAATTCATATAATTCGCAACCCTATTTGCTTGTTATGTGAATATTTTAAAGTGTGACTATTACCATGTTTATAAATGACTTTATCAGGAAGTTGACAAACAGTATCACTGACTTCACACATGTGATGCCTTGAACGCTTGTAGAAATGTACCAACGATTCAGAGGAAAAACCTGCCTACATTACCAGTAATTTTTATAATGATGGCGGGTGTCATTCTTATGGCTCCACACCTCACTACTGATTTCTGTAATGTTTAATTTCTGATTAAAGTTAAAGTCGTGGACCTGCAACCTGCACCTGAACGTTCTCACAATAAAAATAAACCTTGCGACTCGCAATCGAAATGTTATGATGCATAGTTTCATGAGTCAAGTACTCTCCATTGCTAACCTTATGAGTTGCAAATTCCAATACATTACCTCAATACATGTTACGTTGGAGAGATTGCTTACAATATAGGTGCGTATTATATGGAATAGCTGCGCTTCAGGTGAATAAAGTATAACTTAATAAACGTTTTACGTAGTATACGAGTATACTACAAATTTCTATTATTTTCAAATTTTCTCCAACATCACGTATTGTGTATTCAATGTATAACTCGTACCTGTCACAGTTCTTATAATTTTCTGATATTCTGAAAGACAACCAGTTGATTTATTCTTACTGTAGACTATACCTAAGTTACTTCGCCAACACATAAACTGGTGTCGCCGATGTATCTAATGGTAACCACGAAGTCATTTCGCGGTTAGTAGCTATGCGAACTGTTGACTGGATGATGTAGAAGAAAGATATGAGCCAAGTAAAGTACTTCGTCAGAGTTTGCATGATCGGATTGCACCCAGCAGTTGTTAAATAACCGGTGTCTGGATATCTGGTCGGCAGTTCTTCGCATGTGGAAGAGTCTGTCAATCTGAGCAGATGTTCGAAGTCACGTTTGTGGTAACTGTAAACAGAATGACACTGATTACTACAACAGCTGAATTTGTGCTGTACTGTACTGTGCATCAGCCTGAAGACGGATATCCGCTTCGTCTTTTGTTCCTTAATTAAATCAAACTAATACGAGCATCCGTTCCTACATCTGTGAACGTTTGTATCAAGACTCGGGATATCTGTGCCAGAGAACTGGTTAGCTACTTTGCAATTGTCGCAACTGTCTTGCGTTGGAAAGGAATACGTTTCTATCAATTTGTGTGTAATTTTATTGCATAGGTTCTATATTCATAAATCTCATTTGTATTTATTTGTGTCTTATCGTTTATGCGTTATATGTTATATATTTGTGGATTCGCCACAGGTCAGGAAGCCTTAAGTTTCCTGAAAAATAAAACGAATATATTTCACTTTCTTACAATCGATCTTACTTACATAATTTTAAGTTCCCATCGTTAGGGATGAAAACGGTGAACTTCAAAGATTTCATAACCACTACATTGCATGCAGTGCATTTTGTTGGTTTTTAATATCGTGATGTACTGAAGGACAAGTAGCAAAATCTGATGTCGGTTTAACACGAAGTTGATTTCCAGACTGTCCAATAAAAGACACAGTCGTATTGAAGCAAGTCTCTATAAAGCTGTTATGAAACAAGACCTGAGTATTCCCTTTGTTATTTTGTGTTCCATACGTAACTCTGTTTCTGGCAATGTGATAAAGTTTTTTTCAGATTGAGCTGTGCCCATAGGGCGTCTCAAAGGTCGTTACCACGCGGAAGCTATACTGAACGGACTTCGAGTCCTGTCATTCCCGTCCTTGGGCTATCGTCCGGTGATTGGATGACGTGGGCGAGCGAAAGGACTAGGGGCGGTTACGTCGGTGAGAGGGTTGGGGAAAAAAACTGACCTCGCCCAAAGAAAGACTTGGTCTCTGCTCTTCGCTTCTGAAACACGGTGCCAGCGACTGGAAAATTTCGAGGATTGGCCGGACGTTCAGCTGAGGTGGTTTCAAAGCGCCGAGGCGTACGTGTTGGCAGCGGGGCCGACAATTGGTATGAGCGTGAGTTAAATTCCCGTTTTGGGTTTTGTTTTCTTGTTATGAAACATTTGGATCTTTGGGTAGTTCATAATAAACGTCAGCCCCGTGGGCCAGAGGCAAGCCCTCAGAGCCGCGTACCTTCGTCACGTGTCTGTGTGTGTCAGTGGGCCGCGGGTTAGTCAGACTTTGCGTAACGTTGAGAGAGAAAGCTCGCTTAGTGGAGGAGCCGAGCTGGTGTATGCTCAGGCAATGAGGCGTACGCTACGCAAAAGGTACTACGCACCCTCGCTAAGTTATTGTCAGTGTCAAGTGTTTCTGTACATGAATTTTGTACGTCGTAACGAGAGAGAGAGCGATAGAGAGAGAGAGAGAGAGGCCCGAACATTATTGTCTGTGTTAAGTGTTTAGGTACATACATTTTTTACGTCATTACGAGAGAGAGAGAAAGGCCCGAATATGTTGTCAGTATTGAGTGTTTTTTTGTACATGAATTTTGCACGTCAAAACGAGAGAGACAGAGAGAGAGAGAGGCCCGAGTATACTGTCGGTGCTGTGTATCTCTGTATATATTTTTTGTACGTTATCAGAGGGAGAAGGGGGACGGGCTAGTCACCCCCAAGACAGTTATTGTTAGAGCTGGACTTTCTGGAGTACGCAGACAGCGCGCCTAGAGGTCTAGATTTTCTTATTGTAATGTTATTTGTACTTATTTTGTCAATTCTAGGGTATTACATCATTGTTCCTTATTGTGCAGAGACTATAGTGTTAGAAATATACATAGATTATTTTGTACGATTTTTCGTGTGTGGTGCCCGTTGTCCGGGTAATAGTTCTGTGTTCCCTTGTTTATCTTCCCGACGTCTTCCCTGTGGCGAGACCCTACCACCCAGACAGCTAGCATAGAAGTACACAGTGCCGAGCCCCCGTTATTACCAGCTAGCGCCTTCACCACTACGGGGGTTAGCGAACGCGTGGGCTCAAGTTATACGAGTATGTAGAATGCACAAAGATTTCTCTCCATTGTATATCACTCAGTCGCCGTACATTATGAGCCCACCGTGCAAGTGAAGATATATACAGCGGTGCAGCGTTGTATAGCTGTCCGTATTGATTGATAGAGTTACTGACGAAACACAAAGCCTATTGGTTGCTTTGCTTCGGCTTGTCCGAACTGGGCGGCAACTCTCTCTTATGGACAGCTCATGCGCACAAAATGTGGGCCATCTTCAACAGGTCAAGCGAACTAACTTCCATCACTATGAAACACTTGGGTTGATTCACATCAATACCGGAATTTTTCGAACTGATTGAAACCTAGATTTTGCAGTGAGGTGCATTAACACTTCAGGACTAAATTTGTAACAAAATTTACATTGCTGTAGAACCGCATCAAAGGCAAATTTTAATGAATTTGGTACATATAGCACAAGTTTAAGACTCCCTGAAGATGATGGACATGCATTGAATCATGTAGGAGTACTTTTGACATGTAAAATATTATGAACACATATTGTGTGTTTGTTGGTCTGGAAAAT
>Ga0131853_10022418_pt1 | contig 11428 bp, 7 predicted proteins | sample TergutLab28metaG_FD_92764 | JGI IMG/M metagenome (GOLD analysis project Ga0131853, IMG submission 92764) | Labiotermes labralis P1 segment gut microbial communities from Petit-Saut dam, French Guiana - Lab288 P1 (version 2) (version 2) | ecosystem: Host-associated > Arthropoda: Insects >...
CGGTACACCACTGTACTGAAACTTTTCTTGAACTGAAATATCTCTGATTTATTCGCAACAGTGCAGATTATTTAATTGTTTCATCACCCTCAGTTCATAATTTGTAAACATTTATAGGCAACCATGCGCAACTATTTAAAGGGCTGTCTAATATAAACACCATACTGTGGGCACGAAAACTAAATTAAATGCCATACTGCGTTCGTAGGATAAAGGTTAAACCACAATGTCAGTCTTGACTGACTACACAGTTGAGTGTGCTGTTCATGAGCAGTGTAAGCATTTCAGTAACTGCTTTCCTGTTGATGAATCGGTCATGTTCCTTAGCCGTGGCATCGCTTCTCCTAACATAAACCTGTGGTTCCATGTGAAATGGCTGGTGTACCACCAGAAAATGGAATCATAAAGAAGCATTGCTACGTCACATTTTGGATGCTGTAGTCTGTGTAACATATAATGCTAGTGAACTGATGCAGGATACATGTTTGTTTTACAGACCAACCAGGATGTGGTAGAGGGACTGGGGGGTGGAAATTTTGAAAATTTATTACAAGTTCAATAATAAAAATGTCATGTAAATGCTTGCTGATTGGAATATTTTAATATCCAGATAATGATATATCTGTAATCCTGAGAACTGTACTGTGTTTATGTGCCATTTCCGAGTAGGAATAAATATCAGGAATATGATCCCGAAGTTAAGACATTACGTTACAAATCACTGTACAAATGTGGAATCCAGTGTTACACAGCATATATTATTTTATAATATCAGAGTTTGCCATCCCAGTAAAAAAATATGTATTTTATGTAATATATACTTTCATTCCAGGACATAACATTTTTAATCGTGTGCTCAAATCTGTTTGTCAATATGGCAATATGACAGTACTTGAGGAATGAGATATTTTGTAGACAGGAAGTGGAAATGCCATCTTTATAAGGTTAAAAAACGTACACCTTAACATTTCTTAGGCTTGACAAAATAATGTTGCAGATTTTATAATTTAACTTTAATGTACATACTGATGTTGTGGTGCACAGGAAATGCTGTATGTAGTGATTTTGGATTAGAATTTTTATATGATCTAAAAATGTTGATTTCAAACTCATATATTCAACAGAGTGATACTTGAATTCAAAATACTCTGTTAGTGTTGACACTGAAATGAAATTTTATAAATATTTTTCTCATGCCCTGTAATGTGTGGCTTGCATCATGCCTCATGGTTCATATTTCATACCTGTACTTTGCCATTTCGGTGCGTAAGGCTGACAACCTTACCACCATCCTGTGCCGTTCTTATGAAATCTGGGAACCTTAACTTCCTGGAACCTTCTGGGCCTGTCCGGGACTGCTTTACCTTTACCTTTTACTTTACCATTTACTGTAATTTCATTGTGTCCTGACACTATGAGACTTTTCAATTTACATGCCCAGTATACAGTGAAATTTAGTGCACTGCACTTGGCAGTGTCATGGCTTACGTGGTTGGTTACAGCGTCTCATTTTGGAAGGCCAGGTGTCTCTCCAAGTATGCCAGTTTTCCTGTCACTGCTCTTCCGCCAATGCTTGTACATACATGTACCATTGACAGTGTGTAATCTTAGCAACTGACAGAATTGTTAAATACAACACCCCTCCATCCCTTATACAAAGTCAGTAATACTTCATGTGCAAAAAGTTGTCATATGAAATACTTGAAAGCCGACCAACTGTAAACCACAGCATTATTGCTATAATATAGTCAGGAATGAGTCAGTAATACTTTAACAGTGTAATTGTTAAAAATACAGTTCATGTATAATATAAGGAATGGACATGACAAAGGTGGCTTTAGAAATAAAAAAGTTTGCATTTTGTTTCATACAATCTAGGACAAAAACCACCGACAGTTAGCAATGTAATACCAAACTCTGTTTGGTATTTCATTGGCCAGCTTGTCCACCCTCAAGCCAGCCCTGACTGTACAAGCTTCACAAAGTTGTTTATCCTTGTGTCACTAATTGAAGTTGATTTCATGAGGGAACATTTGGTAATATCACTACATTTGGTAATATCACTACATTAGGACTGCTTAAATCCACTGCCATATGCTGACAGGCAATTTCGGTAGTTTCATTACTGCCCGTCTCATTGGAAAGCGGATGGAGAGACAGTATGTTCCTCTGACAATTTAGTATTTACTCCGCAGTTCAGCCACTGCCTTTTAAATTCCAGCTGCTGACCATCCAGTCAGGTGTGGATGTGAGTGCATCACTGCAACGTATTCTTTTGAATGAATATTGCAGTGAACATTACAGTGTAACAAAGTTATCTTTATTAATATGTGACTTCAGTGTTACAAACACCCAAGTTATTTTTAGAATGTACAACACACAGGTTTTTAGTTACCACCACAATGAGTCCATGAACTTCAACTTCAAGCACCAAAAAATTAAATCAGTGACAGATAAAATTTCAGTCCTTCATTGATAAACTATATGCTAAAGCTGTCTCTCTTAAACTCCCAGTGCTTCTGGCACTGTTGTTCCACTGGGACCTTCAAAATGATACCTGCAAAAGCAAAGGGCACAATTACACTTCAGGACTGATTTTCACAGTTAAATGAGGAGTAAACTATAATTGGTTGTATCAGATTGGTCACAGGCTGATTACCAAGAAGAACATTTCTTTTTTCACCATCCTGGCTGTACTGGTTCTGGGACACATCTAGCTTCCTATTCAGTAGGTAACTGGTGCCTTCTTGCCAGGGGAGCATGAAGGTGGCTACTCACATCTATACGATACCGAGATTCAGAACGTATGTAGCTTAACTTACATGCCCCCAGTACACTCCTGTGATGCTTTTAGTGTAGTGCCAACTTTACCTTTTTCTGTCAGTAGCCTTACTTGTACAAAAATGTCAAACTTATAATAATTCTAAATATGAATTTCTTCTTCAAGGGTACTAGTGGTACTTATCTAGAATCATCCAAAGTTGAACAATTTCAGATCATGGCAAGTGAGGGTGAGCACATGTCCAGTGACGCTAATCTCCTGAACCATTAGAATATGGAAATGGCACAAAATATGAAGACCACAATATGAACTTTCACTGCTGTGATACAACAAAGAACACATTTAGAAAATATATATACTCAAAACTGGAATATGTCTTTATACTGTGTGAGATTTCAGGCTTCTACTGCAGTGTAATTGAGGTCGTCACTCTTCTGGGATGTTACTTAACACAGGCAGATACTACTAACCTACATTGCATAATGTGTTTTCATAACCTTGTATAATGAACTTTTAAACATGACTGTCAGAATGCTTCCAAACAGCCTGTTCAGTTCATACCAGAATAGTTTTCCTATATGTGGTATAAAATGAGCTTACTGGAAGTTGCGTGTTTCTGGTGTTTTCTCAAGATTGAATTCTGCCACAGGGACTCCTCGCCGAGCCACAGTAGGAGCAAACATTGCAGCTGGGTACACTACAGATGATGTGCCAATGACAAGGCATATGTCACAGTTCTCTAGTGCTGTTTCTGTCAACCATACAACATATGTTATATTCTTGAAAGTTGGTATGTGAAGGCAGATGTTCCAGTCAGATTCAGAACTTAAATTTTCTTCAACATCTGACTCCTAAACTTTATTAGATTTTTCATGGACAAAAAGCAGTGGTGTGTGACAGCACAGTGTCTTTCATATTTTGGTATGGTGGGTTTCTGGTCAGACTACAAAATTTTCAACTAATGGTTCAAATTTTTCATCAACAAACAGTATTAATTTTGCCCATACCCAAAGGAATAGGCTGTTAATATACTTTCTAGTCTTGTTAATGCTGCAAACTATGTAAGAGGTGAGTGAAAAATCTGTTTTGTCATAACCTATGTAAAACACCATTCATAAATGCCATTACTTGTAAAATGAACAAAATTTAATATACAGTAAAAATCAAATCAATCACCTATGGTTAACCTTTAGGGTATGGTGGTTATTACAAGCTGATGAAGTGTTTGGAAATTCTTGATGAAACTAAATTGCTGACAGATTCCGATATTTGTTTTGGATACAACTCCATCAGAACTTGGGGAAAGTTTTTCAAAATGACACTGGGAATGCTTGAAAATGTGTTCATGCTTGTTGTGTTGTTAATTTTTCCAAATGTATTGTTTAATAATGCTGGCAGATGCTAAGATTATATACAGGCAGTGACAGATTAATGACTATGGACCACTTGTGGAATGATGCTGACAGGAAACAAGCAAGTACTCTGGGGTGATATTGTGTCAGTATCATTTTGTGCACCACAAATCCTACATGGATCTTTATGTTATTCTCAGAACCAACCACAGCATTAAACAGTCAAAGTGATTTAAAGACTCTACTTGATGTAGTGGCAGCAATGATCATACGTATGGCAGAGTGTGATGTTGATTTAGTGGCATGGATGACATCTTCAATCCTACTAGAAATGTGATACTTTTGTATTGTCTGCCACCTATTATTTCTTAAAAGCAACATACCTCTAACATACTTCTGCTTAGAATTATTTGTTTGAAGTTAAACTGGGGAATGACAATACCATGTTCATGATGCAGCAAGTAGATTATGAACTTCATATATTGTACACAGCACGCTAGTTAGCATAATGAAAGCAGAAAATGGCACATTTCTGTTTTGTGCACTACACCATTATGAACATGGCAATGATGAGAGACTTGAGGTTATATATAACAAATTCAATCTATGTAATTATAATATGTACAAATGAAAGTAGGTTAACAACCGTATCACTGTTGTTGTTATTACAACCAACAAATACACAATTAATATCACAACAGGATCTCTTTATATAATGCATACTCCTACATGTTTCAGCATTTCTGTATCATCAGGGAGTTACACATTTGAGCCTTGTTAAGTTACAAAAATTCTTAAAGTTGAAGCTGTTAAAATTACAATTTCATAAATTATAATAATAAAAAATTATTCTTTAATTGGTTAAATAATTAATAAAATTACATAACATTTTAATATATTTTAATAATTTTATGGAACTGTAATTTTAATAGCTTCAATTTTAAGAATTTATGTAACTTAGCAAGGCTCAGATGTGTAACTCCCTGATGATGATATAGAAATGTTGAAACATATAGCAGTATACATTATATAAAGAGATGCTGTTGTGATATTAATTGTGCATTTTTTGGTTGTAATAAAAGCAATAAAAGATGCATGGTACATGTATTAAAATAAAATGTATCAGTAAATTGTATAATTATTAATTTACACCTTAATGCAACCAGAAGCATTTGAAGGCATAAGTTGTTCTCAAAACTTCTTATTGTTCAAATTACCTGCTTCATTTAGCACTACAGTGTCTAGGGCCTCTCCAAACCAAACCACATGTGGCCTAAGTAACCCTCCACAATTACACTGTGGCAAATCTGCGTTTGGAATCCGAGCAGCTGTGGCCTGTGGGTCTGGAGCTCTGTGTGTAAAGTGAAAATTGTTATCAGTTCATTTTTCCTGTAATGTTTATCAAAAACTTGAAAACTGCCATTGCTCTCACAAAATATCAGTCCGCTGTACAAGAAGTTATTATCTGCCTGAACTGCCATATTAAGATCACCAACTGACTATGCTCTGGGCATTTGATGCTTACACAGTCAGCCCTTCAAGACATTCTCCATTTTTATGCAAGCCAGTGAATAATTATTACATTTACAAAAGCTCACCACTGGATCCTATCATTAACCATCTGGACACGGTATGCATCTTCATGTCCTCCTCTAGCAGGCATTTAATATTATCCCCTAACTTACAGCTAGGTCTCCCATGGGATCCCTAGCCCTCCTATTTTCTAGACAGCATGTGGTATGCATTTTTAAGTTCCTCCCTATATGCCACCTATCTGTATGTATCATTCCACAAATGTTCCAAACCCATCTTCACATTCATGCTGCTCTTATCAGAAGGACAAGTGGGTGAGGCCTGGGAACCTTCTAACAAAGTAATGATCATTTGGAAAAAGCAGTCAGCCTTCAAAGGGTTAGTACTCATACCCTTTCCCTGCCAATGCAGGGCATATTGGACTGTCTCTGTTCTCTGCCACCTCTCCACAGCTTGTACAGCGAGTCTTGAACAGAGAGCCATGTAGTTCTATGACCTTCTGTGAGCCAGCTCTCTGATGCAGACCATCAATATTCTGTGTAATCAGTGACAGTTTTCTGCCACTCAATTCCAAGTTTTTCTCAAATTTTGCCAATGCCACATGAGCCTACAAAAAGAAAATGACTTACTTATCACTTCATCAAAACATCCTGCTGATATCCACTGTGCTGTATTACAATGATGCAGGAACAGCAACATTTCTTTAACAATAAATAGCAAATACTGTGAAATTCATTACACAACACTGAAGTATGGAAATACAGAAATTCCCTTAGAAAATCAAATCAGAACTTGAAACTAAGACATGACATGATTTCTGATCAATTTTGTCTCCTACTTTCAAGTGTAGGTTGGTTGCTTCTACTATTAATTAAAACTATTTTTGTATTTGATAAATGTGAACTTCTCATGAATAATGAATTAATAAACCACTAGTGTGTTAAACAAACTTACTTTCATAATTCCCACAATTTAATGTTTTGGGCCCCAGCAATAATGTGCATTCCAAGCAGAAAAAACATTTACAAACTCAGCTGTAAAAAATTCATTGAATAATTTCTAAAAATACAGTAAATATTTATTAGTATGTTAAATACATTATGAAATACTTCAATGTTATTTTTATATATGCATTCAAGCATCCATGAAAATACTGTGCAGTTATTTGTGGGAGACACTTATTTGGAAGGGTGAAGGAAAATATTCCTCATACTTAAAAAAAATCTGGTAGTACAAATTCTAATGATTCACTGTTTTATAAAACATGGTATAAAACATACATCCATTAGAGGTGGTTTATGAATAATGAAACATTCATCCAATATACTTAGAGAAGTATTTCAATTGATGTCAAACCTTATTGGGTTCTTTTGTAAGCACAAGTTCGCGGCGGTAATGATAAAATTCCCACACCAAAGAGGGATCCCTTGCAAAGGCTCCCGGTGTGGCTAGATCTTGAGCCTGGTATGTTCGCCAGAAACCACCAGATCCACGAAATGTGGGAATACCTGACTCCGCAGACACTCCGGCTCCTGACAGCACGGCAACATGCTTAGATTTCCTTAATTCTTTACGAAATGCTGTCATGTCTGAGCTTGGTTGTGACCTCGCTGCCATAGCTGCAGGATGCCTTAGTGTAACCAATGCAGTTCTAAGCATCTGTTATCATGCAACACATTAAATCTGGTTACACAAACAAGGAGACACCATGAGTCACTGAACAGAGTATCTCATACCATGGGTCAACAAATCCCTGAGGTACACAAAGTGTTTCACAAACTCAAAAGAAAAAGCGTGTTACATTTTGTGTGACATTCTTAGTTAATGCAAATTCAAAATATAACTACATTAATGGCAGCACTATACTTATTTACCTGCATTTTATCATGGTACACCATTGCTACCAACTACATACAAAACTCTATCCAATATTCTTCTGTTAAGGTTAATTCCTTTCAATGATGACATTTTGAAGGCAGGCAAACATTTGTCTGAATCATTTCTTACTGAAAATGGTCTGAAACATGCTTCATCACCACTGCTCTTCCACTTTCATTTAAATTATGCCATTAGGAACACCAAAACAAACCACTTGAAAGTGAAACTGAACAGGACATACCAACTTCTAGGTGTATCATGTTTATTAATTGAACGAAACACAAAGACTGTAACTAGAAACACATAACCTTTATTAGTGGGTGGTGGGATTATTCTAGAAGTAGATACTGAGAAAACTATGGGTCACACAGAAAAATAAAGCAAAATTATAGCATCTCCTTGATTCATTTTTTTATTTTCCGTTTATCCATTTACAGGTACAACCTAGGATGTGAAAATAGTCATAACTGTGATGACACAATGCATCTCTTAAATTACAGCTGTCAAATGACAGAATACAATACAATGATTTCATACTAAAATATTAATTGAAACACTGCAATCTGGTATATATATATTATTTATTAGAATTAAAATATTCCTCAATAAAAATGAGTTAAAAAGAAAATTCTTTACTGCCGTTTTAAAAACTTGTATTTCCTTTGCTACACACTTTGTGGGTAGGAAGATTAAACATTTTAATTCCTGTATAATGAGCTCCTTTTCGGAATTTGGTTAAATTAGTAATGGGTAGATGAAAATTATTAGCAGATCTAGTGTCGTTGTTATGTATTTTTCAGTTCTTTGTAAATAAATGTTTGTTGTTCATCACATACAATAATAGTAAAAATACACAGAGAATAATAAGGTAAAATTTCCATTGTTGTCAATAGTTCTCTACATAAACCCATTTTACTAACATAACAAAGCATCACCCTTGCAACGACCTGATATTAAACAACATTCAGTCCGATTCGGACTCTAAGTCGCCCAGTCAGTCACAGCAGCTCTATTAGACCATGGATTACAGAACAGACCGCCACACTTGGCAGACTGCAACATCATTCCCCACTCGCCTGGAGTAGAACCGCCTAAGGTTACAAGACTGGTGCTAAACCCTTATCCTGCTACCGTGGAGAATATTTGAGCTCCGAATAATGCTAGCAGAGGGCAGATGGGATTTAACTTGACGTTTAAAGGGTTAACATCAGTCTTGAAAAATCACATAACATTGCGGTTAAATGGAATACTAACCCTCTTGATTAATTGGACAACCGTCCTGTATCCACGATAACCACTGCCTTCGAATATTTGGAATCAACTCTGCCCATATTTTGGATTTTTTTTTTTTTTTTTTACTGTTTCTTGTAAGTGCTCCCTCTACTTTCCAAATTTCCACTTATCCTCTTTGAAGGTTATTTTGTGCCTGTCGCGGAGTAACGTCATGTTGGACTACCTTCCTAAGTAGCACAGATTACTATTTGTTGAGCCGATGATTGGTTTGAATCAGCTTGAAATAACATATTGTGTTCATGGAGCATATGCTCCGAGAGTATAGAACAGGCGGGAGTGTAGCATGTCTACTTTCTCTTTCGAAAAGTATTTAAGGAACGTGTAAAACTCAATAAGTATAGTAACCTAGCAGCAGATAGGTTAGGAATTTTTGCATTTTTAGTCCTTTTACAGAAAAAGCTACATATAAGTTACTTAAAGAAATACTCACTGCCTTAAATAATAAAAAGGTAGGCGGTATATTTTGTTATTCACACAAGGCTTTAGATTGTGTTAAACACAAAATCTTGTTAGCAAAAATGGAATTTTGCGGGTAGTTTTTATAATTTGATTAAATCATATGTAGAATACAGGTATCAAAAAGTACAAATTGGTACTAATATAAATTCAAATACAGTATGTTGTGAATGGAAGAGGAGCTCACATGGGGTGCCGCAGAGATCCATTTTGCGACCACTGCTATTTCTTTATATATTAATGATTTGCCTACAGTTTTGTGTAATATTTCAGTACAAGTTCCCTTTGCAGATGACACAAGTGTGATTATAACAAATATCAATGTGTTTCATACTGTATTATACTGCCTAATATTCATGTTATGACGTGTTCCACATCCTTGTACTAAAAAGGATCTATGAAATGTAAATACATTCTATTCTACAAATGTTACTGACTTCCAGGATAATATTAAGACAGTATTTAAACACTCAAATAAGTGGCTTGTTTCAAACTTAACATCAATTTTAATAAAACCAATTTTATTCATTTAAAAAAAAACACATGTAACTTAGATATTTTGATCGATTCTGAAACCGAAAGTATTACCAATACACCACATACATGATTGTAGACTAAATCTTAAATAACATGGAAAACTCACATAGATATATGAATTTCAAAACTCAGTACGGCATGTTGCGCTCTTAGGATGTTAACACAAGATATGTTAATTATGATTAATTATACCCGTTTTCTTTCACATATGAATTATGGAATTATCATCTGGGGCAATTCTAGCTATAGCAATAACGTTTTTAAATTGCAGAAGAGAGTTGTAAAAATAATTACAGGTTCAGTGAATAGCAATGTATGTCATGATTTATTTTAAAATCTTAATATTCTTACTCTTCCATCTCGATATATTTTTCTCCTTTTATGTTTTGTTATTACAACCTGTGAGCAGTACTTGCTTAACTCAGAGATACATAGAAGAAATACTAGACAAATTACAAATTTTCATTAACCAATATCAAATTTATCACTGTATCAAAAAGGAATTCTGAATATGAGTATTAAATTCAATAATAATTTACCATCTTTCATAAAGGGAACATTGGATACTAGCAATGAATTTATATCACTTCTAAGAAACGTCCCTTATTTCAATTCTATCTGTACATTGGACAAATATTTCAACCACAACCCATCTTGGTGACTGTACATAAATATCTTAGCTATAGCTGTGTAATTTTATATGTATATGTATATATATATATATATATGGTGACTATGTGAATATCTTCGTCATAGCCTTGTAGTTACATATATTAATTTAATTGTTATTATATTATTTTATTGCCTGTGTTATACATCACAACTTATGTTGTATTATAATCATGATAATTTCTGTATCCCATGGTGTTTGAGCCTCTGTGGATTGTATGAATGTGAATAAAGATGATGATGATGTCAAAATTTAAAGTAGCATTAAGAAAGTACACACTCTTTTACTCTGTAGATGAATATTTTATTTGTAAAGATGATCTATAATACTGTTTTATAAAATATTTGTAGTATTTTACCCTGCAAACATTGTGTATATTTGTGTATGACTTTTGCCACATTCTGTTGTCTTTCTGACATACTTACGGACCCATGGAATGTGTGTACATATGTATGTATGTATAATTATTATTTTAGAAGCTGTTGGTGCTTGTATGCATATGCTGAAGTTAAATATTGTCTCTAAATAATGTCCATGCATGGACATTGAAATGTGCGTTATATAAGGCTTAATATTGTTAACATGGTGCAGTCAGAACCATTCCTTAAGTTAACTTACAGCACAGTCTGTTCATTATGGAAGCTTCACTTCTGACAGAATTGAGCCAGGGGAGTGTTCATGTTATGTGAGATTTTTAAAAGGACCCACATGAATGCATTCCTTTCTTAGACTGTTTGAGTTTAGTGAGTCTAGTGTCATACTGTCATTCTTTCATTAATTTTTCAGGAAGGTGGACTGAAGAAGCAGCACCATACAGACTTAACATTAACATCAGTTTACTGCCCCCCCCCCCCCAATCCTAAAAAATATAAGAGCAGGGCGTTTATTTTAATTTTCCCAACTTTTGCTCATCAACTTTTAGAAGAA
>Ga0131853_10022420_pt1 | contig 11428 bp, 7 predicted proteins | sample TergutLab28metaG_FD_92764 | JGI IMG/M metagenome (GOLD analysis project Ga0131853, IMG submission 92764) | Labiotermes labralis P1 segment gut microbial communities from Petit-Saut dam, French Guiana - Lab288 P1 (version 2) (version 2) | ecosystem: Host-associated > Arthropoda: Insects >...
GGTTCGGGAACGGAAATTCCTTCGCCGTGCAGAACTGGACGGAGAGCAGTTGGTATATTCGGATAGACTATTTTCTAATTCATTTTCTTCGTGATACCTCCAGAAGCAGGTGGCACCATACAGAAGTAGCAGTCAGTTGTGTGATTACTTGGCTCCCTCCAAACCACAGAACAGCAAACGGTATCGCATGTCTTTTGTCATTCAGCCACTGCGAAAGATCTGTTGCACATTTACGGCAGCACATGTGCGCGGCCCAGGATTTGTCTTGGTCGCCGATCTTGCATCCGAAATACAAATGATACGCCTTTTTCAGTATCGCGGTTGTGGCCTTTCTTTGCCTTGCAAACGTCACTTCACCGCAAATGTAACAAAAGTTATCTACACTATCAACACAGTTACGAGGCATCACTAATGCTAGTTTAACACTGCTGGGATCACTTTGGGGGCATTTATGACGTAGGAGTAAACGGATGTGGTGTGCAGGATGGGTTAATGCAATATGACGCAATATTTTGAAATCTTTCAACGTATTTCATTTTTATAGATATATTTACTTAACGAAACCTTCATTACGGAAACAAGCGACAGGCAAAGCGAAGTCGTCGCAAGTAGAAGCGGACTTTTATCGTTACATGTCTGCTGTACATATTTCTTAAATATATAATAAACGTTTGCGAATTTCTTAGAAACCGTGGCCAATTTTGAGTTCTCATTGTCATATTCTTGCTCAGCGCCTCCAAATTAATAAGAAATGGCTACTATTACCTCAGAAGCATAAGGTCAGTAAACCTTTTTTGTCGAGTGTTATATTTTAAAGTAAAATGATGACTAATAACCCACAGATCGTACTTAATATTTTGGTTTGATCAAATATTGTAAATTTTTAAATAAATTTTGTCAAATGTTACAAATTTAAAAAAGTCTCTGCCTCGTCTTGCTGTAGTGTGGTTTATATATGTTTATACTATCTTGGTAACGCAAATAAGACGTTTCGACAAAGGTCATGTCATCAAATTGAATTGCATAAAAATATTTTCGGAATTATATTTGTCTAATGTACGGAAATGCGAGAATGCTTAGAAGCATAGACTGGAATTTAGCGCAAACATTTTACAAAACGAATTTTTGAGAGTTCTAATTTCACAGCTTTTTTGATGCTCTTTCCAACACGGTGCATTATAATTGCGTAAGGAACTTAACACACTTCAGTGGGTTGCAGTGATATTTTAACCACCGGAAGGGGCAGCATATCAACAAGAGTGCTGTTCAGAACATGCTTTTTCTCCTTGCACACTTTCAAAGAGAAATCACAGGGTGACATATCTAGGCTATGGGGAAGTCTTTCACGATCAACACCTGCCAGATTGTATTGGTTCAGCCAAAAGCGTAAGAAATGGAAAAGGAAGAGAGTGTCTCATCTTACATAAAAGAAATATCTCTGCTTTATTCCAAAGAAAGACGACCGCCATTTCACTGCACACTTTGTGTTTCTTTATGTTGTCGCTTTCATACTTTCTCATCTTTAATAACCCCGTCCTTTCATAGATGTTACAAATGTGGTATAAAATAGAAGGTAGTTAGCAGTAAGTTCCCCTGACTATCATCAGTAATTCCTAACAACTACCACGAAAGATTCATAAAGCTGTTCTTGTAGTGTATTAAGCCCTGTCACTCTCTATGCCAGCTTTCAGTTACTTTAACAGCTTTTGAATATTAATACGCTAAAAGTCGAGTTGGTGATGAAAATTTAAAAAATCGTTTCGAATTAATTTTCCATTTCTTTATGCTCGTTACGTAGAATGAGAGTAATATTCGTATATTTTCTCATCGAATATAAGGGTTTTTTTTACATATATCTTCCTCTCATCTTCTTTGACAGTCTCTTGTTTAGTAACACGATTTTCTTTTTCCAAGTCCTTCACAGAGCAATTTACAAACTGCGTACCACATGTAGGCGAATTATATTCCCTCTCGTCTAAAACCCACAAAATCAAAAAATTTCGATTACTCCATTAAGCTTTGTTTATTTCGCTCATAAAAATGTAAGATTAGGTCAAATGACTAAAATTACTACCAGTGTTTGTCTAACAACGATCTCAGTTGCTAATGTTGTACAGCGTCTTTGTTAAATGAATGAATGTGTAAGAAGCATGATGTCTTAACGCCTCTTTGCTCACTACATGTTTCACACGATCTACTCTGGGGTCCAACCCAAGAGCCCTTGGTGAGATGACGTAGACTAAGCTCCTGAGACATGGCCTGTTCCCTTGTGTATAGTCGATGCAATTTCCACACGTATCCATTTTTTTTTCGAAGACTCGGCAATAACTTAGTTTCAGAAAGCGACTTTTGTGACATTTGCCAATGGAGTGTGTAAAATATGAAATAAAATACTGGTTGCATATATTGCCATAAATCAAAAAGTATAACCAATGACTTTACTTTTTCAACTTATTTTGTTCTCAGTTCACACATTGACTCATACGCTACTTCCTTCTCAGTGGCGCCGTCAATATCGATGGTAATTGCAAAATAATTAGCAATCCAGCCCATGCGCGTCCTCATTTGCATTGCTGTCATCTACTTCACTTAATATCACACACATATTTCATACGTGAATTCCCTTCTGTAATTAAACTATGTAGGAACTTGTAGAGTTAATTTAGGTTTTCAAACTTTTAATCACTTCCCACAGTTAGAACGTCTCAGTTCCTATTAGTCTTACTATGATTAGCTTTTTCGATAGCTTTTTTTTTTTGCATTCGTAAGTACCATACACGTGGGCCATTTCAGAATTTCTGCACCCTGTACGTTTTCTCTTTAACAATAAATTTATTTTACAAAATACATTTGCAGGCTTTCAATGTAATCTCCATTGTGCTTTATCATAGCGGTCCAACGTTTGGGCAAGTCTTGTATTCCTGTCAGGACGCCTTCGTTGTTGATGTGTCTGATTACTCGGGTCACCTCATTAGACACCTCCTCAATGCTTCTGAAGCGTTTCCCACGGAGTGGTTTCTTGAATTCTGGGAACATGTCAAAGTCTGGTGGGCTCATGTCAGGACTGCACGGCGGATGAGGAAGCACTTGCCATCCGCACTTCTCCAAAATTTCCGATGCTGCACCTGAGGCATGAGGCCGCGCGTTATCGTGGAAAATGAGGACACCGGCTGCGAACATGGCGGACTTCTTTGGCGAATCTTTGGACGCAAAACGTCTTGCAGAAGCTTCCTGTAGTATGCCGCTGTTACAGTGGACCCCGGAGGCATTCTGTCTGTTGCCATCACTCCATTCTTGTCATAAGCCATAATCATCATGAGCTTAACTTTCGATTGTTGGCGGCGACATTTTTTCGGGCGAGGAGAATTTGCATGCTTCCACTGAGAGGACCGATATTTCATTTGTGGTTCTAAATCTCGTATCCATGTTTCATCTATGGCAACAATTCTGTTCAACGTCTGCTCACCTTCTGCCTCGTAGCGCCGCAGCAGTTCTTCTGCGACCCTATTGCGAGCTGCTTTCTTTTCTTCGCTCAGCTGATGCAGAGCCCGCTTTGCAGCGACTTTTCTCTTCTGCAATGTTTGAGTCACGATTCTGAAAACAGAAGCGGTTGACATGTTTGCTTCGTGCGCAGTTTCTTCACATGATTTGCGTCGAAATTATTCCAGCAGGGTGCTGACGATAACCACAGATGTGTCGTCCTTTATGTTACTGGCCGCCCGCTTCTTGGGTCGTCTTGGATGCTTACCCGACCTTCACCGAAATGAAATTCCCACCATGACACCGTACTATCCCCGCAAACTTCATGTAAAGCATTATGAATTTCGGTCGGGTTTTTTCCTCGCAAATTTTCAATTTTAATGTGTGGTCGCTGGTCGCTGGTCGCTGCGCGAGATCTGACTCCAGTCAGTATCCTTCTTCCATTTCAAGGCTCCGTTCTGCAGAACAGGAACCACGTAGCCTGCCAAAACGCACACAGTGTTCTTTACTGAAGTCTGGCTCACAACTGTCGCGAAAATCAGAAAGATTGCATCATCCTACAGGCGGCGCAAGCGCAGTGTACAGAACTTTTGTAAATGACCTACGTAGTGCGGTTTGTTTATTTATTGGACTACGACATTTAAAATTAGACATGTTGGCGCACTTCTTTTCAACATACCTTACGGTTTGTGAGTGGATATTGAACTTTCCTTTAGGAGAGTAATATCTTCAAACTTATTCTCCTATTATCTTTCGTCTGTAATGAGTTATTCATAACTTGAGCGGCTGTTTGAACATTACAAATTACTTTTTATATACAAATTTTTATTATTAATCTTCTTTGATAATTTATTCGAACATCGATGTAAGGCGGGGTTGTATTGTGTTGTTGGATATGCGATTAATCAAATATATTCGCTTATAAAAGGTTTATCGCAAATAATTGTTCATAATTTCTTTAAGTTTTTCAATAAAAAACATGGAAGAACAGAAAAATAAGAAACCTTCTTTTCGTTGTACTTTCCCATGTATGTTCCTCTCGAAAGGCCCAGTCTTTGAATTCCCTCGACCAGCAGTAATACGGAATCCTAAATTATGCCACACAAACCACGATGCGTCTGCCAGTATTTTCGTCAGTTGATCTGTTCCTTATTGCTAGTCTGTGTCACGTTGCTGCAGATCTGTATTACTTATGCTTATATTTTCACCCTATGTTGAAAATCCATTGGCCTGAAACCTGTATTCCCGCACGTTACAGCGAAAACAGTTTATTGTGGACGTGTCGCATCACGCCAAGGGAATTAGGAAAGTCAACAAAGCGATTCAACAAAACAGGAGGCAGGTTGACAAAAATTTTCCTTGCCTTGTAGTTGTCGCTTTTTGTACACAGTGGGCTGGCTTCACACGCACAGTGGTTCGATCAGTAATTCAATTAAAAGAGACGCCGAATCAAGTACCCCTACAGACAGTGTTGTCGCACTGGATTTGAGACATCAAAATTAACTGTCTAGTTTGTGTTTTGTTTAAAGACTAGTTAGAAAGTGGAGAGTTGTTTTTGTATGAGGGGTTTGGAGTTTGGTAGTTAAAAGTTGTCACAGTTTAGTGCCCTGCCCAAAGTTTTGCCAGATTGTACTGAGTACGGTCAAGATAGAGATGTCAGTACGTATGTGCAATATGACATTTCACCGGCTGACAAGTCGTAGCATTCCAGAAGGATATAATTACAGTATCAGTATGCAAATAACATTCATCATTATTACCAGGGCTATGAAATTGTGAAAAGCGATTTGGTCGGGATGTGTAGCAGGCATGAGAGAGATGGGAAAACATATACGTATTAATCTGAAAATGTGAAGAATATGTAGTATTTGGAAGACCGCAGTTTCGATAGAAGTATAATATTAAAATTTGTTTGATTAGAGATCCGAGGTTTTGAACTCCGTCAAATGATCCCAGTCCAAGACCAATGGCGGAATGCATAAAGCTAAAAAAAAATTTTTAATTAAATGGAAGGCAGTATATATTTTGAACAGTTGATCTTTACTAGTTTCTAGGCAGGCAGGTATAGTGTGGATTTATTTAGCCCGCCTAGGTGAAAAAAGTGATCTAAAGGGAATGTAAATTTGTTCCTGTCGAATCCTCGAAGGCATATGTGAGTTGGACGTGTAGTTATGTCCGTTATTAACCTTTTAAAGCCTACTAGTTACGTGAAGCACCAGCAATTCTAACATTCAACAATTCTACATTCTGCCCACATATACTGTTTTCATGTGTTTTGTATTCATCTCAGAATAAACAGCGACTTCTGCTCGTACGACATAAATTGATCGGTTTTTATAACCGAAATGAAAAGTGTTGACTGCGCGGTAGGAACTGGGTTTTTAGAGAAAGTGTTCTAAGCTTCGTCTTTAAAGGGTTCAACTCGGAACTACATCAGTGTTGAGTGATCAGCTTTATGCCCAATTTGCAGTAGCCTCTGGAAAATGCCCTCACTACCCACAGAATGGGAGGTTGGGTAAAAAAAACGAGTCATTGAAAATGAATAGTAAGAGCAACGGTAATAAAACACAATGGAGATTCCAAGTCCCAAAAATTTAAAACAGTAAGGTGGCAATCATTAGATGTAAAGGATTTCTAAATATTAATTTTGGAACTTAGACTTTAACTCTCCTTTCTCCACGAAGGTTGCTGGCATGCTGTGAGAGGTGTGCAGCAACCTGCTGAAAATCCTTGCCATCCTCTGTAGGGACAGACAGACAGAAACACTGCGATGCAAGTTCCGAACTGCGCCACGACTATACACCCTCACTGCAGCGTCCTTTTCGAAATAAGCGCCGTTAATTAACTAGATTAAAATGCGTTACTCTTTTTAATCTCTGGCTCACTACGTACGTCAAAACACTCATTATCGGATTTAAAATGTCGCTCCGTAGCTCAAATTTGCATTCCCTTTTCGCGTCCTGCTGGTGTCGAATAATTCGTGCTGTTTTCAAACAAGCCACGGATACCAAAGTTGTTATTTTGATACTGTCTACTGGGATTTTGTGGATTCTCTATACATTTGGCGTTATTTGGTCAATGAGTGTTGGCAGGACAGATAATGCCATACAATTTTAAGGACGATTGTAGAAGGAAAGTGATATTAAATTGCTTAAGACTAATTGATTCATCCATTGATTGATAATCTGTATACGTTTTTGAAATAATTTACATGCCCCTCGAGTTCCACAAACATTTTTAGACCATCTTTGCTCTTAATGTGTCTCAGACTCTTGGCTTTACGTATCTCACAGAACAAAAATATTCAGTATCTCTTGAGATGGCCACTGATTCTTAAGGTGGGATAGTCTAGTTGGCACAATGACCAGGCTATGTGTTGGGGGACCAAGGAATCGAGGATCTATTCCCTGCAAGGTTAAGATATTTTTCTCTATTTCAGAGCGACCAAACTGGTTTCGGAAAACAGGCAACCTTCTCTTTCATAGGTACCGTTGGGATTTTCTCCGAGGGAGGGGGGGTATTCTGGTTGTGAACTGACCACTCCAGCTAGCGCCAAAGTTAAAAATCAATAGAGCCAAAACCTTAAGTCTACGTATGCTATCATGGCGCTGTGCTGCTTAGTTAAGCACAAGGAAATTTTCATATTTTATCTTAAATCTGAAGCTTAAAAAGATATTGAATAACACTCTTAAAGAAAGACCACAAAACCGAAACTATTAGTATCATAAAGATTAAGCAGGTGACTTTCAGAAGTAATAATATTCTCAATGTCAAAGGGAGTTTTTCTTAATGATAAATTTAACTGTTTTTCTGTTTCGTTGAACATGTTGCATTTAAGATGTGTTTTTACTTGATTTCGGAAACTCAAGAAGTCCCTGAGATAGGCACTGAACGGCTTTTGTTTGGCTCGTATCCAGGGCCATTCATTCTGCCCCGGTCCTCCACGTACAAGGCTCACCAATTGCTATCTCGTCACTTTATCATCCCGGAGCTGATCATGTTGGCAACGCTGTGCATTGTAGGATGTCGCTCGAACTCTTTTGGACGCGATGTCCGTGGAGGTTTGCTCACACTTTCCTTGGTTTTATTCTGCCTTCTGAGTCACAATTCGAACCAATTAAGCATCTAAGAAGTTGTTTCACGTCTCTGAAACGATCAGTTGCCTGGAGATAAATTTCAATTTCATATTTTGTATACATGAATAATAAACACTGCCACCGGGTGACAAACGATTTACAGTAAATAATAATAATAATTATTATTATTATTATTATTAAATTCTGAACCATAAAAATTGAAATGTTTACCCTGACTGATTAACCTAAGAAACAATAAATTTATCAATGTTGGACTCTTTCAATTCATAACGTTCGTTAAATTTCTGGATTCGTTTTTGTTTTCAGAGACATCAGACTTCACTGACTGTGGTGTGGTAAATTTTTTATAATTGTTAGTCATGTAAGTTACACAAAAAATTAAAGTGTGATATCAATCATTTCAGTTTATGCCTGTTAAATTTCATACCGGCTAGATGATGATTTTCTCTGAAAACTTTGGTGAATTGCAGACATGTCAGTATTACTAGTGAAAGGAAGTTGAAAAATTTCCTTGTGTTTTTTTAACAACACCCTGTCAACTGGTGAGGTTTTGTGTGTGGATTAATATGTATACCTGTGTATGTTGAATGTATACAGATATGTTTTTATGGGATAGAAACTTGAAGAACGCGACTCTTTCTTTAATATTATTATATCGGATTCTGCTAGAAGTTTCTTGGTAAAACGGCGAATTTTAAAGAATAGCCAGTAACTCTTTTTAATGTCGATAGACATGCTGACTATAAGATTTTAAGTTTTGTATTGCTTATTTTTAGATGTTATAGTTCATTATTAATATAATACTATGAAGAACACCATCGCTTTCTCAGTACTCTTTCAAAGAATTAGATCATTCCTGTACGTTACACGAAAAATACATGCTGTAATTAATGTTTGCTACACCCTCCCACCGATTGCAATTTATCTTCCTTCATGAAATTTTTAAGGTCTCTTAATTCCTTAAACCTCAGAGTGGACACTGACCCTCAAAATTGAAACATTTTGGACTTTGACCCAATTATAACATTCAGTTCTGTAGTTACGCCTCCGATCAATGTCACATTGTAATGTAACATAAAGTCTTAGTGAAGTCTTCTCGTCTTGGTCTTGCGAATAAGAAGAAGAAATTTAGGTATCTGAATCGTCTGCAGGAGGTAGTGTGGATGGACGGACAAGTTTGCCGTGACAGAGCTGAGTGGCGCGCTCTTGACGTGTCGAATGGGACCCCTCTAACTAATTGTATTACCACGGCCAGAAGCATTACGTCACACAAGCATTGTTTACATATACTGCTATTATTTGAACAAAAAAGAAATTAGGTCTCCAAGAATGGGTAGTCTGATTAATCTGTCCAGTTCCCTGCTATTCAAACTTGCAGGCAGTTTGGAACATGTGTATCCAATGGAAATATTTGCTAGGGTTCTCATTAGACAAATACCGTCCATGCATTTTCGCAGCACACGGTGAACGTAATTTTGTGGATTACAGTTGATTGCAAACCACAGGACAACCCAACAAATGGTTCACTCCGCTGCTGCAACCATAATTTCTTGAAAAAGTTCTCCTTAACCTCACAAACATATGATTAAGAAATGGAGATACTTGAGGAGGTTCAAAATTTTGGGGTATTTTTCACAGACGTTAGCCGGAATAGCGCAATCGGTATAGCGACTCGTTATGGGCTGGATGGTCCGGGGATCGAATTCGGTGGGGGCGAGATTTTCCGCCCCCGATCTAGACCGTCCTTGGGTCAAACCCAGCCTCTTATACAATAGGTACTGGGTCTTTCCCGGGGATAAAACGCCAGGGGCGTGGCGTTGAACACCTACCCCCATATAGCGCCGAGTTTAAAGAAAGAGTAGAGCTATACCTCTACTCCACCTCTGAACCTTCATGGCCTGTTATCGAGTAAAGTTTACCTTTATTGTTCACAGTGTTAGAGTGATCAGGAAAAGGGACTTGATTTGTTTACTTGTTGTCAGTTTATTTAATGAAACTTCCAAATGTTCAGGTCATACAGGCCTTGTGCGGTGGGATTTAGGTTGGACCACGAGTCAAAAAAAAGGTGAAATGGAAGGATTGTGGGCTGGGTTCAGGTACTCTTTGGTCATAAAGGTTTTTGGTTGGAAAACGTTAAGCGAATAGACAGTTCGGAAAATGTAAGCTTAGATGTAAAGAAAATATTAAAACGAAGCTCAAAAGAATAGGGTATGGGCGTGTGAACAGGACACGTGTGACTCAGTATCGGTTCCGTATGCTATCTTGTGAACTAGACACGTGTGACTCAGTATCGGTTCCATGTGCTATCTTGTGAACTGGATACGCGTGACTCAGAATCGGTTCCATATGCTATCTTGTGAACTGGATACGCGTGACTCAGTATCGGTTCCATGTGCTATCTTGTGAACTGGATACGTGTGACTCAGTATCGGTTCGATATGCTATCTTGTGAAATGGATAGGTGTGACTCAATATCGGTTCCATATGCTATTTTGTGAACTGGATACGTGTGACTCAGTATCGGTTCCATATGCTATCTTGTGAACTGGATACGTGTGACTCAGTATCGGTTCCATATGCTATCTTGTGAACTGGATACATGTGACTCAGTATCGGTTCCATATGCTATCTTGTGAAATGGATAGGTGTGACTCAGTATCGGTTCCATATGCTATCTTGTGAAATGGATAGGTGTGACTCAGTATCGGTTCCATACACTATCTTGTGAACTGGATACATGTGACTCAGTATCGGTTCCATATGCTATCTTGTGAAATGGATAGGTGTGACTCAATATCGGTTCCATATGCTATCTTGTGAACTGGATACATGTGACTCAGTATCGGTTCCATATGCTATCTTGTGAAATGGATAGGTGTGACTCAGTATCGGTTCCATACACTATCTTGTGAAATGGATAGGTGTGACTCAGTATCGGTTCCATACACTATCTTGTGAAATGGATAGGTGTGACTCAGTATCGTTTCCCTATGTTATCTTGTGAACTCGTGATGGATTTTCGTGCCACATACAAAGTCGCGTGTATGTTTAACATTTGAGAGGCAATTTGTTTTTCAGGAAGGACTTTGCTTCTTTAAAACTACTCATTAAAAAAAAAGTATAAGTGCGTGTCTGAACTTAAAATAATACCCACAAGTTCAATTTCCTTTCTTTTTTTCACCTAATATCCGACAAGTCGCTATTTGGAATTGTTATTATTTAATCCACGGAGCATAGTCGTTCCTGAGGCAGTAACAATTCCATGTCTAGTTAAGAAGTAACTCAAGTTTTATGGAATCCACACATTCATTGCCCGGCGCACAGCTTCCGGCTACTTGTCCCTACCTGAGGCAGATTCCAGGCCCTGCCCTCAGGTAGTTGCACCGCCAAAAGCGGAAGCCATAAAAACACCCATGTCAATCATTTTATATATTTAGGCAAGAAACACATTTTTTTCATTTTTAAAGCATGCTTCGTGATATTTGGTATACCGTCCATAAAATGCCGTTTATTTCATAATTTTACTTTTCGTTCAAATAAAGGCCGGTTTCCATAAACCATGCACTAAAATCTATTTATCCACCCCGGTTTCGATAAAGTTAATGACTGCCACGTATTACATCTTCCCATCTAAATCTAGCTTCTCCAGGTGGTAACTTTCCTTGAAGTTTCCCCAACAAAAGTCTATGCATTTCGCTTCACTCCTTGACTATCGCATACCCATCTCCATTTACTTGATCATTATAGTCATATTCGGTGTGGAATGCAAATCATGAAGTTCCTATGTATGAATTTTTTTCGAGTCTTCTCTCACTGCCTCCCCGTGATTCGTATTATTATTATTATTATTA
>Ga0131853_10022423_pt1 | contig 11426 bp, 7 predicted proteins | sample TergutLab28metaG_FD_92764 | JGI IMG/M metagenome (GOLD analysis project Ga0131853, IMG submission 92764) | Labiotermes labralis P1 segment gut microbial communities from Petit-Saut dam, French Guiana - Lab288 P1 (version 2) (version 2) | ecosystem: Host-associated > Arthropoda: Insects >...
ACACGACCAATGTGGTGATACAATAGAAAAGTCGCAGGCTCCTGATGATGGATGTATTAATGTCCGAAACATGTTAAGCATAGAAGAAGTGAAATAAAACTTAATAACTAGTGACATCAAGTTAGTGTCTTTTTCTTCAAATATAGATTTTGCAACTTAACTCTCCTATTATTCTCCATGTTTTCTGTGCACGAGACAATTAATAACAGTCTCATTAATAAGTCACCGTCCTGAACGGGATGTAGAGAAATGAAACCTAAAAAACGAATCATCTTGCATGAAGCAATCGAAGACAATTTATATCTTACTGTGGCGAAGAGGGACCTCTACCACAGCGACGTGTGGAGCAGGCGACAAGTATGTCATAAATGGCGCAATAAACTGCAGGCATGCCTACCAGGGGCTGAGATCTTGCAAAATTTATCCCGAACACAGCACTTAGAGAGTGTAGTTTGTCTCTGAGATGTGAGCACCGTCCTAGGAGCAAGGAACTGTATTTATTAAATATCACGACCTTTACGAGTTAATCGTAGGTTCTAGACTCGGTAATAAGAAAATATGGTCAAAATATGGTCAAAAGAAAGCCGCTTATAGCACTTATTAAAACATCTTTATCATTTAAGAAACTATTTCGTTGTCAACGTCTCTGCTAAAGCAGTGACAGAAAATTTTCCTTTCGCACGTGTGTCGTCATCGATGACCTTCACACTTCAATACGTGTACCTTGTAAATGTCGGCTAATAAAGGAATTACTTGTTGCCGTTTCCGAATAATTACTGATCAGATTGTGTGAACTGTATTCCATATGTCTGTTGTAAACTCGGTTGTAAAATACTTGGATTCTTGTGTGTAAGCCAGTTTATTTGGCAGGAGTGGTAGTACTGACTACTTCTAGTAGTAAATCACTCTAAATCGCGTAACAAAAGGGACAAGGTCCATTACGGATCAAGACAAATACAAAATATTTTGTATGCGGCTGGGAAACCCACAACAGTATTTCAAGCACATAGAATTTAACCATGCATTACATCCTATGAACACAGGGGCCAAAATCACAATGATGCAATGTATATTAATATTGTAGATGTGCCATATTTTATTGTATTTTAAATATCCTCATGATTGTGGGTGGCCGCCGAAACATGTAGCAGGAAATAAATTGTACTATAGTGTCTATATGTGCATAAGTCGGTTTTATAAATAAGATATACTTGTATGAGGTCACCGCCTTCTAGCCAGTCCTACGTACATCTTGTCTATTCTGTCTGTAACGTTATAAGTTGTTAGAGCACGAACGCCTCCCTAAGACGCCCTCTATCGAATCCTTTAATATCATTAAAGGTTCACCTCAGTGGTATACACAAACCATTTCTTATCTCACAGAGAACAAAGTCCGTGTTCATCACAAAGACCAATCAGTCAATCTTGTTTAGCAAAATAATCGGTATTGAATCTCCGAATCACAGGACATAAATACATTGAGTCAACAAGATGGAGGGTTTGATGTGTATTGGACCGTGCATCATCTTGATAACTGGAAAATAAAATCCAACTAGACGCCACTTATTACTTTATTATGCTTATGTTAGGCTCAACATGTTTCGGGCACCATTATGCCCGTCATCAGGAGCTCACAACGATAGCGTTGGTTACCACATAGGCCATCTGGTTCTCGAGTTGTTGCTGGTTGGAAGTTAAGTGCAGGCTGTAAGCCTTCGGTCCGGACACTCATCCATCCTGCCTGCACTTAACTTCCAACCAGCAGCAACTCGAGAACCAGACGGCCTATAAAGTAACCTTAGCTATCGTCGTGAGCTCCTGATGATAGGCATAGTGGTGCCCGAAACATGTTGAGCATAACATAAGCATAATACGAGTAAGTAATAAGTGGCAGCTAGTTGGATTTTATTCTTCAGTTAAGATGGATGGTTTCTTAACGCCAAAGCAGCTAGTATATATAGTTACCACTGGGCTGTAAGCCGTCAGCGAAAAATTCATGTCGTGGTCTCCTGGAGTATGGTACCATGTACTGTGGTACATGAGTATAGACGTTACGGTGCGATAAACTGTCTGGGTTCAGACAGATGAATCAGCCTTGAATCTCAAATCGCATGGGAGTAAGACTAATCAGATAATATCGCGAGGACTCCTTTTCTTAGTGATTGTGGCAGAAGTGAAATATGTAGGTACAAGACAGCGAACAATCCTCCGACTGCCTGCTGACAAGTTAAGGAGAATTTAGAAGATATCAGAATACACCCAGAGGCTTCGAGTATGCAAAGGTAATATAGCGTCTCTCTACGAGAGAGGGTGGGGGAGCAAGATACAAGACGGGAGGTATTCAGCAAAGGGATGGACTGAAAATATTCCTATATGGAGAAAATTATGAAACAGAGAGAGTATATAGACGAAAACAGCAAGGAAAGGATACAACAGACAACAAAGACAGTAAGATGAGTATATAAGACTAAGAAGTGGTGAACAGATAAACGAGATTAGAGAGGAAGACAGACAAAAAAGACATAAAACAGTATATAGGCTTAAAAAGTTATATGAGAATTTGTTATATAAGGAAGTTATAAAGAAATAGTAGACTGTAAGGACGGTGAAGGGGCGGTTCCCGCTTCAAGTCTTCCTTCTTTACAGTTGTAACATTGGAATTGATTAAAGTTCGGAGAATTACGACTTGATTGGGTTTCATGGGCGGAGGTAAAAGAACATAAAAATAAATTTGAACACTCCACTGCTACAGCCCCCTTCCACAGGAGTAGGTTAGAGGGAGGGTGTTGGTTTCAAAAGCAGCATCGCATTGAAGATTGAGTGACCCTGGAGTTTCTTCCGTGGGATATTGTGTTACTAATCCGACTGATACTACTGCAACCCACCATGGTATCTGCAGTTATACATAATCACTATGTTTTGCAGAATATTACAATAACGGAAGGCTTGTACGTCTGAGCAGTGAACCACAGACAATTCTAAATCTGAATTTAACGCCGTTGGAGACGGGTGTGTCTCGGCTCAATGGAGGCTTCCACGCATGCCTTCGCAAATTCTGCTGCTTTTATTTCAATCGTAATTCCCATTTTCGTGTTAGTGGCTGTCATTATGTGTACACTTCATCATTATGTGTACACTTCATCATTATGTGTACACTTCATCATTATGTGTACACTTCATCATTATGTGTACACTTCATCATTAAAACAACGACAGCAACTACCAGCGTGTCCTGAAAAGTAAAGCTTCGTCATCTGAGGCCGACACAATTTCGAAGTGTCTAGTGTAGCGCATTCTGACGACTGAACAGGACATCACCACTGTCTTGACTTAACTGTCCGACGCCTACTGAAGTCCTCTTAAGTTCCTTCAGTTTGGGAAATATATGAAAATCCGACGGCTCCAGAGAGGGACTACATGTTGAGGGATCCAAGATGGTGAAACCAAGACGTCGAGTCTGTGCAGTTCTCGCAGATGTGTGTGGTCAAGCATCGTCATACTTAAGGAGGGGTTGCTCAGTGCAAGAATGACCCCCTGAGAAGTCGTGCTTTCGGTTTCTCTAGACTTTCAAAATACGGTTTAGAGTACCAGCAGGTATGAATTCTGAATGCACGAAGCTTTAATGTCCCAGAAAACTGTGAATTTGCCAGAAGACGCTAAAGGCCTTGAATTTTACTGTTCTCTGTATACTTCTCTCCATAAGCTCCTTTCATTTTCCGATGAATGTCGATGGGAGACGCGTTTTCTGCAGTCAGGAACTTCGACACAAGCTGTTTCATCCGCAATAACATACTCGCATTACGCAAAACCATGTTTACGAGCACAATTCAGAGCCCTCTTGCGGCAGTAGTTTACAATTCGGCCCCACACAGCGGGACAACCTGATTCTAAGTGTCGTTTTCTCAAGTAAAAAATTAGGAGGCATTACTTTTCGGCATCCTTTTCTGCGAGGTTGTGGAATTTTGTTCCATGTGCCTCGCAGAAAGGAATACAAGTAGAAATTGGTTTTATAAATAATCAAAGGTAACTGGTTAGTCACGTAATAACGTCCGTAATCGTTACAGAAAACGTTCTGGTATGCAACATCCCATAACGGCCAAGAAGTAGGTACTTCAAAGAGAAATGTTATGTATTAGTTTAAATCCACAAGAGATCAATGACTACTGCAGATCCAGCAAAATTTGGACAGCCAGGAACTACAATAAGAAAGGAAGTAAGATAGCAAAAGAGCAAGAAAGAAATGAATACCACCGAAGAGTATACAAATTCGCATCACGATCAATTATTATTTAAAAAGGCAGACCCCCGCTCCCCGAGCAAGTTACTGTCGCAGTTAAACAGCCGTCTGCAATGCCACGCCCGCAAACTGAGGACGCAGCATATCGTGTTCACTTAGACAGCGTTGTCGTCGCGTTGAAGTGATAGTCCTGCTTCGTATTCGGGGCAGCGGGTGGTCTAAATTTGGCCCGGAAACAGCCTTACCTTGACGGATGCCTTTTGTAGGCTCTCTTGGCTCCCCCGTAGTACAATAAGCAGGCAACGACGGCATTCTTTCACGGTCTTTCCAAATCAGTATACAGCAACCACCCTGGTGTTTGTTATACAGCTTGGGCTACTGATAGCGACATTAAATAAGTCATATAAACACAAACAAACATTCTCTGAGCTAATACGAAGCACGAGGTTTATCGTTGCACCGTGCATTTCGTAGAGGCATTTAATTAGCACACCAACTAATGTACACGCAGCATAACACACGACACACACCCATAATCAGGCGCATTCTCAGCAGCGTACGACTTACACAATACGACATGCTGCCACAGCACCAAGTTAATGTAAGGAAATTAATAAGAGAGTGTTTTTAAAAATGTGACTTTAGCAAGGAACAGTGTAGCTCCCTGAAGATGATCTTAGGATCGAAACATGTTGGAGCGATTTTAAATGTTTTACTGGAAAAAAGTTTTAGGTATGTGCATTAGTTGGTGTGCTAATTAAATGACGCAACACGAGGTTCTCCTACACTGGATATTTCCTGTTTATTTTTGCCTTAAACAGTGTCTGTTACGGTTATTATCACTTGCGGAGGCCAGATATAATTCCGTAGATTCTTCGCCTCTGTCTTCAGGTTGATGGTAAGAAGAGCGGGTAGTCCTATTCGGGGGGGGGGGTGACGTTAGGGAGAGTTATGTAACGTCGTGTAAAGAACACACCTACACGGTAGACCATGTCCGAAACAGCTGTCAAGCGTGTTTCGCTATACCAATGTCATAATCCTTTAAAGCTAACTTATGAGCAATGCGTTTCACCAGCATGGCAGAACACGTTCATAATTACTGAGAAGCAGGAAGAGTTAAAACAAATTAATTAATGTCACGATCCACGAGTTGAAAACTCAAGTTGTCAGCTACACACTCACAGAATGTCATCATGATCGTGATCCTGGACACGGCTGTCCGTCTGACGGCAGCGGATTCTCTGTTACGGTGCGCTGAACATTTGACTGCGAGACTGGCGAACATGCTATAGAGGGGAATCCAGAACAACGTCAAACGCTTGTCACAACTTAGCCCGCAGTCGGTTGCATCGTGTCACATGAGTACCCACAACCCCACCACAACCTCCCCCCCCAGTAATATCATAATCACTATAATCTGTACAACAATGTCACACACAGAAACTGTCACATTCACGAATTGTAGGACCTACACGGGGGAGGGAAAAAAATCACAAAATAAAAAAAAATCACAACGGGTAACGAACGCACCAGTAATTCCTAATTTTAGAACCTTCATTTGCATCCCTTATTTCGACTGTGAAATGTGTTTCCCTGAAGTCAGGATCGTCGATGGTGAAATCGAATTATATTCTTTTTTATGTCATGCCCACCCCTGCGTGGTGTTGACACATCACCTCACCCTTCCTCCTGATACGCTTCACCACCTGTATAACAGATACAGTATGCGGTGTACGTGCCAGGAACAGTCTCTTCAGAGAGAGCGTCGCGGTGAACAGCTGTGTCAAGCTGTGGACAGATGCACCATATGATTCTTCAAAGGCGCGTGACAGTGGTCGTATCATCTCATCACCATTATTTTGGACACTGTTCACTGTGTGAAGTATATGTCACCATCCGCTAAACGCCCCGGCCACAACAACTGACACCCACAGTCACCTTACATCACAGTCCTTACCTTTTATCAGTCCTCGCAAGGAGACACTACGTTTGGGAAAAGCACTGGCCCTGTTTTTCAGGATTCGTCTGTTCTGAAGGATTAATGAAAGAAATCTGTTGCACTACCTGCACATAGCTGAGAAAACTGTGGCTTTACAGCTACAGAAATCACAATAATTCACCCCAAAACCAGGAATGAAATAACTACAATTAAATTGGGGGTTTACCATCCCGTTGTGTGTATGTGTAATAGTATTTTATAAAGGGTCATCGAAAAAGATGGACGGGATTTGAAACCGCTATAACTTAAAAAGTACTAGATTGAAACCTTCGAAAAGGAAATTGTAAGTAGGGTTATTTTTATGCAAGACGGAGCTCCTCCCCATTTCAGTTGCTTTGTGACTGACGTTTTAAATGAGAGATTCCTTGATGCCTGGATTGGAGGGGATGGACCAATACCGTGGCCACCTCGAAACCAAGATCTATCTCCACTTGATTTTTTTTCCTGTGGGGGTACATTAAGAACATTGTGTATGCTGAGAAAATAAGGAATATCCAGCACCTGCAAGACAGGATCACATCAGCCATTGAAACTGTAACACGAGACATGATTCAGAAAACGTGGCAGGAGATAGAACTTCGTTTGGACGTCTCCAGAGCTATTAACGGTGCACATATTGAAATGTACTAAGGTAAGTCTAAAACTTTAAACTTTTCTGAACATTTTAAGATGCCAAACGTGTAAATCCGTCTAGTATTTTTTAAGTTATAGCGGTTTCAAATCCCGTCCATCTTTTTCGATGATCCTGTATTTGACCGTCATTACACAACAATGTAGTACAGTGTTTTTATTATGCTACCGCATGTACCTTGTCTAACTACCATCATTTTATATAGCCTGATGATGGCCCTGTAGGGTCGAAACATGTCGCTCTGTTGATAGTTGCATAATAAAAACACTACGCCACATTGTTGTGTAACGACGGTCAAATACAGAATACAAACTACAATTAAACTGAAATTGTTGTTACCGAATTCTCTCAATCTCGACGCGCGCCTCTTCTTCAAATTAAGTGGCGCCCTTAATGACTACGTCAGGGGTACGTTTAAAAGTGCGTTTAATTTTAGATTATTTCCGCAGTGAGTGCGATGCGACGGCGTGTAATTTGCTAGACAGATATCTGTCACTTAACTACATGGAGTAGCAACTACGAAGACCGCAACCTTGATTAGAAATTAATTTAATCTAAAATTAAAGATAATACCACGAGAAGTTTACAAAGACGTACACACAAAAATTACTTTCAGTTTCTGCATAACAAAATCATCAAAAATATAATCAACTCGATAGCGGAGAGTAGTTTCAGAACCTGGTAATAATGTGGCTGGACGGAGATATTTACTGCATTTTATGGAACCAGAAGACTCAGTAGCGGGTCGCAAGACGTGGGCACAGAATTCTGATCTCAATCAGGTAAGTCCTATCCAAATCCGGCTACATGTAAGACTATCCACCTGTCTACACGCAGTGACTTATCTCTTGTAATATTTTCGGCAATAATAAACGCCGCACATAAAACTCGCCATAAACAGCTGTTAAATAACCCCTTCATACCGCCTCCTTATATAACTCATGAAGAGGCCAGCCACGTCTGGATGTAGCGGTAATAGTCCGTTTAAACAAACTAATGACGTACAAAGAAATAATAATTATCTCAAAACAAAACGTTCGGTAATAAATGAACCCGTGATGGTATCCAGGCTGCTCGAAACACTCAGTCGTCACAATGTTGCAGTACGTGATACGTACGGTGACCTTGGTAACATGAAGGCTAAAATTACTGTTCCAGCATTTACTGGGGGGACTAAGGAATATCACGAAAACCAGTCTACGCGAATACAAGCCAACAACGACGTGTACACATACATATTCAGCACTGCGTTTGATTTCAGGCTGGCCTCCACCGTGTAATGACATCTTCGCTCTTCTGGGACATGAAGCAGCTTAAGAGTGGCAGTTACTGACTGACGTCAAGTCACGCAGATGGGGCACATACGATGTCCCGAAACGTCGCTAACTAGAAGTCCGCACTGCGTTATATCCCAGAATGGCGAAGATCTCGTACGGACATGTCTTGCATTTCAGCATCTCTCAGCGATGAAATTAAAATCCATTCTCCACATCGTCTCCATGGTGTGGTACTAACATACAGGAACAAACGTGAAGTTATGAGATTCTGGGATGTGACGCCGTGTACTCTGGTACAATAATACCTAAGATTCTGAGGAAACTGCCGCCTGACTCTTCTAGTCTGAAGGTGGAGACATCAACTTCCTTCGAAAAGAAATACTGTATATGTATAAAATAGCTGGCGGACTTAGTGACAACTCTCCCAGAAAACAGTAGGTCTACATTCATAGTCACCACCGATGTAGTAAAGGACAATATAGGTCAAAACACAACTAGCTGATTAGCTGGGTTTAGCTACGGTGTTAATAAAACAACATGTTTCGGCCTACTCGGAGGCCATCATCAGGTTTACAGCCGATAAACTAGTTGAGTTTGACCTACACCGTCATTTACTTCATTGTTACATACACAAGGGCGATGCCTCAACTTAAGATAGTCACCACCGTTGGCTCCTCACACCTTATTATTGCCTTGGAACCTTCCTGTCTTCCGCTTGTCATCATCTCCACTTCATATTCGGGTTAAAATCTCGCCAGTGACAGGGTACCTTGACTCCGATTTTAAGTGGTTTTATTCATTTCCTCTAGGCAAAGTGCAAGACAGTACCTTCAGTTACGCCACTACACTTTAACTTCCACGTCCTTTCGAATTCGTCATTGCCATTCGATGCAACATACCGTCAGGTCCAGTGACAACCTAGTTACATTAAGCCAATAGATACAGCGACTCGCTGCGGCCTCGAGGGTCCAGGGATCGAATCCCGTTGGGAACGAGATTTTTCGCACCCGTCCAGACCGACCCTGGGACCCACACAGCCTCCTGTACATTTGGTATCCTGTCGCTTTCCCGGCGGTAAAGCGTAAGGGGTATGGCGTTCACCACCCACTCCCATCTAGCACTGAGGTTAAAGAAAGAACACAACTATACCTCTACTCCCCCTTTGGCCCTCATGGGCATTTCTAAGGTAAACTTTATCTTTTTACCATCTCTAACTAAACAAATCTTACAGCAAGAAGCGCCGATACCACAGGCATGAATTCTATAAGGTTAGTTTTATGGGGCACACATAAGTGGGCCCCTTGCGTAATCTCTGGGTGCAGCGAAGGTAACCTTCTGCTACGTTTCCACAGAAGGCTATTCGCCATCATGTCGAAATCGGTACTGGGGCTGTCCAAGCGACGTTTAATAATGCTAGAAGTCTATCGCACTCAAGCATATGTCTTCCTAGCGTGTCACAATACAATACCTATTACATTCGCCCACACTACAATACTAAGCACAAATACCGCAGAACAGGAACAGATAGTACATTGCTAGGGCCACGTGAAGAGCAATGCACTACAGCAGTAACAAACAGGCACACATGCATGAAGATGGAGGGTAGCAACAAGAAGTCCAGCACGTACCTGAAAGCTGATGCGACACCATGAAACAAAGTATCACGCACTAAGTGTCATCAAGTTTAATGAAGCCGAAGTCACGCAAAAGCACCAACACAGGTGACAATTGAATAAAGAGAGACCAACTTGATGTCACTTGCTTTATTATTTCATTACTTAATGCTCAACATGTTTCGGATGTTAATACATCCATCCTCAGGAGCTTGCGACTTATTTGATGAGTTATTTCATGGGTTGTATTGTTCTGATTCGATGTGTGTTGGTGTTACGTTGTAGTTTGGCTGGGGTGGTGTGGTATCCGTATGCAGGCTTCAGCCTGCATACGGATACCACACCACCCCAGATCACAGAAATACGTTCAAACAGTTTCGCTTACAATTTACAATAAACAGTCGTGTATTTATCATCCCATGATTTTATTCCCTAGTGTTTACAAATATTTAAAAACTGGCTTACAGACCTACTAGAGCACCTCATTAGGTTCCACTTTTGTGATAGCGGACATGCACTTCCACACTGTTCTCTTTACTAGTACAGCATGCATCTATATAACCCATTTCTGTGAAAACTCTGTGTCCGTTATTAATAGCCGTTTATAACTGCAACTTTAATTTTGTGTTCAACAACAACCTTCAACCTCTGCACCCCTGTTCCGTTACAAATTTAGGGCTGTTGCAGACTTGACATCCTATCATCATGAGCAACAACAGACGCTGGCTATGTCCACTTGCATTGAACTAACCCATGCAGCAGAGTTGACGCGCGTTGTCACAGTTCTTCAAGCTTGGCCTAGTACTGTACCACAGTGTGTGGGTTACATCGATGATGAGTGCACTCAACCTTAAATCCCCCAACCCTCACCAAACTAGACAGGCATGTTACGTTATATTATAATGTTATCCATGTATGCAGACAAACTTAACATGGCATATAGGGATTTTGGGGTGTAATACAAACAACGGATTGTCCTGCTTTTATCGCGGTACGATGGGATGTCACGCACTGAATAACCCTTCTCCGTCTCATTCTATTTTCCACTTTTCATAAAAAAAAAACCCTGTATCAACAACTCAATAAAGCTATTATACATAAATAAATAAATAAATACATATATATATATATATATCACATGGTGTATTTATATAACACTGAAAACTTCTATAGTGTGCAGGTGGGCTCAAGGAATACACAGAAAAATTCCGCAAAATTGCACGTTTGCATGCATAAATGGGCGGATACGACGAATGATTTCTGGAATGTCCGAAACACGATTGGCGGTGGGGGAGGACTGTCTGCATTCCGGGGTAACAGAAAGCGGTTGATGAAACAACCAGAGCATGTCTAGGTGGGCATGCCATCCATGCATCTCACGCTACCATTTGGTAGGTCATGCATTACGAAGTTGAGACAGTGGGTCCAGCGCACTACTACACGTCACAGATTATAGTCAGCGAAACATCCGACGCTGTGTTGGGGAGCATCGGTTCCCCAGCATTGTGCTGTACACAGAAAAGGAATCCTTTATTCGAGATAATACTATCAACTGGCTTAACAACCATATACAGGCAGAAGAAACCCCGCATGCAACAGTCGAACTAGGCCGCCAGAGAAGAATGTCCGTCAGTAGCTGGGAAGGAACTGTTCGAGATTATTCATAGGC
>Ga0131853_10022425_pt1 | contig 11426 bp, 9 predicted proteins | sample TergutLab28metaG_FD_92764 | JGI IMG/M metagenome (GOLD analysis project Ga0131853, IMG submission 92764) | Labiotermes labralis P1 segment gut microbial communities from Petit-Saut dam, French Guiana - Lab288 P1 (version 2) (version 2) | ecosystem: Host-associated > Arthropoda: Insects >...
AAATGACTTTAGCAAGGAACAACGTAGCGCCCTGAAGATGATCTTAGGATCGAAACATGTCGGAGCGATTTTAAGTGTTTTAGTGTGAAATTTTATATAGTGCATTTGTTGGTTAATAATTAAGGTGATCCTACGAAATGGACGGTGCAACAATGAGGATAAGGACGGTCAAGTCGCATTGCAGTTTGAGTATCTGACGTCACTGAAAGACCAATTAAAGAATTCTCTACAGCGAAATAATCGCTGTTTATTGTGAGAACCGTATGAAGTATTTAAATAAAATATGCGAGCCAAACGCAAATGTTAAATCCGACGCTGTCACCCCCACTAGGATTTAAGGAGTTTAAATCATGCGACGAGTTGTGTGTGTGTGTGTGTTACGTCCTAATGATAGGTAATTAGATTTTTAATTTCAAGAAGAAACGAGCTTACTCCTGAAAACAGACCCTACTTAATACAGTTACTTAGCTGATGCCACTCTTACTTGTAACTCTTTGATATGCCAGCGCAATCTGGTGTCTGCAAGATGAATCACTCTTGGCTTGGTCTGTCAAGCATTACCTCCCATACAGCAGGTAACATCTTACGCTGAAGACGTGTCCTCCTTACCACCCCGCCGTACGCCAGAAGGATTAATAATGCCGTTGACGCACAAAAAGGTAACAATACTACCTTCAGAGCTTTAGACCATACGGTAAAGGAATAGGAATGGAGTATCAATTCGACAGAACCTGAAATTTAATAATAAACTGCATAACTACCCTGACTGAGGTTTTTTCAACCATGTCTGAGGTTTTTGCTACTCTGACTTAGGTTTTTCTACCTTGACTGAGGGTTTTCCGTGCTTTTTCCTCAGTTTTAAGGCAAATGCCAGGGCATAACTCGCACAGACGGGGCACGGCCCGCACTCTTTCCAAATTAATTGTGTTGTTCTATGTATTGTTTGTGTGTAAATGTGTACTGTACTACTGCCACCGGATGTCCAACCCAATTGCAATTAACAAATATATCTGTATATCTCTATTAGAACCAAAGACAGTACACTTACTTACTCCATGGCGCAGAGTCCTTCTTGAGAAGCTAACTGTTTTGCAGCTAGTCAAGAAATTCCCCGCATTTCATGGAACCCGAAGGTTCATTACCGCACTCACAAGCGTCCGCCACCTGTCCCTATCTTGGGCCAGCCCAATCCAGTCCATATACTCACATCCCACCTCCTGGAGATCCATCCTAATATTATCCACCCATCTACGCCTAGGTCTCCCCAGTGGCCAAAGACAGTATACCTTTATTCTTATTTAATCTACACGTTGTTCTAAAATGACACTTGCGTATTATGGCATCCAACACATGCTTAAACTTGAAACCCCATATATTTTCATGGGCACCCTGTAGACCTATATGGCGGAGAGACCCCCTACACTTTATTCTACACAAGAACATACATTTTATTGCCATGTGCCATATGAAACGTCTTTAAGACTAAACCCGGTTTGATCTCGACGGACTCGAGCTAAGGCGTAAGGAGCTTCCTTCAGTGTGGTCTCTTGGAAACTGGAAATTTCCTGCCATTCAGAAAGCCCAGGTTTAGTGCCGCGTTAAAATAACACACCATTTGACCCTACCGTAATTCAGTCCACCCTCCCGCCACATTTCCACACAAACGGTTCTGATATTTCCACCAATTTGAACAACACGTAAATTCAGCACGCGTTCTCTTTCTTTGCCTTTCCCTGATCGATATCTTGTATACACTCTGCGTTTCTGCTACTAATTAAAGATCTATGTGAATTAAAGGTACGGTTATTAACTCAAGTAATTTTAATCCCACAGAGTGTCATTCTTGCAGACAGCCTCTTCAATTAACCTACAACGGCGCCTGACACCAACGCCTCTGAGCGCGTCAGAGCGCGCCAGACATCTGCAGGCCGCGATGTGATTGCAAGCTTAGACAGAGGATCGACAACTCAGACTCAGCTCCTTCTTCTTTTTTTTTTTCGAACAAAACAGTAAGTGAATATTCTAACACTCCCGCAGACACGTCCTGGTTAGACCTGGGATGTAGCGTACCTAATACGAGATGTGGAAGAAATATATATATATATATATATATATATATATATATATATAAACACGAATAAAACAACCAAAGCTGAACTAAGAAAAGGAATATGCTAACCTTCGCTACAAGAAAAAAAGAAAATAAGACGAATAAGCAGGGTATGTAACATCAAAATTGAAACAGAATATCAAATTCTTACGATAAAAGAAACGTGGAAATAAGATTTAAAGAAAGAAAATATACACAAACAGAAGAATAGGAGCAGGTGAAATGAGTGAGCAACGAGAGAGATGTGAAGGGAAAATATGAGTAGTGGAGATGAGGTAGTCATTAAGTAAACTCTAAGCGAATAAAAAATAAACAATAAAAAAACAATATGAAGGCATTGCTGCCAACTTATACTCACAATCTGCAGGATAGACTGTTGAAGTGCTCCAGTGAGAATATGCACAACAGCAAGACACTTACCTGCAACACACAGATAACAGATTGCCAATTAACCTACATGAAACGCAACAAAGTAAGCTCATTCATGCATTAAGGACCATGGCATGAAGACGTGAGCGGGATCGTATATTTATCTCCACAGATTCTTCGGATTCTTGACTTCAGCACTAGACTAGGGCCAGCGTTAACATCTACGCCTCGGTCTATTTACCTAAAGGGAAACACCACCGGCACAAACTGGACAGGAAACTGAACTGACCACCGTCGCCCAGGAAATCTGGCGGGAACTGAGCACCAACTCCTCGGTAGTACGGCCTGTGACCAAGTCACTATACTAACTGAGCTATTCACATATAATATATGCATTAAAATTTTCAATATTACGTCGTTTTATAATAAAGAGTGTACGAAACAATCCTATGAAAATTTAAAGACGGTAATGCAAGTGCAGAAATTAATGTAAGGAAACTTCACATTCACTGCCGTAACGTTCATTTTTTTCACATGCCTGTCTGTACCGGACGGTAAATATAACCTATGACAGACCAACCATTTAAATATTGAAAATAATTTATTCTTCAGTGCAAGACACGTGGCGTCTATAAATAATTTAGATTATGAAGGTTGCAGGCATGATGTTGTGGACGGGCTGGTAATTGTGGATTTGTGGATTTGAGGGAACCTGTTGTAGGTCGACAAGTGCCAGCCGTGCACTGACTGCTATGGGGGAAAGTTGGTCAGATAACCCTTTAGCCGCCAATGGACTGGAACGAGGCAGATGGCCAGGATGTAAGTGTAAACCACTGGGGGGTTTTAAGCTTCTAGCTATCTGTTGGCTGGTACAAGTAAGGGAAGTGACAGATTTGTTTAGCACCTGGCAGTTCCAGGAATAGCCGAACGGAAATGGGAACATTTACCGCAACTGAAATCCGAAAAGGGGCAAACCGGGGGATTGAATTAGTTTCACTATTCAGCGTTGGCTGTGGTGTAATTTGCAGTCGTTATCTGGGGAGTCTTTCCATTCCTAGTGCCTTGTCTCTGAAATTTATCAGCTGATTCTGATAAAACTTGGTACTGCTGTCCACAGTATATTTCTCGGGCGGAAATGTTTGCTCGTTGTCAGTTCAGAATTCAGTACGAAGCTCAAACCTAACTTCACAAAACTGCTAACAACCTGAAGTTTCTAACCGACCTTAGAACCAATCTACACGAGTTCTTAAATTTCCAGTCGACTCGACAGATCTTAAATAAAAGTGTGAAAAAATTACACGCACAAACACGAATATACATTAAATATATTAATAATATAACAAATTAAGAACTACTTAACTAACAAATTGACTCCTTGGTACGGGGTCTACATGTTACATGCATCTAGATAAAAAAATTTCCTGCTGTTTTGAAAGTAAAGCAATCCCTGTAAAGGCCTGGACAGGCTCTGACAGTGTCAGGGGGTTGACGCTCCTACATTTAATGACAACCGGCACTTGAAGGTGGTAATATAACCAGCCCTACGCACGGTTCGCCTTTACCTCCCAGAAAATATTCCTGACACTTATTTCTGTTACACGCTAAGTACACGGGAAGGATTACGTAAATTAAAGTCCCAATGACACTATTGGGAATCGAACCCGCGACATTTCGACTTGTAGCGCAGTGTCTCAACCAACTGCGTCACTGCATCGTTATCATACAAAACTAGTATAAATCTCAACACCTTGCTTTACAGCAACTGATGTCAGTCTAGTCCACTTCAAACCGTCAAAATGATCAATTTTAATTTATCTTAATGTACCCATTTATATCTCCTATTACATTTTAAACGAAACCTACTAACGTATTAAGTGTTACATAAGATCTCCAGATCCTGCGGTAATCGATACAATTACACGTTAATTCTTTCAGAATTGGAAGCAGAGTTCATAGTATTACGGGATTGTGCTGATCTAATTTATTTACTCATACAGGGATTAAATGTCGTTTTATTCGTTCTACATGTTCCTCTAATCCCTTAAAACCTCGTGGTTAATGTATGTACTACACGGTTAAATATTCAAAAAGTGTACGTACTAACTACGGTCTTCGGAACAAACAGCGATAATTTCTCATTATACCTTTAACTGACTAGTTTTACGTAAAGATGAAGAAGTCCCTTTTTTAATTACTAACATTAAGGTGAAGAAGCTTAGGAAGTGTGTCATTCCCGTTGTGTGTGTGAAACTTTGAAAATTGCATGTAGTCAAACACAACTGTGTCACATGAGGTGTATTTAATGACTATATAATGAACAACTACATGTTTCGGCCTATACTGGCCATCTTCAGGTTTTGTTTTGTGTTGTTTTATTTGATTCCTGTTTTTGTTTTTGTTTTCGCTAATAAGGCCCGTATGTAGAGATCTCTACACCACGTGCGTGCGCATGCTTATAGTAAGATCTTAAGTTCCCCTAAGACAACCTGAAGATGGCCAGTATAGGCCGAAACATGTAGTTGTTCATTATATAGTCATTAAATACACCTCATGTGACACAGTTGTGTTTGACTACATGCAATTTTTCAAGTGAAGAAGCCTGTTCACTGCGCGGTAAGGACTGAAACTTTAACTATAATTTAATTTACTCTTCGTCTTTAGAGAGTTAAAAATAACATTTTTACATTTGGTTATTATCCTATTAGATAAACGTAAACCACCGTCTTTCGAATTTTTGTCACAGAATTCATCTATTACAATCATGACCATTTCTGCATCATGGCTGCGATATTGGACGTGTGATGCTAGAGAGCGTCTCATTGTGGTTCTGCAATGTGTAAATAACTAAAATTATGCGAAGTTTGAAGCCCCGACGGAGGTGAGATTCAAGTCATCTTCAATAACAAATTTCTAGCTATACTATTTGAATTTATTCCCAATATCGTGTATTTGGTAAATAAAGTTTAGATAATTCTAAACGACCACACTTGTAAGAGCAGGTTGATGGGGTTTGTTTAAATATTAACTTGACTATATTCAAGTTTATCGCGATTAAAAATTTTTTCCCCCGAACAATATATCATGTACAAATAAAATAATATACAACTAAGAAAATGTTTTGTGATTGACGATTACATAATACGTTTCCGAAAATATTTTTTTGGCATTGAAAATATCAAATACAAGAACTATCGAAATCGTCACTGCGTTTATAACATAAGTGAATTGAAGTGAAGTGAAGTGAAGTTAAGTGTAGGGAAGGGGGGAAAAACGAGACTTTATGGGAAAAGTTTATATCAGTAGTAAAGTGGTGAGAAGTGAAGGGCTGGGGTGAAAGCGTCAGTTCAGTATGTGTGGGGAAAAATACTGGGAACTGTGTACAGTACTTTGTTACCTTTTTAATTTGTTGTATTTTAAGATGTCTAGTGTTTATTGTTGTTAGTTTTCTTGTGTGTATTTTTGTAGTTGTCGTGTGTGTATTGTTGTCATCCTATGTGTATTTGTTGTACTAGGTGTGTATTGCTGTATTTACTTTATATGTCCGACTGCTGGCTAGAAGTCTGTGTACTGTTGTTAGTTGTCTTGTGTGTATTGTTGTAGTTGTCTTGTGTGTATTGTTGTCATCCTATGTGTATTTGTTGTACTACGTGTGTATTGCTGTATTTAATTTATATGTCCGACTGCTGGCTAGAAGTCTGTGTACTGATGTTAGTTGTCTTGTGTGTATTGTTGTAGTTGTCTTGTGTGTATTTTTGTCATCTTATATGTATTTGTTGTACTATGTGTGTATTGCTGTTTTTACTTTAGATGTCGGACTGCTGCCTAGAAGTCAGTATTCGGAAGGTCCTGCGACCGGCCACTTCGACACAGGTTTTTCTTGCTCTCCTTGTGTCTATAAGCAAATGCTAAGATCATTCCCAACATTCCAAGTTGCCACTACATGCTTCTTATGTAGCCCTCCCGACTTATATTTATTAGCAACCAATTTCATGTTTTGTATACATGTAAAATAACCACTGCCACCGGGTGACAACACAATTGCAGTTAATAAATATTATTATTATATTTTCAGTTACGTGCCTGTTTTAACCTATTTCTTGTTGCGTATTTCGGTACATTGAGAACATGACATTTACGTTAAATGAGTATTTATGTTTCTCCAAGTATCGCGAAGTCTTCCTCTTGAGACTGATACCTCGTTGATCCATATTAGCTGGGTGTCTAACTTATGGACCGTATTGTACCTGAGTGATGAGATAACACGACCCGTAAATAATTTATTTCTGATACATCCTGCTCCGTACACACAGCAGATCCTGATTTACTTCACTGACCAATCAGATGCAGTGTACCTACCAGACCTCTCTCACTACATCAAACATGAGCCTGCATCATGAAGGCCTTACATTATCATTAGCGCTTGTACCTACAAGGAAATGTGCCGACCCTGGCAAGACAAAACGGACTTCAAGACTCATTTTTTTTAACCAAGGCCTACATTCAATCTCAAACGAAAATCAGTGCCGTTAATGTACAATGTTGCTTACCGTCAGCCAAGAAGCGTTAGTTAGTATATTATCCAAAAGGGTGAGTGGGGGAGAGGGGGGGAGGACAGCGTAGTAAGTCAGTCACATGACAGGCTAAGAACTTTCGACAAAAGTTCGATGCAAAGCAAAGTATGATTTTTCTCTTAGCCTCAAAGTTCTGATGTCTGGTGGCTCTCGATGGCCTCTCTTCGTTGGAGGTAAAACGGCCGAACCCAAAAAAACTGACCGCTTATCCTAACCTAGGTCCAATAATTGCATAAAAAACACAATACCCTGTGAACATTCAACACACTCCAATAAACAGACACTAAGCGCACACTCTAATTAAATTAAGTAAAATGTAAAGAAAGGCAAAGTGCACCCTTGTGCAGGCACTTGGGCTCTGTACAGGCCGTACGACCCATAGGGGGAGTACAGGTATAGCTCTACTCTTTCTTGACCACGGCACTAGAAGGAGTGAGTGGTCAGCGTCACGCCCCGGCCGCTCTTTACCCCGGGGAAAGACCCGATACCCATTATACAGGAGGCTGGGTGGGGCCCAGGGCCGTTCTGGACAGGTGAGGAAAATCTCGCCCCCCACAGGGATTCGATCCCCGGACCGTCCAAATATAATTTAAGTACAGTAAAAAATCTGAACATCATTATATCACGAAACGTACTTGAAAATTACTTAGGTCGAAAAATATTGATTAAGGTAAAGGTAAAGTGATCCCATTACAGGCCCGGTGTGGCTCAGAGCGTGGGTAGAGGTATAGCTATACTCTTCCATGACCGCGGCACTATAAAGGGGTGAGTGGTCAGCAGCACGTCCAGGCCGCATTTTGCCTCCGGGAAAGACCCGGTACCCATTTTACAGGAGGCTGGGTGAGCCCCAGTGCCAGTCTGGACTGGGCGGAAAATCTCATCCCCAACGGGATTCGATCCCAGAACGTCCAGCCCGTAGTCAGTCGCTATACCGACAGAGCTAATTAATTAAAGATCATATAGATTTACTGTTGTAATGATTATAATTTATAATAATAATAATAATAATAATAATAATAACAGCAAAAAGCCTGATTGTGCAAGGTAACCTGTACTTTAAGTTCCTATGCCCCATATTCTCTGTCTGTAGTATCTATGGTGCCTAAGACACGTGGCTAATAAAAACGAGGGGAAAAGACTTTCACCAAGCAACTGGTTCAAGCAGTATTTTTTATATTATTCGGAAGGGGTTTTGTCTGGTAACTATACTGCGTAGAAATTTTCGTGGTTTTCCTCAGTGTTCAGAGAAGAATTCTGCTACAATATATCACAGGCAGCCACGACTGTTCCTTCTACGTAAGCAGGTTGTCTCTTTTACCGCGTCCCCCAGCGTGGTTGATTCATCGCATAGAAAGCGTATATCGCCGGGACTTCACATGGCAGCTGCCACGATCAGGGACACGATAAAAGAAACACCCTGTGTTACCAATCATCATTCATTAATCTTTCCGCCATTCGACGCCACTTACAGCATAGTTAACTAAGTAAATAAGATCTTCAAACAATATCAAACTGCTGTCATAAATCTTTGGAGCCACAGTAACTTTATTAAAACGGCGTCATTCCTTCTGCTTTTCCTCCCCTTTCCCATTGACGTATCTCACCAGTCAATGTCTGCGCTGTCAGCCACTGGCTTCTCTGGTTTTCCCTGAATCTCATTCGAGAGTACAGCGTTGGCCCGCTACCTTACTGCGGCTCCGCTCATCCCTGGGTTGTCCAGCAATTTCATCTTGTCTAACTGATTGTGTCATCAGCCAGTAAACCAGAACCAAGCCTCTGCCTCTTCGTGCCTAATGATCAGTACTGCACTACTCTCTCCTCACTCCTTAGGCCACCACGTAAACATTCAACGCGGCCAAACATAGAAATCTGCATCATGGACGCTCTTGAATTTAGTGCATGCACGTAATTTACTAACTCCATGGAGCTGAGTTCTTCTTGGGAATGTAATACTTCGTAGGCAATCAGGAGATTCCCAGCATTTAATGGAAACCGGAATTTCATTAACACGTTCACAAAAGCCTGCCAATTTTTCCTATCCTGAAGCAAATTGTTCCAGTCCACTACTTCCCAATTTCTTGAGTTAATATTAATTTCAATATTATTCTCACATCTATTACTAGTTATTTTAGGCTATCTATTTCCTTTGCAATTCCCAACCAAACCCCTGCATGGGTTTCTCTTCTCCCTCATCCCTACCACATACATTCGCCTATCCTGTCGACTGGTTCACCCAAATAATAGTTGTTGATGAGTACAAACCATAAAGTTCATCACTGAGCAATCTGCTTCGGTCTTCTGCCACTTCCTCCCTCCTTGGCCCCAACGCCTCCATCGGCACCCTAATCTCTAAAATATTCACGTTCAGTTTCAATTCTTCCCTCAACACTAGAGACCAATTTTTTCATTCCTTTAGACCTTCCAATTCGCAGATCAAACAGAACATTATTTAACGTGTTGTGCTTTTAAGGTGAGAAGTTGTTAGGTAGAGGACCACCCCTTATCGGCTGTCCGCAACTGCTCCTTCAGCATATTGCCAGGTTTATCTCCTGGGGGGTAAAGGCAGCCGTTGGGTAAGGCTGACAACTTTACCACCTTCATATGCCGACTGCCAAGAAATTCTGGCAGCCTCAACCATTTGGCCTGTAATAAGATAGCTTTACCCTCCATATCTGGAGCCAGTCTTCTGTTTTACGTAACGTCAGGATGCGTCACGTTTTGGTGGCTGGGATCCACTTATAAAAGGTGTGAAATTAATTGCTATGGAAAACGGCGACACATTTTTGCGCAATATGAAGTTAAGATAAAGAATTTACGATGGGGTTTATGATACAAATGGGGCCCGCGGTGGCACAGCGGTTAAGGCGTTGTGCTACAAATCGGAAGGTCGCTGGTTCGTTTCCAGATGGTGTCATCGGAATTTTTCATTGACATAAAATCCTTCCGATCGCACTACGACCCTGGGGTCGACTCAGCCTCTAAAAGAATTGCGTGCCAGGAGTATTTCCTGGGGGTAAAAGCGGCCGGTGCGTAAGGCTGACAACCGTACCACCATCCTGGGGCCATTGTCACGTAATCTGTGATCCTTAACTTCCTGGAACCCTCTGGGCACGTCGGGCCTGTAATGGGACTGCTTTACCTTTTCTACGTTACAAATACACACATCCAGTCAGTAGTTCTTTCTATAATGCAGTGAACTACCTGTTCATTTATTCATCAAATTTCTAGCTTTTTCCCATCCCTCCAACCACACGGCTACCCAAGAACCTAAAATTCCGCCAACGAACTCTCAGCTTAGTAAATGCAAAGAGCACGATCCTTCATCAAAGTAACACTCTTCCCGTAGGTCAAGAAATTCCCTCTCTTACATCGCGCAACGTGAAGTTTTGTTACCGTGTTCCCAAAACCAGCAATTTGGTTGTCTCCTGAATACACCTATTCGGTCCATACCCTTAGACACAAAAGCATTTAAATATTAATAATTAGCAGGGGAGTAGTTGGATATTGGGGGGGGGGGTTGTGTGGCAGTGTCGGGCAGCAAAGTCCAAAGGACGGCGGAATGAAATTTTTAAATAAAAAAAAGGTTTTTACTTAACAAATTTTAATTACAGAGCCAAATGAAATGAAATCCAATAAATTATTATTTATTACGGTACAAGATTTCTGTTAGGGGCTGCTGTTGTGTTTACCCACCCCGGACGCCAACACATCGTGTAACGCAAAGCGGAAACAGAATCTGAAAGAAGAACCTTATATGAGTGAATTAAGTAATGCAACCAACATCGTTTTCTTTTATGAGACTTTATTTATAGTCCTACACGTTTCGGCTTCAGGAATAACACAGATGTCTCAGGAAAGTACTCAGTACCTTTACATATTGTGCCGAGTACAAGAAGTTCTAATTGAGGTGACCACGTGGACTACTAGTTTCACAGAACGATGGGGTTCCCTTCAATCCTATTAACGGCGCCATTTTCGGTATTTTCCGAATATAGGGTTTTCCGAGTGGGTTTTCCCCATATCCTAACACAGTTCGAAATTCTTTTTTTAGCAACACATACCACCCGTGCGATCGGATTTCCATACACGGTACAGCGACGTTACCAAACAGCGGGTCATCTGTTTTCGAGAGGGTTTTCACTGCTCTTTCTCTCTACCTCTCCCCCTTCCTCTTTCTCTCGCCAGTCAATTTTCCGGGATATTATCTCGATGAGACCAAGTTGCAAATTTCTTGCAGTCAGTGGCGTACCGAGGGGCCGTTTGGGGTTTTCAATCCCCCCCCCCCCCCCCCCCCCACCAAACGCCCCCAAACCCCTCCCCCCCACACCCCCCCCCATCAAAACAAAAAAAAAATTCTATTTATAGGCCCCAACCCC
>Ga0131853_10022426_pt1 | contig 11426 bp, 11 predicted proteins | sample TergutLab28metaG_FD_92764 | JGI IMG/M metagenome (GOLD analysis project Ga0131853, IMG submission 92764) | Labiotermes labralis P1 segment gut microbial communities from Petit-Saut dam, French Guiana - Lab288 P1 (version 2) (version 2) | ecosystem: Host-associated > Arthropoda: Insects >...
TGGTCCAGATTTTATTTTTGAGCAAAGTACTTAATTTTTTAATTTTTCAACAGTCATTTTCCTTTCACTATTGCTGAATTAGATCTGTACTCAGGTATGTATCTTAAAAAGTTACTACTGTTTCTATGGTGCCCAGTGCTTCAGAATAACTCAATCTACGTGATCCACAGGGTTGGACACTTCTTTGCCTGGCAATAAATGGAGCCAGCTTCCAAAATGCCAAGCATCTTTAAAAATAGGAGGATGGACAAGATCCCCCACCCAACAAAGAATGCATCAGTTAACTTCATTTGTGTTCTGTCCCCTCTTTGGGTTCTCTTGACCCCTGAAAATGGGACCGATAGGTTGTCCCAAAATGTTGGTAAGGAATTACTACTCTGTGCTGTGTAACATCTCAGAAGATTGCATATCTCACTTGACAATTTGGCGATGCAGGCTTTGGTTTGACTCTGATGGTCTGGTCCAGCACGGTCCAGTTCCGTACTCCATATGCAAATTTAAGACGACCTCATATATTTAAGTGTCAAATTTAAGGGGAAAACCTCACCTTGCATTCAAGTACATATGGTACTTTCCTACTACACAGTGTTACAAAGTGTTGCAGCTATTCTACAGAAACATTTTATGGTACATGTAATGTTATTTCATATGTTGAATGTTTTGTACTCTTATGTTAAAACTTTCCAAAACATGTGTGCAGTGCTCAATATGGCTGTTTTCTCTAGGTCCTTAATTTCGCGCTTTCCCGGTATGTTGCTCAGAAATTTTCTGAATGATTTTCAGATGGTTCCAGTTCCCCTTATTATTACTGGTATCACTTTTACATTCCACATGAATTGTTATTTCTTTTGTAAGGCTGATTATTTACTGTTATTATTTTACTTTATTTTTGTGAAAAACTGATCACATATGTACAGATCATGTGTATGTCATATTTCCCTGATTTGTAACCTCAAAGCTTTGCATCAGTGCCACATTTGTACCTGTACACTCAGAACAGCATTCCATACATGGTGTGTAGGCATGCCTGTGATCCATGTCATATAAAATTTCACATGCCTAGTACCAAACATTCATCAGTTATCACCATCAGACCAACAGATACAGAACATTTTTCACCCATCAACTCTCTTTACATTCCACAAAACTATTACCTTATGAAAAGCTGCACTTCCTATATATTTTATCACATTTTTCTATTTATCACACACAATTACATTTTACAGTACGGTTCATACTGAAATTGGGCACAGCAAGACCTGATAGCCATATGAGGATCACCAATCTACAGCTAAGTTTTCATGTGTTCCACTTACATTAATGCAAAACAAGCATGTCATCCTGTGAAGATAGTTCTGGTCACGAGACATGGCCAGAACTTTTGGGATAACTGTATTCTGGGCCCACTCTGGTCCAAATTTTTCTACCAACTTCTTCAAATTTAAGGTGGCAGCTTCACGAATGGCATACACTGAAAGCAAAGATAACAGCAATGACTGTAGCCACCTATCAAAATACAACAGCTGCCTGAAAACAGAAAACAACCTCCCTAAACCAAAAGTTTTAAACAAACTGACTTAAGTGCACAGTACAGATAATCAGCCCTCCGGCACCAAATGAAATGCCTTGTGTATTGTGCTCAAGATATGGCATTTAAATGGCTGTCCATTATTTCGCATATTCTTTGGCACTGACTTAAGCAGCACTTTGGTTGGTTTCTCAGCATCACATCTGTCATCACCATCAATGGGTTAAGGAATATGTCACTGATCCAAGGCCAAAAATGTGTGCCTGAACCAAGAGAGGGTGGATGTCAAAAGACAAGAAGACCATGGACAAGGGTTCTGTCTTTAAAGATGGGAACTAACAATGACTAATAACTCACCATGATCAACAAGCCATGTCATGCAAAGTGAATTCAATTTCTCATCAAAAAATTCCACTCCAAGCTGCCCTGCCAGAAGAGGCATGTATTCGATGATAGCTAGTCGCACGCGCCATTTTGAATCTTCCGCAAGCTCAACAATCGCAGGTAATAATGACTGAGACAGCTGAAAACATAATGCATAACATGAGGCAGTAAATAAAAACACCTTGTTTACAGACATAATTCTCATTCAGTGTAATTATTAAACACTCTTTCCTTGAAACAGAAGAGGAGGAGGACACAACTTTGCCATCAAACATTCATGCATATAAAACCACGTGGAACAGAAATTCAAAAGGGCAATAACAGTTACAAGTGGCAGCAGTAGAGATGAACCAGATTGTAGCCTTCTTGGTTTTGACACAATGTACTGTCAACTCTAACTCAATTCCTTCCACCCTCAAAAAGGAGGCAGAATTTTCCTCTGAAATATCGGTACATAATGACATCACTATGTGGTGTCAAAAACTAGAAGACTGCTGTCTGAATGAGCCCCATCATCAAACATGAAAACAAGCAGCAATCAAGTTTCAGTGATTGTAATTTGTTAATTAGTTGATTACATAAAAATTCTTAGACAATCAAATAAAGAGAAGACTGTAAACAGGCAGTGCAAAGCTGAGAACACAAAACTAAGTACAAATGTCACAGCAGTTAGACAGTATGACAGATGGTACAATCTCTGACAAATAAAAGGTCTTCTTCAATAGATGCACTTACCTGCTGTATTCCAATGACTTCATTGACACAGTCAAGATTGGAGATAATGTTCAACCGTACTTCAGGACATTCATCTTTCAGCTGTGACAAGAAGAGAGGGAGCAAGTGCTCGATTGTGTTGTGCTTGCCAAGTATGGGACTAAGACCCATTATGACTGATGCAAGTGCAGACTTAACGTGCTGATTGGGATCAGCAACCAATTCCTTTACAAATGGAAGGATATTTGTCATGATGATTGATTCTTGTTGATACGAGTCCAAGTTCTGGCAGAAGTCACGCACCTTGTGCGCTGCTGCAGCACGCACTTCAGCCTCTGTATCCTTCAATAGTGACTGGAATGCTGGTACAAGGTCTGATTTTGTAATTTCTTGGCCCACAGCTTTCTGAAGCTATAGATAAAAAATTCAAACATGAGAGTTACTACAAACGCCATGTTCCATACACAATAAACTTAATGACCTAGGATACAAACAAGAATGGGTCAGTGATGGTCCCTCACAGTAAGAACTAAACTATGAAGTTGCAATATTGCTAGATCTGAAGCTTCAACTACATCTTCATACATTACAAACCTAAAAAAAAAAAAAAGTGCTCTTGCAACGTAGCAAGACCTCGCACACAAACCAACTTAGTCATGAGTCCCACCTGTGAAATTATCACATAAGCGCAGCAAACGTTCAGCCAGCGCATTCAAAATCTGATGCATGGGTTTCCAGCCATCTACAAACACACTGCAGTATCGCTACAATAAGACACCAACATGCAACACCATAAGCAAGACATAAATAGTGTAATTTATGTAACTGTTCATTATTCTGACTTTTCTTTACTGCTGGCATCCCACTGTGCTATGTAATTAAATTCAAATTGAAAGTTAATAGTGAGTTTTTTCCTGTCAGCACAATATTTTTCATATCTCAAATAGTTACACAAAAACTACAACATAAATTGATATGTGTAAGTCACCTACAAAAGAAGTCTATTTTAGAAACATAGGAAGGCAGCAGATACGACAGTGAGTTCTGCGTACTGTAGTTTTTTATTATTTTTTTGTTAAATGTATTTGAGGTTATGTTTTCTTTTCTTGACTTCTTTAAGGTGTTAGTGATTGAAATATGAAGTAACTTTTATGCAGCTATTTGATACAATACAAGATTACTGCAATGACAAGCAAAACGAACACTATCATTTGCGAACTGGAATTTCATATAATTAAGATGGTATTTAGCATACTGTCCTTCCTCCAAGACACAGACTTATGACATTGCTAAGCAGTCTGTGTTTGTGTACGCATGTACATATGCGTGTTATGTCCTGCTTCAACTATCAAAATAGCCGACTGATCTGCACAAGCTTGGCACTAATGTTATGCTAACAAAGGATACTCAAAGTCATACCTTTCTTTATATCTTCCTACAATCAGTGATTAACACAGATGCATGAACTTGTAAAATGAGACACTGATGACAATTTAGAAGCCACAAGTGATGTATGGTCACAGATATTTGAAACATATGCAACATTTATTCAGCTCCTTTACTGTGAAATGTAAAATAAGATGGCAGATATGCAAAACTTTTCTTTAGGTTTTTGTTTGAATATAATAAATACTTAATGAATTAGTATGGCTAGGCATGTAAAATTTCGTAGTGGGACTGCTGACACGCATCAGATTCTGAACACCTTCTTGAAAATATTCTACTTTAAAGCAGTTGACTTGCAACATACTCTACTGCAACAATTTTGCAGCCTACACATTATGACTGGCTGCATGATGTGTGCCAATGGCAGGTGGAGATAACCAATTGGACAACTCTTCATCTCAAGTACTTAAGATTAAAATATCACCTGACATGATATAACTGTTTGCCTAACTGTGCTATCCATCACACAATATAACAAATTCTTCAACATTCTTCAAAGAATCACCTCCAGTCTGGATACAACAGCTCTTCTGCTATTTTGTGCAATGCAATGTGAAGCCACAAGCATAGCAACATTTTTTGGGGGTTGTGGTTGGGACGGGGTAGCAAAATCAAGTCTAATTTGCTTATAAACATAAAATTTACTTTTACAAGTATGTTCACTGCAATCTGTCATGGATCCATGTTTTGTCTTCAGGTGTCACATAAATATGTTTTTGTCAGCATTTTACAGCACACCACATGACACAGCCTTTTCCACAAAACATGACTGATATAAAACCGAAATCTAAAAATTCTTCTTGCTATCTATTTTATCATACCTGCAATACTCAAAATTTACAGCACAAAGAATGCAGCACCAAAAAGAGCTATAAAACACAGCAGTACTGAAGGACAGCTACCAAAAAGCAACCACAATAATATGAAGAAGATTGTTAATATCAGTGCAAAGAAACGTTATAATGCCTCATCTTCACATGACTGTTATGGCAAAAATCAAATTCACTGTTGTGGATGTGAATACCTTGACTTTACCATTAGGCCTCACTCACCCCTTAATATTCTGCTGGAATTTTGTTTCTATTAATTCTTTTGATAGGGTTCTACTGGCCATTGGAATACAACTCACATCTCAAGAGTGCGAAACGCCTGTCTATCAAGAGTGGGTTTCATAAAATATCCATACTTCACACTCCATGGAGCAGAATCTTTCTTGAGAACCTAACCGGTTCTCAGCTAGTCAAGAAATTCCCTGCATTTTACAGAACCCAAAGGTTCATTACTGCATTAACAAGTGCCTGCCACCTGTTCACATCCTGATCCAGATCAATCCAATCCATGCCCCCCTATCCCACTTCCTGAAGATCCATCTTAATATTATCCTCCCGTCTATGCCTGGATTTTCCTAGTGGACTCTTTCCCTCAGGTTTCCCCACCAAACCCTATATTCATATAGTATTACTTTCACAAAAACTGCCAGACAAGCAAGCACTCAAAACCCAACCATCTACCAGCTATTTTACTCCTCTGAAGAATGAATTTAACTTGAATTATATTTAAAGATTGTTTGTACTGCACAGTACACTCCACATCCATCACAAACACCTATCCATTAATAATGTGCAGGAAAATAATCTCACTATGCTGTGTGAACTACACAATAACACACAAATGCATTCTGTGGACACAACACAGAGGTTCCGCATGTGAAACCTGGTGGTGAATGCAGTAACCACTGAGCTTCAAAGGGTTACAGGAAAAATATGCCACTGTAGAGTGGCTAGTTCATGCTAGCTGGCTACTGGAGATGGTAACACCCATGAATATTAAATTTTCTGTAACTGAGAACAGCGATATATCTTGAAACATTTTTTAAAATATCCTGCAAATTAATGCCCTTTGTATGCTAACAATCAAGTTTCAATGAAAACATGTGCCATGCACTTCTCCAGTGAGTGTTAATACCCATTCCTTCGGTCAGAATTGGGATGAATGGAACAATACCTCGGTGAACTTGTCAGCAACCATATAGCGCACACGCCATGAAGTGTCCCCAGCACACTGTCGCAGTGTGGGCATGACCAACTGTTCAACATCATCCTGCTGTAACAAAGTGGCAATGCTAACGCAAGCCTCCACTGCCAAAAGACGTACAGAATCCTGTTCATCCTGTGCCAGGTTTACAAACATGGGGATCAAGTCTGATTTCAGATACTCCACTTCTACAACTTTCGCAAATTCACCAAGTTTACTGGCTGCAGCACGTCGTACCATTGGAGTATCATCTTGGCATAAGTTACGGAAATGGTTACGCAGATCCGCTAAAATCAGAAAACCAAGTCACATGATAGAACTATCCTTGTATAAAAACTGTAAATAAAATCACAGATGTACTCTTCATGGCATTACTCATCCACAACTGAAAACAACCCTGCTTCAGGTCCAAGTACATGTAAGACTTAATCAACAAACTGTAAAAATTTAAGATGGAACATTCCATCACTTCACTCACTTCTAGCAGTCCTACACCAGACATTAAAAATCAAGCATCAGCTAGAAACTCAATACAATTTTACTCAGGAAGATATGCATACATGGAAACACACAAAGACCACATTTTATGTCATGCCTCATATAAACACTTCTCTAACAGCAATTAGCATATGGACTTCTTACCAGCTGATGTTACAAACCTGATTAAAAACAACCTCCACCAAACCTGACAAAGTGTCACATATAAAAGCTAAAGTTGCAAATTTCCAAGCCATGAAGGCATACAGGAGCAGAGGCACAGCAACACACATAATTAACCTTGGCACTAGATGGAGGTGATGGAAGACCGGCATTCAATTCCTACTCTGAGTCTTCATGATTTGTCATGTGAAAGCTTTATTAGACGGAGGTGAGTGGTCAACTTCAAGCCCACTGCTTTACCCCCAGAAAATAACTGCCAGTACCTACTGAACAGAAGGCTGGGAGGGCCCCAGAATTGTTTTGGACCTTCTGGAAAAGCAAAAAAAATTTTTTCTCCTGCCAGACCTTCTACCCTGTAACCTAGTGGCTGTAGTGAATGAGACATACTGGATCCCAGCCATAAAAATAAGAGACAATATTTCCATGTTACTACTCTTATAAGTTGAGTGTTCAGTGGTGTAGGTACAATTCATACCAAAAAAAAATATATAAATATATATATATGTACAGGATAGTCACAAAAACATACAACCCATATTTAAATACCACTGACTACTATTACTGAATGCAACTCAAATGGGCTCATTGAAAAAAATATACCGCTATGACTATACCACTGCAGAACTCACAGAGGTCATATGATTTTTCACAGATTTGCACCTGTCGTTCTTCAATACCTGAAATAGTAATGTGCTCTTTTTTAAACAAGTGCAATGACTGTTCACTGTCAAACATCACCTAGAATCTCATCCTCACCAACTGACAAGAATGAGTTTAGGGACGAATTTCCAGATGTCCTGCACCAAATACAATGTCTCGAAACACAGGTAGTGTGTATGGTAGAAAATATTCTCATCAACCTCTAGTAGAGAACGTCCATCAAACTTCGATACACTGTCCAAGAAAGTCACTGAAGGAAATTTTTAACCCAGCAGATTATCCTACACAAGTGTATGAAGAGCTACAAAGAATTTAAAACCACATCATAGGCATGACATGTAAAAACGCGAAGGTCCTGTAAGGGTATAACTATTTCAGTACAGTTGACGATTTAAACACTTCATCCAAGAGGGTATACAGACATTTCAGATAGTCTTCTTTACTGATGAAGCACAGTTTCACCTATGTGGATACATTAGTAGCAAAAACACCACAATACTGACTGACAAAATCCCCATGCATCTGATGAAAGACAATTATATTCCTCACCACACAGAGTATGGAGTGATGACCTTAGGGGCAGAATAATCAGTCCCACTTTCTTCAGAGAAACAGCAACAGCAAGACGTCACTACGAACTAATTATACACTTTGTAACCTTCTATAAGTTGACAAACAACACTATAAGTTCCAACAAGATGAGGCGGCAGCACAAAACAGAAATTTCAATCATGCAAATGTTGCACAAGTTCTTTAGTGATTGCATGTTTTCATGATGCTCATGGCTCATGCAATCTCTAGATCTAACACCACTGTATTTCTTTCTCTGGGGATGTGAAGAAGAGAATGTGTATAAGAACAGCCCATACACATTACCAGAATTGAGATATAATATTCTGCTCTACATTTCAATTATCAGTGAACAAACTCTTTACCAGACTGCCTCAGACATAAGCCAATGACTGAATGTATGCACTACTGAGCACGGACATTTACAATACTTCACACTACAATGTGTTTTCAGATTTTAATATACCTTTTGTAGAAAAACACGTTTCAAAAAAATGGGTCATACAACATGGCCCTAAGCCAGGTTCATGAAAAACAATGATCTCAGTCTTGGTTTAGAATTTGGGGACAAATGACTGCATTTCATGCCAATGAATGCTGGCAAAGAAGCTGAACTATTTTAATGTCGTGTGCCAAGGCGAAAGTATAGAAGACACAGGTACCTTTGAACTGACATGCTGGGTCCAATAATACTAGAGGTGAAAATTCAGGTTTACATAACTTGGAATCCACTTAATACCACTTACAAAAAACAAACTCCACAATGCACAGTCCTCTTTCAGAAGCCAACAGATGCTCAGCTGCTGAAAAATTTCCCACTCATTCCTGAACCTGATAGCTCAAGGGTCTGCTTCTAGCCCTTGTCCTTCACAATACATAAAAAGTCCACACTCTCTAACCCTATTTTAAGATACATTTTAGTATTACCATCCCATGTATGCCTGGGTCTTGCACATGCTCTCTTCCTCACATTTTTCTTATCAAAATTCTTTATGAATCTGTCATCTCCCATGCCTACTGCATGTGCTGCTTGTCACAACCTCCATGACGAAATTATAATAACAATATTTGCCAACAAGTAATAAAAATTATAAATCCCCCCCTTAAGCAATTCCCCCATCTTACACACAGTGTAAATTAACTTACATTCATAGATCCTTAGAGAAAGACACCACCTCTGCTACTAGAACATGTATGAGAATTTTCAATATTTGTTATTCCTGTTATAATCAGTACTTAACAGTAGCATCTACAGATGCCAAAGCATCCAGTCAGCCTTAAAAAAAACTTAAGAGCTGCTGAGGTGTGTTTGGTATTGTGATCAAGTACTGATATTTATGATTTCTTAATACAGATACCAAGCATGCTATGATAACAAGTTACACAAACAGCACAAGGGTTAAAATAACTTGTCTATAATATCAACTTAAGATACACTTATAAAACACACTGTATGATATTTTCACTTACCTTTCACAGAGGAACAAACTCTCTGATAGCAAACACTAAAAAGACCACAGGCTGATGTCCGTGATGTGAACCAGTCACCTGATGCCAGGCGCTGGACTAAGGGCACAAAGTGTGCTTCCAAATCAACAGTGCTGTGTTGTCCAGAAATTGCTCGTAGTGAATCCACTGCTTTGTCACGCACTACTGTCTCTTCAACGGTAGCTAGTGACTCCAAGGGTGGCTGCAATAAAATCCAAATATGATGTCCAGTTGTAACTAATCACAGTTCTCTGTACTGTCATGCAGATGAAATTACTGGTTATCACCAGTGTCACTTTAATGTAATAGGTCAAATACTGATCACATATTCTGCATTCATCAGAGGCTTCAGAAAAAATGGGTATACAATGGAGAATGCATAAACTATTAACAGACTTTCCTGTCTCATGAACAGAGCACAGGACAAAATCGCAACACACAAATATGTAATTAATCCATTGAAAGATACGCAAAGTTCTAATATCTGACAACCCTACTAAATCAAAACTGCACTCATGAAGAAACTGTGAGCTGACTCAACTCAGGGAATACATGCTAACATCTGACGTAGAATCTTCTTTCTCACAGTTTGCTATCCAAAAATTTGAGGATTCGAATATTCAGAACAATAATTTTGCCTGTTATTTTATACGGGTGTGAAACCTGATACACTGAGGAACACAGGCTGAAGGTGTCTGAGAATATGGTGCTGAGAAAGATATCTGGGCTTTAGAGGGATAAGGTCACATGGGCCTGGAAGGAACTGCAAATTGTGGAGACTGATGATCTGTACTCCTCACCCAAATATTATTAGAGCAACCAAATCAAAGAAAAATGAGACATGCTAGGCACACACTATACATGGGAGGAGGAAAGATGCCTGCAAGGTTTCGGTGGGACAACCTGACAGAAAGAGACCACTTGGAAGATTTGAACATAAATGTAAGAATATTAAAATGCATATTCATGAAATCCATCATGAGAGCAGTGACTGCACTGATCTGGCTCAGCATAGAAACAAGTTAATATGGTGATGAACCTTCATGTTCCATAAAATGAAGGGAATTTCGTGACTAGCTGAGGAGCTATTCATGATAGGGCTCTGCTCCATTGAGTGAGTGAGTGAGACTTAATTAGTTGCTATATGTTATGTGATTTTCAGCCTTCTCTTGACTGAAGCATTCCAGAATACACCATTCACTTCTTATTGAACATTACATCACAGGTGTGAATGATGAGTTTGAGTGATGGAGAAAGAAAATAATTTACATACACAGAATATAAAGTCACACAACTAATGAAAAAATCCAATACATTACTGGCCCTAATTTTTAATTAATTAAGCAGACATACAATAAACTGCTGAAAAATAATCAGACAATCATAAGCAAGAAGCTAACTTCTCACCTCCATTAAGTGCTAAGATTAAAAAAGAGTGGAGCTATGACTGCAAAAAACACTGACTGTGCAATCACACACATCTCTTTGAACAAAACAGTGGAATGTCAAAAGAACTATATTAATACATCATGCGCACTGAACATGAAAGCAACTACATGATTTCAAAATAAATATAATTAATGAATAATGAGGAATTTCGGCAAAAAATTTCTACAGCAGACCTATAAACATCATCATACTCCCATCTTAAATGAACTTCAGAAAATGAACAGATGTGCTGAATGAATTGTTCACCTACTGTCCAGATTAATCTCCACCTCATAACCCAATGCAGTTTGAATAAGGCAACAGATGGAAGAGAGACAAGAAATAACTTACCATACAACACTCCACTACTATAAAGTGGAAATGTCTTGTTTGTGTTCACACGTGTTCCATAAAATTTATCACTTCGACCATTCAACACATGAGTTTATGACAACAACACATATTTCATTACTGATTAGTTCCTCTGCTTCAGGTGGCACATTTAAAATCAAAA
>Ga0131853_10022427_pt1 | contig 11425 bp, 8 predicted proteins | sample TergutLab28metaG_FD_92764 | JGI IMG/M metagenome (GOLD analysis project Ga0131853, IMG submission 92764) | Labiotermes labralis P1 segment gut microbial communities from Petit-Saut dam, French Guiana - Lab288 P1 (version 2) (version 2) | ecosystem: Host-associated > Arthropoda: Insects >...
GGAGCATGAAAATCTTTCTTTGCAACCATTACACCTTCCTTAAAAAGGTATTCATAAATGGCAACCCGATTCTTCTTTGGCATCAACATCCTTCAACACAAAATAGATGAAGTTAGTCTAAATACGACATAAACTAATGTACAACTGCTTACAATGTGTCACAAAAATTAATTTGAAACCTCACCTCTACATTCACCATTCTTTTCAAGCATATCCCTTTAAAAGTGAAAAAGTTTGCTTGTCAACCTTCAATGCCTTTCACAAACTTATGCCCAACTACAGTAAAAATAACTCATTCCCGCAAGTTTACAAGAGTGTACTCCATGTAAAGAAAATAGGGAAGAGACAGAATGCCCACAATTCCAACTGCAAAGTTACAACCGCCAATTACAAAGGACTTTTTGTAATGCTTCACATGAATACAATTTTAAGAGTAAAACTCTTAATATCACCCAGTCTGCAAGACAGTACCGTATTTACCAAATAGATCGAAGGCAAAACTCACAAAATGCACAACTGCAATTTCCAAACTGCCAACTGCAGTGGATGTAAATGTGCAAAAAATTATACCAATACATGTTACAGGCATTAACTCCACGGAGACAGCACTTTTCTTTCAAACACAGCACCTCAAATCAACATTTAAAGGGTCCAACTCTAACCTCTAACTTCACATTTCTTTTAATACTGTATTGTACATGTGCATTTACTTGATTGCCGGGATGTTACAGCACAACTTGCAGTATTAACACAACGAAAGGTTTCGGAATTACACACATTTGTATATATGTCATTTTCATACTCGGTTCGTACATTGTAGTCAGGAAAATATGAACATGAATAACTACAGTACACTTGCAAATTCACAAAACTCAGAAAAAATATACGGAAAACCACAACGATGCCGCAACTATTACTCGATGTATCACACAACAAAATACTAACCTAAGAGCCATATGGAACTTACTGCATGGGCAAACCCACCACCACGGATCACAGGTCGTCGAGAACTTCAAGGGTTATATAGATAATTCCATGGAGCGAACGTTCACCCTATTTTCTGTGAAAGGAGACGGGCAACCACGGATAACAAATAACACACGAGACGCCGCAAACACTTGGATGCGAACACAGATCATCAAGTATTGGATGTGAGGTGCCGTATTACCTCTCAGACGGCAGACACATCATCTAACTCCAAATTTAAAGGCATTGAAATTAAGGACATGTATTTAAAATTTCACAACTACTACACACAACAGAAATTAGTGTCCTGTAGGGATATTATTCTTGGATCATCTTGAAAATAAAGCAGCAATTTTTTTCCAAATTTGCCAATTTCAAGAAACCAAGGAAATGCAAAACTCATTGAAACTCTAGGCTCGTTTCCATTGTTAGTCCTAACTTGATGCAATTAAGACTCCCCAAGAAGCAGGTATTCCCTCATCTAATCAAGGAATTCCCTTCATTCTATCTAATCTTAGGTTTAATTACTGTTTTCACACAAGACCTAAAGATTTCCCTATCCAGACCCTAGATGGATACAACCTACTGCCTCCCAAAATGTTTCGTTAAGGTCCAATCTAATAATGTCTAAGTCTAAGCCTGTGACTTCCTAGTGTTTCCTTTCCTTTAATGTTTCCCACCAAATCTCAATACAAAATTTTTTATTCCCTATGGGGGCCACATGCTCCCAACTTTCCCATTCTTTGTGTAATCACCCAAGTAATATTTTTCAGGGAATACAAATTTACATTTCTAACGTCCCAAAAGGGGCATGATCTCCATTGTCATTTTAGTGACAATTACGAATTTCACAAGAACAAAAGCATATACCCTATTGAGAAATGTTGCATGTCTGAACATGATAGATTCTATATACCACATTAGTGAAAGCAGCGTTGGGGCATTTGGGTGTTACATGTGACCGAAAAGAACACAGCCATACCTACAAAGAAAGAAAAATATATTTTGTGAACATGGATCTTGGAAGTGCAGTTTCCAAGTTATGGCTTCATAAAAATTAAGTTTCTTATGTGTCATACAGTCCACTTACTTCAATAAATTCGAATAACTGAGTAACTGCCATTTGGATTGCTATAAACACAATCATTGTACCTACAGTGTCTTTGTGGGATACCCTGGTATTGTGAAAATCAACCTTTATCTGATGGATACTAGCAGAATGCAACTGGTAAAGATGGTTAACTTGCACATTCTTTTATCCATCAGATGGAGAAGTTCCAATATGTGTTGGGATTTTGTATTATTTCATCACTTTGACTCAAATGGTATGAGGGAGGAAGAAAATGAAGTTTAAGTTATGCATACCATGTACTTAATACAATAATTTATTCACCAACAACCTGCATATATTTATGTCATATTCATTGACATATCCATGGGTGCCAGCAATGAGATACAAAATGATACACTTGCACCATCATGAGATTTTGACACTGAATAATTTATTAAATCAAACAATAAATAATCTGCAAAACCGATACCGAAATTTTGTAAAATTCGAACTGTTTTAGTGGAAACATTAATTAAAGATATTAATTAAATGATAGGTAAGTTGCTATCTTGTCCAGCATTTATCATGAAAAAATATTGTAATATAACATATGGGAATGTGCATCACGCTGGGAAAATCTGTCAGGGCTCTTGGCCATATAAATTTCAAAGCTAACTATTTCAACATCCACAGTATAACAGATGGTTACACACTGCCTTTCATAGTACAGTATATTGGATTCTATGCACTCCCTGTGTTAGAGTTACGCTGCTTTGACCTGGTTTTTTTACTAGTGCATTCACATGTTACTCATTACACATGTGTGTTTATATAACTTGCTGCTGTAGGATAGCTGTGATCTCTGGCCACTCTACTGCATTTATACGCACACTAACCAAGAGGAGAAAATAGCAATATAATACGTGCCAGTCAAAGTACAAGTAACAAAACAGAGATGCTTATAACAAGTCGTCAATGCAAGAGTGCAACAGGATATAAAAGAAGAGAACACAGTACTGCAAAATGTAAACATGGGGACTTCAAATAACAACACACTACCAACAGCAATATGTGTATGAAGCAATACTTGGCACAAAAACCCATTCAATAACTGATGTATCTAGGTGTATGTTGTTGGTAAATACAATATACAAAATAGGGAAGGTTGAATAGCAGCTAGCTCTTTTCATGAATGACATACCATCCCATTGGTTGTGTCATGTTGGTTCCGACGATGGGCATGGAGGTAGCACCCACAGATTCACAGACCATAAATGACATACAGATAAAAGGTAAGACCCATGGATCTAAGCATGACGTGTTACTTTTACCTATTGCGAAGATGTGGCAGCACGCGGTTCATGTTCTTGGCACCAAAGTTGTTTGCTCCATGCGGCTGAGAATGTTTATTAAGTATATACTTAAATACACACTTCTGCAATATTGATGAACTTCTTATGTTCCAAGCTGATGCATTAGCTAATTATCAGTTGTGTATAATGGTTTGAGTGTACTTTTTTGTATTGTGTTTGTTCTATACATTCTGTATTCCTATGGCTTATTCTACATCCTGTTGTCACTTTCAGCATATCGTCTGTGTCATATGGTGTAGTATTATGCAGCTTATTTTTGTACTGACCTTCGTCTGGATTCATAGAATGCACGTGAATTTTCAAATTTTAGCAGAAATGTCTGTGATTTAAAGCTATTTCTCATTGAAATTTCACAAACTCAGCTGTATTTAAGCATTCTTAGTATGAAGGAAAGACAAAGTGTCCACTTCAGGCTTCATCACGGGAACTTGCACGTTTGAGCAGTGCTTGATTTACTCCTAGGAGTCATAAGAATCATTTTGAATCCATTTTGAATACGTTGTTAAAAAACTGAAAGTCACTGACTTATGTAGCAAAAACAGTAGCCTTTAGATTTCTCACAGATAAAATTGTATGTGTGTTTAAATGGGAATATGCAGGCCATGCTATTGGTTCACTCTGTACCATCCATTGTTCGCGAAAAAAGTTGTTCTAGAATCCATGAACTGCAAGAAGAAAATGATGCAGAGCAACAAAATGCATGAAACACAAGTGATCCCAGTCTGTTGGTTCATAGTTTGCAATAGCCTTGGAAGGACGTTTTGTTGCAAATCATGGGACATAGCTGCAGTGAGACCTGTAGGAAGAAAGGTCCAGAAGTATAAATTCTAAAATGCCTGGCCACACATTTAGATAAAGTTGTGTCTGTTGCCTGAAGTATGAGGTTCCATATAATTTCATCTGCCCATACATATTGGTTATGCCAATCTATTCTGTATCGACAATCCTGCTTAATAGGCAAATGGAAGTGTAGGATTGTCAGCTAAAATTCTGAGAAATCACGCACAATAGTTTCTCGTAACGCAACTGTTGGCTGAACTCCAACTCCTTTGCATGGTTCTGGTCACCCTCATGAAGGTTAAATTGACCGCTGGAAACGTGGGCTAGCGGCTGCGAAGGAGTTTCTTGTTGCCGGCATGGACCATTGGCTGTGTTTAGCGATCTGTGATGATTAGTATCCCGTAGATGGTAGGTAAATTCACTTCTGCGTGAGAGTTGAATCGCGTATTTGATCCGTGGTCGGAACGCAGATCAGAAGTTTGAAAAGTTGCACAGTTGCCCATTACAGTCAAAACTATACTAGATGATCTGTGGTCAAAACTGTATGGGCTGTCATTTATCTACAGTGTGCCTTGGTTGAAATTCATAAGAGGTGAATTTGGCATCTATTAGTTTGGAACTGGTGGTGCTGCAGATAGGTCGTGAAACAAGTATATGAAAAATAGTCCGTCTCCAGTCCTTCACGCTGTTGTCAGCTTAATGTGGGCTCTAGTAGTTGTGTATTTGTGTTAGCTGCTAGTGCAGATTACTAGCCCATTGACTGTGTCACCTTACAATATTTTCTTTCTTGGGGCCCCTAGCTCAACTGTCTCCATAGGTGAGTTTTGGTTTGTCTCAGGCTTGTTGGATGTGACTGGAGAGGGTGTGTTCGCTTAGAGTCAGTCGTGTACAGGTGAAATAACTTGGAAACACCTTAAGGGGGTGCGTTTGATATCATACAAAAGTGCGGGTAACCAAAAAACAGTATGAGGAGTTGATCTTTTTGCTGTGTGCTGAGTAAATCATAAAAGTTTTCGTGCGAAGAAAGATGGCAGATAAGTCGGCTAGGGATTTTAGTGGCTGTTTTTAGCTGATAATGGCCAGGACGTGATAAAAAAAAATTACAGCGATCGCTGTGAAAAGCTAAAAAGAGATCTTCAAGAAACCTTGGATGATCTGAAATCTGCATGATTAATAACTCAGCTGTTACAAACAGAATTACATGCAAAGTGCATGGACAAGCGTGAATAATGTGAACAACATAAGTGGTGATAATTATGATGAAAAAAATGTGGGACTAACAAAAATAGCTGGATACAAGTAGTAACTGGCCAAAAAAAAAAGCCTCAAGAAGACAAAATTATCCTCAGATAAGTAAACAAATCGCAATTTCAAACCGCTTGGCCTCATTACTTTACCTGCCAGAATCAGGTGTTAGACATTACGGTAATGACATGGTCACATCAAAGATTTTGGAAGGGAAAGAAAGAAAGAAAAGTATTGATAACTGCACAACTCAGACATTGAATATTAATAATTGGAAGTAGTCATGTAAGAGGTTATGCTGAAAGATTAAGTGATAACTTAGGACACTCTTTCAACGGTACACATTATGTTAAATTGAATGCTGTTCAAGACATCATTACGATCAGAGAATATATATATGACTAAAAACGATGCGATAATATTATTTGGCGGTGTGAAGGATATTTGGAAAAATGAGACCACAAAGGGCTTTGCTGTGTCTCACAATTTATTAGAAACAGATGACACACTAAGTGTGATAATTATGGAGGACCCTCACAGGTTTGATCTTGTACCTACATCATGTGTGAACAAGGAGGTGGTTACTTTCAACACGAAATTGCAAAAAATAATAAGAAGTCTTAACTATGCTGAGATTGTGAATATTAGTACAAAAAGAGAGCACCTTACATGACATGGGCTACATATGAGTGGCTCTGGAAAGGACTGGATCACAAGTCTTTTAGCTACAAAAATTTTTCAGATTTTTACAACTCATAAGCCAAAGCCTCCTATTTTTCTTACAAGGAAGGCAGAAACCAATGTAGACAGAGACGAAAGAAGCATGGAAGAAGGAAGGAATAGTTCCAGTCAAGAAAATGGTTTAAATAGGGAACTGGCAGGAAACAACAATCAGTGTGATTTAGTGACAAACACAGAAAGTAAGGAAAGTGAAAGTGAAGGAGATGAACTTAAACATAGAGCATCAAAAAGAACAAAGAAGAATACTAGGTCTATATGTATTATAATCAGTACCGTCATACACAATACATATTAAAACCAGATGCATAATTACAACTGGGTCATACTAGGCGACATGTTTCGGCTGTTAAACTGCTATCCTCAGGCCAACTTAGAACAATGTTGTTAAGGTACACTGTTCTAATTTGGCCTGAGGATGGCCGTTTAACGGCCGAAACATGTCGTCTAGTATAACCCAGTTGTAATAATGCATCTGGTTTTTATTTATGTTGTGTATTGACAGTACTGATTATAATATATATTGAAGATACACAACAGGATGGCCCCCTTCCAAAAAAAAATACTAGGTCAAAATATGATGATTTTTTATGGACATAACTCATAATGGTATTGGGAAGAATGAGGAGCTGGGTGACTCATTGATACTTGTTCACCAGAATGTAATAGGTTTATCAAGTAAAATTTCTGTGTTTGTCAGTTTGTTAACATTGGATAATATTAACCCTCAGTTTTTGTGCTTCTCTGAACATCACATGTCAGAGTCTATTTTATGCTTAATTAATATTGAAAATTGTAATTTAGTTACTAGCTTTTGTCATCAGATCTATCGAAAAGGAGGTGTTTGTATACATGTTAGAAAAGACATATGTTACAAAAACATTGATCTCACTAGATACTCTGAAGAAAAAAATTAAAAATATCTGCTATATAAATAGAATCTGTGACTAATCAGCAAATTTTATTATGTGTGAACAGATCTCCAACTGGAAGTTTTCATCAGTTCTTGAGATTATTTGAAATAATTTTAATGTCTCTATACAGACCTAAGACTGAATTTATCTGTGGGGATATAAACATAGGTTTCTTGTCAGCTACAAGAAACAACAATCCTCACAATTATTGGGTTCATATAACATGTTACACATGGTGAATTTCCCCACAAGATTCCAAAATACCCATAGCTCAGCCATTGATAATATTTGTATAAGTAATTCACAATTACATCTATGCAGTATTTTACCCTTATATAATGGTTTAACAGAACATGATGCCCAGTGCTTAATCTTAATTTTTTGTTTTTGTGAAAAAGAAAGTAATGTCAGGCAAATTCAAGACAAGTCTCTTCACAACAGATACAATTAGTTGCTTCCAAGTGTTATTATTTGAGGAAACTTGGGAAGTGATTTATCAGGAGCATGATATTAATTAAATCTTCAGTAACTTTCTGAGAATATATTACCATATTTTTTAAGTTAGTTTCCCTGTAATTTATCATGATAAACATAAAGACAGTGCTTGGATTACAAAGGGCATTAGAATACCATGTCAGTGGGAAAGAAGTTTGTATCTTCTCAGTAGAAATTGGAATGACTTGAAATTGAAAATATGCTACAAACATTATTGTTCTGTTTTAAGAAAAATTGTCAGATAGGCAAACAAATTGTATTACAATGAATTAATGGCAAATTCAGAAAATAAGGTTAGAGTGACCTGGAAAATTATAAAAAATTTAACAGGGAAAATTCAAAATTCTCGACATGTCTCTTACCTTCAAATTAGATAGCATAAAGCAGTCCCCTGAAAAAGCAGCCGAGGCTTTTGATAATTACTTTTTGGGTATAACAGAAAATCTAAACATACACATTGCTAAAGACAATAATCCTATATTATTACTAAATAAATATTATCCACCTGAATTTCCACCCATGCATGCATATAGTTCATATTACAGATGGGGAGATAAGTATAATCAGTTCCTTTAAGTCAAAAATCCATCTGGTTATGATGGGATCTCAAACAAAATATTAAAATTATGTGGAAATCAAATTGGTAAGTCTCTTGCTTTTATTTTCAATAAATCTATAACAGTGGGTGTTTTCCTGAATGACGAAAATATGCTGTTGTAATCCTCTTGCGTGAGAAGGGTGATGTTGCAAATGTGGCTAACTATAGACCAGTTTCTTTGTTACCAGTGTTTTCAAAAGTTTTTGAAAAATCAGAGTTTTGTAGATTAAATCAACACTTACAGACTAATAGTATACTGGCTTCTGAACATTATGGACACAGGAAAGGTCTCTGAACTGAACACACTACTTTCTCACTTACAGGAAATGTACTAATGGCTTGAAACAAGAAAATTCATATGGGGGGAATCTTCTGTGACCTAACTAAAGCCTTTGACCCTGTCAATCCTGATGTTCTAACAACAAAACTTGAACATTATGGGATGCAGGAATCAACCCTAAATGGCTTTAAATCTTACCTATCAAATAGGAGACAAAGAACAAAATTAACTATTAATAAAGACCAAATTTATTACCCTATTTGGAAGATTGTGAAGCAAGAAGTACCACAAGTCTCTGTGTTAGGCCCGCTACTTTTTATTATATACGTTATTGATTTACCAATGAGTGTAAAACATGTTTCTAAAGCTATATTGTTTGCTGATGATACAAGTGTTATAGTCACTGACAAAGATCATGACAGCTCTAAATAGAAAACAGATCTTACCCTGATTAGCCGGAATCAGTGGTTTTAATAAACTAGTACTAAATAACACAAAAACAAATGTAATAAAATTTACATCCAAAACTACAGCACATATTCCCTTGGATATTCATTATAAGGATAAAATAATAGGTGAAGAAACGAGCGCTAAATTTTTAGGTATGCATATAGACAATCATATGAATTGGAAAAACCATGTAGAACAAATTCTTTCTAAATTGAGTGCTGCATGCTTCTTGATGAAGTACTTAATTCACACTTTAAACCAGGATACTTTGAGTATGGTCTACTTTGCATACTTTCATTTACTACTTCCCTATGGAATAATTTTCTGGGAAAATTCGACACATGTGCATTAAGTATTTAAATTACACAAAAGAGTTGTTAGGGTAATGTCTGGTGTAGGATCAAGGTCCTCATTTAGAAGCCTATTTAGAAAGCTTAATGTTTGACCTGTTGCATGTCGGTATATATTGTCTTTAATGTTGTTCATAGCAGATAATCAAAAAGACATTCTCACCAATGCATATGTACACAGTTTAGACACAAGAAACATTTATATTTACCTGTTGTAAGTTTATCTTATGTTCGAAAAGGAGTTTCATACTCTTGGAGTCAAAATCTTTGGTAGCCTTCCAAGCAATATACAGTCATAGAAATGACAGGAAAAGATTCAAAAACAAGTTATACAGGTACTTTATTATTAATTCCTTTTATTCAATTACTGAAATTTTAGAATGCAAGATCGACAAAGATAATATATAAAGTAGGAAACTACTTTTATGATTGACTACCCTAGTAGTAAATGCTTGTATATTACTTTTGTGTTGATTTTATAACTAGAGTTTTGAAATATTTCAAATGTTGTTGGAATAAGCCTTATGCATTAATTGTTCCATGGTGACCTGGAATAATACTTTGGTTTACTCCTGTGAATGTGTTTGTTTGTTTAGTTTTACTCTTTTATCTTGTGAATGTATTTTTCTGTGTCTTGTGTTGTCTGATGTTAATTGGCATGTTCCACATTCAGATGCAATTTATGCAGAGTCTGGATCAGTGGAATCTATATAGGTATGTATGTGAAAGGGAAAAACATTTTGTTGTTGAGTTATGTTATTGCCATTGGATATTTATGCTTAAGGGATATGTCAGCTTTTTTGAAATTACGTGTTCTTGTTTTCGTTCCCTGGTTGTTCATACCAACAGAACTCACCATGTAATTTGTTGTTGACAGAAAGAAACCAAAACTTCTCCCTTGACGAAAGGATGTTCCAGTTGGATAAAATGGGTGGAATTCAGAATTATATGGGTTATGCACATCTCTGATTAGACCATTGACCCTGGTAGATGAGACCACTGCACGTTCCAGAAACAAAACGAAAACCCAGTGACAGTACAGTATTGTGTATGAACTTATTAAAGGCTTTTTTGCAATGCAATTTATTCAAATAACCAAAAATATGTAATCTCTTGCAGACATGGCCGAAAGATCATTGCGATTAAATCAGCATGTTGAAGTTACTGGGAAAGATGTTCGTGGTATTGTTGCCTATGTTGACAGGTGGATTTGCACCTCATCCTGGTCACCAGCAGGCTGCTTCATCAGTGCTTTATACCACAAGCTATAAACACAGTCTAGTGCTTCTGAGGATGGTTGAAATTATCACCTGAAACATGTTGAGCTGATTAAAATTATTAATAAAATTATTATTGTTGCATCTAGTTGGTTGTTTTTATCATGGTATCAGTGATGCATGGTCACACTAACAACAAATTAAAAAATGTTGTCTAAGAATTGGAAACTCGTGGGCTGTTTGCTGATTAACAGAATCTGTAAAATCCCAGAATTACTGTGATTGAAATGCAGAACGAATTCTTAATTTGAAATTTAGAGTGTATTTCTTGGTAAAAGTGTTGCATAGGCAGCTGAAATAATCATGAATTGCTGTTATTAAAGAGGTGGTAATGTGAGTACTCTGAAATGTTAGTGGATGTAGAACTGTAGACAGTCAAGTGTTGTATTTCACCCATATTCTGCATTAATTCTGCTATTATTTCAGTGTAAAGAGAACCATGGAATGTTTGTGCGACAGTCCCAACTGACGTTGCTGGATGATGCTGGTACCCCTATTAGTGATGCAGGAAGTCCATCGCCAGGTACATCCTCTGCAAGTACACCTGATGATGGTGGAAAGTCACAATTCAGATTAAGCAGGTGTGTAAATATTTACATTTTGTATTTTTTATTGATGTATGTGTCTCATACTTTATTGTCAGTTTTTTGACCTACTCTGCATTCTTTTAGTTTATCAAATGGGACTGTAATTTTAAACTTCCCAGAACTCTGTACTTCTCTCCGTAGACACAAGCTACTTGTCTGGGTTGATCATAGGTAGCTTAGCTACCATTGATGCTTGAAGACATAAAATCAGTAGTTTGTTATAGTGCTGCTACCACTGACATACATTTAGGGGCAGAATTCTTTGTTCTGGTTGATGGTCAGATTCTTGGCAGTTCATTTGATTCTGTAGGGCTTGATATA
>Ga0131853_10022428_pt1 | contig 11425 bp, 8 predicted proteins | sample TergutLab28metaG_FD_92764 | JGI IMG/M metagenome (GOLD analysis project Ga0131853, IMG submission 92764) | Labiotermes labralis P1 segment gut microbial communities from Petit-Saut dam, French Guiana - Lab288 P1 (version 2) (version 2) | ecosystem: Host-associated > Arthropoda: Insects >...
ACTGGAGGGGATACCACGATCACGAGATCAATATCAGAAACAAATGGCAAAATGTTTCTAATAAGATCGATAAACAATAGCGACGCCACATGTGAGAAAACCATGCTTGAAACGAAACAATTTGTATGTAACATTTCGCTTGGTTGATGTGCTGCCATAAAGTTTACTCAGAACAGAATTTATACGGCATAACAATCATCATAGCCTCCATACAGGCTCCCAACGCGATTTACTATTGATTCTCACCTAGCCTCCAACCCCAAAAGCTCTTGAATTCGAAAGACCGCCACGTTCAAAATGTACGAGTGCCTAGCCTCAATCAAGGGCCGCAAAAATTTAAAGCGCGGGACGCACCATTTTCTTTTCACAAAGAAGTATTTTACACATTTACATACAATACGCACCACATGACAACAAATATTGGAAAAATTACTAGCACTTAAAGACCGTGTCGAAACTGAACTTCCTCAGAAAACATCGCGGAACCTATGCGAGCATACCCGGCCGGCATTTTCTCACATGGCAACAAAATGCCACGGATGATCACAGTGATATAAGTACTTCACACATGATAAATCACGTAAATGACAATTAATTATATTATGAAACACAACTATGCACACAGCTAAACTACTAAATAAACGCAAAACGATAGAAAATGACATTCCTTGATGTAATGATGCACACAAGCCTCCGAGCGTTGGCCAATACATGCCCACGAGTATTAGTTATGATGCTCTTATTTGTACTCACCTCTGCTGGCCTCTTCGTTCCCTTCACCTCTGCTTTCACATCACCTCCACCTTTTTCGCTGTTTTCTGTCACTTTATCTACAGCGACTTCGGCGTTATTTTCCTTAGAACTCATATTTTCTATGGAGATTTCCTGCGAACAACTCGTAACGCACTTCCAACAGGCTTTGTTCAAAAATGAAGATGGCGCGGGCTTGAAGCTCGATAAACCGGTGATTGGTTGATGACGCAAAGAACTTCTGGAAGCAAGTATTTGATAAAGTCTCGATAATGTACCAACGGAAGAAATATTTTATGTTATAAAATAAATAATTCAAGTTTCTAAATTGTAACTTTTAAAAAAATAAAATTCCTAACTTACCTCGACGAGGGGTTGGAGAGTACCTGCACAGATCTGGTAAATTTGGGTACAAGACTTTAGATGAGGTCATAGCATAAGCCAATCACTGACGTTCGGAAGCGACTGTCATATACTATGCGTCGCCATTTTCACTCTAATCAGTATGTGACAACTTATGAAATAATTCACAGAATGTGATAATGAATTATGAACACAGTGTCCTTTTTACACTTCATATTCAACGTGAAACACTTTAATTTACAATTAGTGATAATTTATTAACAAACACTCGCAAGGAACGTCGCGGCCGACTAGTTTGCACGCCTGCTTCGTAATCGGGAGGTCCCGCGTTCACACCTCCGCACAGAACAAATTATGCGGATTGCAGTTTTTCCCATATCCTCTAGGCAAATATCAGAATAGTATCTCAAATCACACCACCACAGTGCCTTAAAAATTCGTCGTTTCGACAGACAACCTACATTTCCACATTCCTATAATATGTGAGCTTCTAGCAGACGATAAATTAGCTCTAAATAGTGTAGGAATTTATTTTGCAAAGATTGTCAACAAATGTTTGACTCCTAATTAAAACGATATTAAAACAAAGTTATGAATCCTTTGTAATAGTTTTGATAACATTGTTTTTCTGTGTACATTTTTGGTTTGAATTGTTTACTACTCTCGAAATTTGACAAGGGCTTTTTCTCCGTCGTACTCATTACTGCAGTGTTAGCGTTCTGAAAGTCTATCTGCTCCTTTCACGGGCGATTCGTAATATTCTTCTTAGATTTTACTTATGAATATCGCTTAATTTCAATAATACGTAAAGCTTTGAATCAGAAACTGGAATTGTAAACTGCCTTTGCAACGACATAAAGCACATGCCCTCATTTTCTTTACCCTTAATTTTTTTCATGTATACTACTGGACTGTAACCGAGGGATAACGTTACAGGTAACACGAAATTATCTAGTCTTACGATGGTGTGGGTAAATGCGAATAACAACAGCATTGATCTAGATTTCACGTACCAATTTTTTTTACTGCGTGATCCATAATGTCAAATTTTACTGGACCAAAAGTAGTAATGTTGGTGCTCCTGTTGATTGGTGTACCATAATTCAACGGGCAAAGATAAAGATGGCGTGCAGTTGCAATTTACTTGGTTACTCTATGACTTCTATGCTTGAAACAGTGAACGCGAGAGACATCTATCGTGTATGCACGTCCTTTCCGGGTGAGAGCAAGATGGTGAGTTTGTTGTGTATTTATTGTAAATCAATTTATAGCAACCACCATCCTTCCTCTGACAATGCCATTATTGAAGTTGTAATTTTTAAACGTTTAATATATGTCAAGGTTTACGGATTTCAGTAATATAGACCTGCTTAGTAGACATATAAACCATTAGAAGGTGCTCACGTCATGTGCTGGAGTGGGACACGTTCATGTGAGAACAAAAATTTTTTAGGTTAACGTGCCAAAGCAGAGGCGCACGTACTGCAAGAAGTGCAAGAAACATAAGTTACACAAAGTAACTCAGTATAAGAAATCCAAGGAAAGACAAGCTTCTCAAGGACGGCGGAGATATGATAGAAAACAACAGGGGTACGGAGGACAGACTAAACCGATCTTCAGAAAGAAGGTATACTTATTTCCTTGTTTCTAAGTTATTGAGTGTAAGTGTGAATTAATTCGATGGACACGATTTATTTTTAAAATGTTTTAGGCCAAGACAACAAAGAAGATAGTGCTGAGAATGGAATGCACAGAATGCAAATATCGTAAGCAGATTCCTTTGAAAAGATGTAAGCATTTCGAATTGGGTGGAGACAAGAAAAGAAAGGTACGGTTGTTTTAGTTATACATGGAACGATTCATACACGAGTAAGGTAGTTTTATAAAATACATAAAATATGAAACATACAATGCAAGTATGTGACCAAGAACTTCCCAACGTCAAGGTACAGAATGTTGAACAGTTTGGAATTATTTTTTCACCCTTGCTGTGTAATATAACATTTTTTAACATGCTTGCATTTAGTTTTGCGGAACACTTAGAAATTGGCTTTCCTAAATTGTGGGTTGTCTCTCTCAGAATATGCTCAGTTGACTATTTTAGAAAATGGAACAAAAATTTGTAGTGAAGATTACGGTCTTCTAGGATGTGATGCTTTTGAAGTCTGGTAGATGTGAAGTTTTGGAGAAACGTATAGCAAATGCTGGGGTGGGAGGTAAAATATACCTGAACTTTTTTGCACATTTTTGTCAGAGACTTCCTCCTTATAGTAGAATTGGATAAGAATGGACAAACATGGTTACAGTCAGGTGTCAAGAGATTTCCTTCTTATGGATTATGTAATTTTAGTAACAGGTGAGCGACAGTAGTTGAGAACTGCTTAAGATGCCCAGCATATAAGCACTGGGTGCGATGTAGTTGTGTGTTACTATATACAATTATTCATTCACCAACACTCTTATTCTTGTAGCAGAAGCAATTTTATGAGTGAAAATTTGAAAGGACTTGAAATGGGTACCTTTATATGATACCATGTTTTCATTTTTGATATAACACTAACCATAATGTATGTGGGTTTCTGTGGTGATAGTAACTGAAGTGGTGACTGCAAACACATGCTGTGTTTTTGTCACTAATATGAATATTGAAAGCTGTACCCTTCTAGGTTTTTTTTTGTATTGGGATAAATGGCACTACAACTTGAGCGTTTGTTTAAAAAATGGAACCTATTGCTTATGTGTGTTAGCAACTGAACTATGAATTCCAGTGGCTATTATGAATACGGAGCTTAATCCTGGTTAAATACAGCTTGTGTGTTTTTATTTATGTTGGCTGTCATTAACACAAAATCTCAAAGCCTAACCATGGTGGATTATATTTTGTGTGTGTTTATTTATTTATGATGGCAAGTGACTGGAGTATCTGTAACTGTGTGCTCTGGTACAGTGTAGGAAAAATGGCAGAAGCTGCAAGGAAAACGGGAGATATGTTTGAAGGTGTATGCAGTGAATAAAGTTGCATGTTCAGTTACAATTATTGCTTTTGCTGCTGAAAAATTAATATTGGAAGCTCCCCTGAATGAAGAAATGCAAACATTTTAGTTTCACATGGGAAATAGTGTCCCACCCACTACTGCACCCTTGTGCATAATTGTCATTTCATTACAGTGGTAATGCTGCAAAAGGTTTAGAATAATAACAGACTCAGCAGGTGGTTGTGCTCAACTCATTGTACATATAGAAAATGATACCGCTCTTTTCCTTTTGAAGTATTTAATAAGGATATGGTGTGAGTGTTACGTTTCTGTGTAAACATACACACAAGAATAGTTCCTCTTTTCCACATACCTGGAAGGTTAAGGTATTCCTGAACAGTTATGTTAATAAGGACTTCTTGTTGAATAAATTCAAGGTGTTTGGTTCAGATGCTAGAATGCATCACATTGTGAATAGGGAAAGAAATATAGAAAAATAAATTTACCCCTTTTGGATTACTAGGGAATTTCATTCCAGACATGTCGAAAACTGTTATTTTGTAGGAAGAGTGATACATGTCTAATTAATCTGGAAGTTCAGAACATGTTCATGCAGGAAAACTATTATGGACAGTATTTGCCTGCTGACATGTGTGAATTTTTATTTCTTTTATAACTTTATACTTTACAGAGTTGACACTAGTGTCTCTTTTCTAATTTTGTGTGTGCACCATATGAAGTTGGACTTGTGGTGTCACTATTTTTAACTCTCATATCGCTTGGAATGTGTGACAGTGAGCTTAGTATGGCTTATCCCTCCAGGTGAACACTTGGGAGGTGCAGGTCACAGGGTGAGGCTTTCTGTTATCTCATTCATGTTAGCAAAGTTCATTGATTTCATTAGATGACCTTGGTGTCACATTGTTAGAAAGGTTTTTGGAATTAAAAAAGAGTATGTTGGTGGCAGTGGTTATATGAGAAGTGTTTGAGACCATGCATTCAGAGAAGAGAGAAATTTAACACTACCCAATCTACAATGATGTATGCATAGGGATTTATGAAAGGATTTTTACACTTGCTATTGGGCCTCTGCAGGTACAGAACTGTAGTCCATCTTGATGAAACTTTGTCCATTTGAATGGGCAGTGAAATTGAGGGGCATTGGGATGGCTTCACATCACAGACCATGCACTGGGTTAGAAGCATGATGTCATTTTGAAAACTTTGTAGAGCCGCTAATTTAAGGTGTAATAATTATTATTTCATACGACAGATTGGTAAAGTGAACCCATATTCAGGGAAGAAATTCCTTATGAAAAATAATTACTTTTAAATCATGTTTTTATGGCATTATCTTTCAAGAACCCTCCTGCTTAGTGAGGCCAGTTTAGTATTTTCACAAATTTCATAGAGGTATCACTGTAACATTTCTCTGACTGTATGAACTTCAGCACTCTGTCTGTGTTATAAAGTAATTATTAGAACAGTATTTACCATTTTCTCATCACTGCACAAGCAGGAGTAAAATTAGCAGATACTTCTTGCGGTTGAAGTCATGGAATGGTTGGTAAAGTTTAAATGCTCTGTGACAAGGCAGCAACAGTCAGAACATTTTGGCCTAGAGAAAATGATTTAAAAACTTCATTCCCTCTTTCACGCAGATTTGTTCCGAGAGCTGTTTTGGTGATGACTAGGATTTTCATAGCAAGTTGCAATTGTGTATTATAAAAAATGATGGCGGCATGATCAAGCCAAAACAAGCAGTCACATTATATACCATAAATAACCACAAAGGCCATTGTCTGATGGAGGATATAATTGATTACTGACTGCAGATTCCTAAGTGTGACAAATTCACCATGATTGTTTTTGTGTTTAACCCTTTAAACGCCGAGTTAAATCCCATCTGCCTTTTGCTAGCATTATTCGGAGCTCACCATGTTCTCCATGTAAGCAGTTAAAGGGTTCTGTGGGTAAAGTATGATGTGCATTTATATTTGAAACCAAAAAGTATCACTTTTATAGGCCTGTACTGAGTTACAGGATAGACAACGGTCTGTGTCCCATTGCTGATTTTTGTTAAAACATATTCCAATCCTTAAATTATTTTCTGTGTTAAATATTACATAGTTAATACATCCTATTTTTACCACATATTTGGCATATGATGTACACAGCCTATTACAATTAATGTACTTTGTTTTCTTTTTCAGGGCCAAATGATCCAGTTCTAAAAGTTCTGAATAAGGCTATAATTTGATATTCAATAAAAAAAATTAATTTATAATACAAATGTTCTTTATTTCATTACATAATACAATATATACATTTATTAATACAGTTTTGTAATCTAATCACTGAAGCTGCTGTCTGAATGCTCATCAGGCACATTTTGATGGGGAGTTTTTGGTACAGCCATGTTGGGGTTGCTGGAATAGAAAATGTAACACATTTAACATGCGACATTCATGAAACCACTGTGTTAGAAGCTGCAGACATGCAAAATAAGAAATTTCCCTTCATTGTACTGTGTGGTACAATTTTGTTTGACGCATTTTGCTTGGGTGTATAGTTTGGAAACTTTATGTTGAATGTTACAGACCGGCACGCACTTTCACACACTGGTGGTTAGCAAACGTATTTGGACACTAAACCCTTTGGGATTGAAATATACAGATGGAACTTGAAGGGGGTTTGCAAAATAATACAGCATAATAAAATGAAAAATTAGTTACATAAAAAAATTGCTACATGTAATGCCAAAGGACATGTGATTTTTTAATTTATCGCATTCCTGTCTGTGTAGTGTCTGCTGAGTGTTAAGAATATTCCTCCCTCCCTATTTCTTAACAGCACCATGTTTAAATATCTTCATGGGAAGTGTTTTGTTGGTACAAAATGGATAATTAAGAATGACCTGCATCCAACTGAATCACCAAGTTGTTTGTTAATGTGAGCAGGAACAGTTTTGCTGTTCGGAAATTTTCTCCTGGAACCTGTATTCTCCTCTGAGCCGTGATACTGGAGATGATGTAATGACTAGGCTACAGGCTGGATGGTTGGGGTTTGAACCCTGGTAGGTGCAAGAGATGTTTTTCTTCTCCAGAATGTCCAGACTAGCCTCCAGTTGAATGGCTACCATTGTTTTTTCCCAGGGGTAAAAAGGCTTGGGTGTGAAGGTAGTCACATACCTGTAGCTAGTGCTGAGGTTCAGAATAACTGGAGCTATACGTCTATGACCCCTGGATGCCTTTGTGGCATGTAAAGAAAAAATTGTACCTTTACTTGCCCTTTCACCATATGGAACCAAAGGGTTCCACACAATGCAGGTTGGGAAATGTTGGTATATACCAATTTTTATGTAATATATGCTCCCAGTATGAATCCTGGGTACAAGCTAATACTTATGTGCTAGGATCCACAAAATACTGGAAGCTAATTTGTTGCTGCTCAAGAGCAGTAGGTAAGCAGCAACAGCATAAATAGCACAGCCATGAATTTTTATGTTCGAGAAAGTTATATTCAGATGTATGACACTGAATCATGTTTCACTAATATTCCTTATGATGGGACATACCCATTCACATCTAAAGAATGGAGTAAAGAAACAGCTCTGCAGTGTAACTTGTAGGGTCAGTAGCAGGTGTTGCAGGTGCAGAGAAACTTTTTTTCTCAGCTCTGAGCCTACACTGCTGATATTCATAAAATGTGGAATATCACAAAACAAATATAACTTATTTTTGCATGCCTAAGTGCTAGATAAAAGTACAACTCAACCCCATAATTTTTGGCCTTTTAACCCTTTGATGCCAGAATTAAATTCCCACCACCCTGGCCAATTTAATGGCCATAAGGGCTCACTGTGCGACATATATATATATATATATATATTGCTCAGCGGCTAAGGGTTAAGATACCATCAGGAGAAAAACTAACTGGAAGCCTGCAACTTAAGGAAATGTAAGAGTTGGAAAAACCAATATTGTCCAATAAGTCTGTATCAATACGCACTTAAGAGTAGATAGATAGATTAGCAATTGGGTTTGGGGCCTCTCAGCCCTGATGCACCTAGGCCTTAATAGACGGGCCCTTTGTGGCCCATATCAGATCATGGGAGCCGTGGCCCCCAGACTTAAGATCTTAATGACCCCCGGGTCCAAGAAAGGAACCCAGATAGACTACTACTACTATTCTCTCAAAAGTTCCAGCAAACGAACCCCAAACAGATTCCCCAGCTGGGCCCCTATGGAGAACACTTAAGAGTAAGTCCATGTATGTGTTCTGTGACCCTTTTTTTTTTTTTTTAAATTGTGTGTGTTGTGACATGAAAGGCCAGCCACATTTGTCTACGCAGGGACCACACTTTTTTATATTGATGCTGGAAGTCAGTGTTAGTGTCGGTACATAGTTGGTCTGGTTTTTATGGAAGCTACTGCATACTGCTATGCAATAACTCAGATGTAGATGCATATGCATATGTACTGCTACACAGTAGTTTCATACTAAATGTGCTGCGCTATACCTCAGCCATTAGCTGCTGGTTACTTGCCACAACAGGCCATTCTGTGGGAATTTCATGGTGGACAAAGTGGCGTGGGACACATTCTACTCCATGCACTTTGGTTTTGTCCCTGTTGCTATCGTTCCATCAATGCTCCATACTCATTCATTCATCCACCACTAATACCATATAATACCTGCATGTGACGATGTCATTACTAAGTTCACTTTTATTAGTTTGAGTTCTGTTACTACAGTTTGTGGAGATGTGTCTGTTAACACCAGGTTTTTAAAGCCAACATCTCTAATATTCATCTTATTACTAAATTATATGTTCTATAATACTTCCACTATCTGTTAATATTTTACAGCATTTCTTCTCTATCTGCATAAAATTTTCCCCATTTACATTGCATTTTGTATACAAATTTTCTAATTCTAGTATCTTAGTGTTGCTGATTAATTTTTTGTGTACTGTTTCTTCTTTTATTTTTAGCCATTTCTTGCTGCAAAATCATTATCTCCATCTTATCATTTCTGTGCACTTCAGAAGTACATGTGATTCATTCTTTTCCTTCTCACCTAAAGGACTTTTCTCTTTTTACTCCTTTTCCTCAAACCTCTTTAAGTTTCCAAATTCCTAGTAAAAAACCATGCTATTGCATTTCTGCTATTCAACTGACAACGAAATGTATATAATTCTCTTCCCTACTCTTTCTTCATCTTCCAATATGCACTTAAAGATTATTTTCTTTCATTATCTTTATTTTAGTCTGCCTATATCATTACATCTATTTACAGACTTTTGATACATTACTCTTATATCCCAGTCTTTTCCATTTTTACAGAAATATCCCAGCTCCATTTCATATAATTCCTCTCTTAAACTAGCTACCCAGTTTTCCCATTTCTGATTTACTATCTGCCAGTCATTATAATATTTTAACAATTCTTGTTCCACCTGTAAGATCCTACACCAGAATTTTGATATTCTACAAAATATCTCCTGTCTTCTACTCTCTGTACCAAGTTCATACTTTGCCGTGCCAGGTATTTAGTGGTAACCTCAGCATTTTCTTGCAATATCTCCCCTACATATTATCTATAATTTTCACCCCCCTTTAGTCCCCCATAAATCATTCTTAACATGTCATTAAGGCACTAAAAAAAAGCAATCAGACCAACTACGAACCAACACTAACCCTATCTCTTACACTGTTCATTAAGATTATGAAGTTTCTGCATGGACAGTGGACAATATGGCCTGGTAACTTCTGCATGTTATAGGTATAACACGTTCAGATGTACTAGTAATGAACAGGTATGCAGAGTACTATTTTTACTATCAAAGTTTTTTATTACAAACTGATGGATAAGAGAATTGTTTTTAAAGGAGTATTAAAATTTACATTAAAACTACAATAGCTCCAACTTGTTTCGGTGTGATCACCATCATCAGGGAGCGTACTGTGTCAACTTGCTAAAGTTAGAATGTTAAAACATTTGGTTAAAATGTATCATTGCGGTTAACCTGGCGGTGTAGCAGCATGTTATCAGGTCTTTGTTGGTGTATGTCTGCTGCACTGTTCGGAACTTGCCTGACTCAGGTTCCGAACAGTGCAGCAGACATACACCAACAAGGCCCTGATAACATATGCGGCCACACCGCCAGATTAACCACTATGATGTATTTTAACCAAATGTTTTAACATTGTAACATTAGCAAGCTGACACAGTACGCTCCCTGATGATGGTGATCACACCGAAACATGTTGGAGCTATTGTAATTTTAATGTAAATTTTTAAAACTCCTTTACAAACAATTCTCTTGTTCATCAGTTAGCAATAAAAACTCAGATAATAGCAGGATGCAAGTACAAATGTGAAAATTACTTTTTTTACTGTGCAAATTCAGACTGGTCATTATGAAAACACTCCTGTTTAAATGGTCCATGGATCAGGTAAGTTTAAGAAACAGTGATGGCTAGCACTTCTTGTATTAGATCCTGGATGGACAAACAGAGACACCGTGCAAAAAAGCCCCGCCTTTTCATTGTGTGCAAACAGCACTAAATGTTCGTGACAGACTGGCTAACGCATAAATCAGCAGCTTTCATTAAAGCTCAAGGTGACTAACAGGATATAAACATATGATCATTACTTCAGAACCACAAGGTGAAAGTAATGACAATCCAACAATTACACTTGAATTTTCAAACTGAACTAATTCAGGTAACATAATAATGCTTTAAACAGAAATATTGAGAAGTGTGATATACATGTGCCTTTATTAAAATGAAAATAATTCATATTATTAACAATGTGATTTTCTTTTTTTCTAATGGTCCAAGCTAACTACTTTTGTCCATGTTAAACTCCTGAACTTTGTTGCTATACAAGTGTAGTACATGTTCTTGCTCCTACTTTCCTCTACCCCTTAGGTGGAAATGTGACAGTAGACACAAAACACCAGAATGGTTTAGGTCCATATAAATATTTCTTTCCAATTAACTTGGACCTCAAAAAGTGAAGAAATCCAACTTCTCAATTTTCTGGTCGTTACAAACGTTCATACAACAATAATTCTATATCTACATACAACTTATGGCAGAAGCAAAAGGAAACAAAAACGAAGATCTGGGGCAAACTTACAGTTCAACAAAAGCAACTACTGAGACCTTTGCTTATCTTGGATGTTACATGATGTAGGTAGGCAGCTCTTTATAGACTTCAAGAAAGCTTATGATTCAGTTAGGAGGGAGGTCTTATATAAGATTCTCATTGAGTTTGGTATCCCTAAGAAACTTGTAAGGTTAATAAAGATGAGTCTGACTGAA
>Ga0131853_10022431_pt1 | contig 11425 bp, 7 predicted proteins | sample TergutLab28metaG_FD_92764 | JGI IMG/M metagenome (GOLD analysis project Ga0131853, IMG submission 92764) | Labiotermes labralis P1 segment gut microbial communities from Petit-Saut dam, French Guiana - Lab288 P1 (version 2) (version 2) | ecosystem: Host-associated > Arthropoda: Insects >...
GTCAACTATAGTGGTCGTACCGCACCGCTAACCTCTAAAGTTGCATTTTATATATTTATTCAACAAATATAGGTACTGAATATTTTAAACATGGTATATACTCTCCGTTTTTTCTCTTCAAAACGTAGTTTGTTTCATAATTTTAACGTATTTGGTTCCTGTATTATTCACATTTTATATACAGGGTGTGCTAAAATTAAAAAAATAATTCCGGCGCCAAAAGGTTAAAGGACGATATTTTGCGAGTGGTTTCTTATAAAATGCGCTGATAATCCTGCACTTCCATCTTTCATTTGATTTACCGATTAGTTAGAATCTTCCAGGGACGGAATAACCTATTTTCATAATCACCATGAACGGGCAACAGAAAATCCTCATCGAACCTTGCACTCCAGGCACCAGCGACAATTTTCTCCAAATCTGTGGGCAGATATTGATCGAAACAGACTTATGAGACCCTACTTTCTTCCACCACGTCTGACTGGGGCTGTTGCGATTTCCTAACAAACGCCCTGTCAGAGCTGTTGCAAGATGTGGATATGAAGACTAGGATTCGTTGATGGCGCTCCGCCACAATTGATAGGACAAGGTGGACCACCAGCGTGGCCTGCTCCTTCCTCTTATTTAAATCCGTTACATTTTTACTTCTGCCGGTCCCAGTGGCCGCGCGGTCTAAGGCGTAGGTCTGCGGCCGCTCGGCTGCTGAGACTGTGGGTTCGAATCTCACCGGGGGGCATGGATGTTTGGTCTGTTGTGAGTGTTGTGTGTTGTCAGGTAGAGGTCTCTGCGTCGGGCTTATCACTCGTCCAGAGGAGTCCTACCGACTGTAGTGCGTCGTTGTGTGTGATCTAGAAACCTAAATAATGAGGAGGCCCTGACCCAGTAGGGGCTGTTGCGCCAAATTAAAAAAAAAATTATATATATATATATATATATATGGGGACATCTGAGGTCTACTGTTTGTGCTACAGAAGTCAGTGACGTTAGAACTTGCAGCAACAAATGCAGAAAGATAATATCCGCCAATATTTTCAGTCACAACCAACTCCACACAGATCGCCCATCGGTTCTCAAATCTCTCCCCCCATCTCCGGTTCTGCAGTACCACATAAACACCGTCGGCATCACAGGCTTCCACAGACGTATCTTCCAAGCACTTCAAGATGCCAAAGGAAATTAAATCTGGCAACACTCCTAAAGTACCGTCCAAATACTGACCTGTACTCTTAAAAAAAAATGGTAAAATGGGATAAACTGTAAACATCTCTGTAACAACCCACTCTAAACACCTCAGTAAATACCCCGTGGTATATCTAGATGGTAAAACGCGGGTTGAAATCAATAAACGCAAATATTGAAAAAAAAAACCCCACACACATTACGAAAAATTTTACTATGTGGCAGCTAGTTACGGCCCTGAACTCGGGATGTTTCAAGTAAAGACTACGGAATGAATTTGAGATGATCCGTACGACACCTGGAATTTTCCAGTGAGTCAGGCCATCACTGCATTGAAGCTCAAGGCGCATGTTCAATCTTCAGAATGCCCTAACTGGGAAGCAATGCTGCACAACGTCTGTGTTCATAGAACGTTTCTTGTATTGTGTAAAATCACCTTCTGTAGGTTTGGCCGTGCATTTTCATTGACCCCCTATAGCAGACATTCTTTTCGGATAAGTTTCAAGATTAAGAAATTTTCTAGAAGTTTTGGACGTATAAACTCGCGCTGAAGCGTCCTTTTTCAAGCGTCGGGTGTTAGAATTGTATAAAGCACACACACAATTAGCCTATGATAATGATTGATTCCACATCTAAATATTCTTGTGCAAGTTACATACAAACCAACCAAGTAAATGCAACAGATTCTTTCTTGAAAGGTTAATAGGGACTTAACCAGGCAACAAAATTCCCTGCATGTTATTGCTGTATCCACAAGTGCCCGCCACCTGTCCCTATCCACAGCCAGATAAATCCAGTTATTGCTTCCCAACCCACTTTGAAGACACGTTTAATATTATCCCCCCCCACCTACGCCTATGTCTTCCAAGTTGTCTCTTTCCTTCAGGTTTCCCCACCCCTCATTAATACCATAAATGCAATATCCCCCCCCCCCAACCACCACGACCACCAGCACATTACTCTTGATTTGATCACCCATCTTATATTTGGTGAGCAGTACAGATTATAAAGTTCCTCAGTATGCAGTCTCCCCAAATCCCCCGCTATCTCGTCTCTCACCGGACCAAGGCTCATCCTCCGCACCCCCTTCTCGAACAGCCTAAGACTAAGCTCCTCTCTCAACATAAGAGACCAAGTTTCACATATTTTTGCTAAGCAAATGGAAAGGCAAACGATTTTACATACAGATAAAACCAGATTCCTATGTCTCAAAACTCTTTATAAAAATTTACGTGACGTAAGAAGCGTATCCATATGGTCCTTGTAAATAACCAATTTGACGCATAATTTTTTTTTCTATGTTTATTCGTATTCTCTACATGTTCCGGGCAACAATGTGCCCATCACACGGAGAATTACTGTATCAATGCGACACCTGGTATATGTCAATCTGTGTAGATGTATGCAGGAGCATATGCTCCTGCATACCAGACGGTCATCTACACAGAGTGACATAAACATGGTGTCGCACTGAAACAATAATTCACCTCATGATGGGCACATGGCTGCCCGGAACATGTAGAGAATGCAAGTAAACATACAAGAAAAAACTGTGCGTCAAATTGGCTATTTACAAGGATCGTACCAGAATGCACGGTCAACAAAACATAAAAAGTGGACCGGGTAGCTCAGTCGGTATAGCGACTGACTACGGGCTGGACGGTCCGGGATCGAATCCCGGCGGGGACGAGATTTTCCTCCCGTCCCTGGGGCCCACCCAGCCTTCTGTAAAATGGGTACCGGGTCTTTCCCGGTGGTAAAGTGCGGCCGGGGCGTGTTGCTGACCACTCACCTCCTTCTAGTGCCACCCTCTGGGCTACACCGGGCCTGTAATGGGATCACTTTACCTTTATATAGACTACAAACTCCGAGGTCAGACAACAAAATAATTTAGTGTTGCCATCACCATTCCTGATGATTATCACAAGTTACGTCAGTTGCCTTTACATCCCCATTCTGCACCTCTCAATAACATATCCATAGACCCTTCCCTAGCAAGTTCTCCACAGAGTGCGATGTGGTGCTCCCTCTTATATCTAAGCTCAGCCAGTAGCTCCCAACCTTTTACCTTCAACATTTATTTAGAAGGCAGTTCCAACGCGAGATGTTACCAACCCACTCAGCCTTCCTTGGTTTAGTTGAAGTAGAAATTTCTCTCTTTCTTGACTCTATGTAATATTTCAATTTTCCACGCGAACCAATCTCCATCCTTCCTCAGCATTTCATAACTCTCCAGCTATTTTTGATTTCCCGAAGTGTCCAAGTTCCAGCACCATACAAAGCTAACCTCAAAACGCACCACTTCATTAGTTTCTTCCTCAAAGTTCAGCCCAGTTTGTTGGTGAAACAGTATTCTTGTTGAATCCCGCTAACAAATCACTTAAAAAGTTAAAACTAAAAAATAAAAAGACTGACCGATTACAGGGAAACATCGCAAGCTGAAGTTAGCAGCAGCAGCAAATGCTACAGAGGATCATCTTGCAGCACCGATCACCCAGAACCATGACGTTGAAAGAGGTCGACCAGCCCACTAGATGACACGTAATCGCAAACATCCTTATTTTTGTACTTACTGTTACATACATACTAGAGCACACGCACAATAAAGACTCCTTTTTGAAATTATTCTGTAATTGTTCGTGTCTGTTTACAAAACTAGACCAAATAAATCAAACAGCTGAGGATATGGTCATCAATCAACATATCGCCAACCTTCACGTTATAGAGACAATTTTGTAATACATTATTACCATGTAACCAATATAATGAAATATATATTTTATAACCAACGAAGTATTTGCCTGAAATACATTATCCCATACTATACGTTGTTCAAGACCTGTCCTGCCTGTTCCATGGAAATTTTCATGTGACACACCTCTGTGCCAAATAAAGAGAATGAGTTGGAATTTGAATGCACTTCTTGTTTAGAACTCCTTGACACATACACACACACACTGCGGAAACCGATTTATGATATAACCAGACAAGCCCTAGAGTGGAACCCCCAAGGAAAACGGAGTAGAGGGAGGCCGAAGAAAACGTGTCGAAGAACGGTGCTTGAAGAGGCCAAAGGAGTAAAAAAGACCTGGGTAGAGATTAAGTGCGTCGCCAAGAATAGAGTGCGGTGGAGGAATCTTGTGGATGCCCTATGTTCCGCAGCGGAATGATGGGACTATTGATTGAACACACACACATCGCATACTGGTGTGCCATATCACTGAGTTCGGTAAGCAGTATGTGCCCCAAATATTGACCTAAAATTCTTAATTTCAATTTATACCGCTCACCTGGATGGAAAGTTTCAAGCGGAACAAAGTCTGATGTAGTCCTGCAGTATGTTTTTTTACTTTACTTTAATCTTGCAATCGATCCAGTTACATTTAAACTGTGCACCAAAACACAGTTATGATACTTCATAGCACTTTTTGATAAGCTACCATCAACCCACGCACCAAAACACAGTTATGATACTTTATAGCACTTTTTGATAAGTTACCATCAACCCACGCACCAAAACACAGTTATGATACTTTATAGCACTTTTTGATAAGTTACCATAAACCCACGCACCACTCTTCTCCACCCTGCTATATGGGACCACAGTTGTGCGTGACACGAAGAGCTTTCAGCACGAGTTGCCGAGTTACTGAAGACAAATTACTGGGAAAGTGGATACAACAAGCACAAAGTTTGCTGTCTCCATTCACTAGTGTTCCTCCCTGGTAGGCCTTCACGTGACGTCAGTTGCCGTCCTGCCATATACTCACATGGCCGTCAACCACATCAGCAGGATACTGTCAACGCACAAAACTAAATGTGTCAGACCTCTCAACTAAGAAATCTCAAATTTCCTGCAAACTGTGCACAATCTGTTCCATCAGTCCACTGAGCACCGGTACCATATCAGCATCAAACAAGTCGACAATGGCAGAATGCAGCATCAACAGGGGGCCTCACATTCAACTCATCACAAATGTCCTTTTCATCAAATGCTGATACATGGCTCATTACCACCAGGAAGGAGCCAGGTCTTCATCCAAACATGAACAAGGAAAGTGGTTTATTAACCAGACCAACAAATGCACATGGGATATGCGAAACTGAGCTCAAGCCCACTGATTTTCTGGACAAGGTTTCTGAATACACCCTTAATCTCCATATCCCCATTCTTAATATCCTTCTACATTACCCCCAGGCTGCAAGCTGCCACATTTCTCATGCCTTTTCCTCTACACCCTCAAATTTCTTATACTTTTTCATTCCCCTGCTTGTTGCACTGAAATATCCAACCCACTGCAAAGCGCCACAAATCCCCTCACCTCTCTTCTTCTTCTTCTTCCACAAAACCAGTGTTTCTCAACCTTTGAGACCGCGGCCCGGTAAATTCTTTTTTCATAAGACGAGGGCCTGTCCCCAACAGATTTACTCGTCAGTACCTTTCCAATTTTTCTTTTAAGTTCATACATTAAACTAACATAAGTATTAATAATTAATTGCATAATCATACTCCTAGTACAATTACGTGTAAAGTGTGCCATATTGACAAATATAAATTACATTTAAATTAGTTATCAATTCCAGGAGAATCTCTCGCGACCCGGTATAACTGATGCCAGGGTCCGGCGGTTGAGAAACACTGGCCTAAACAATACCCACCTTGTTTTGTACGTTACCGTCTTGTACTACTCTGAAGATACAAGGCTGTTACGTTCTTCTGAAAGGTCAGTTACTATATACCAATCTACACGGCGTCATATCCCGCTAAGACTGCAAGGCCAGGAATTTTAGCACACTCTTTATTAGTTACACTTAGTGAAGACCAGTCTACTGCAATTATTAAAATCCTATTTTCTTCTTTCAAAATAAAGCATATTTTCAAAAACTTCTTAAAATGGAATTTAAAAAGTGTACATGTGATGCAAAATATGGATCCTATCAACATTTAAAGGCTTTTATTTGATTTTTATGTACCTCTGTATCTGTAAATGCAATACATAAACATGAAGGTAACGAAGAATGGAACACATATGGGCATTACACTATTTAAGTGCCAGCAGCATACTAAAATATCTCGTTAATCCAGTTGATGATGCAGGTATACAGGAACATAGCAATCATAAAAAAAGACCAGAATTTCATTCATCTTAAAACTAACTTCCGACTATAAACTACTACTGATGAAGTAGACCATGGTCCTGCTGAAGAATCACTGTCAAATTAAACTGTTACTGCAGGTTGCCACATCTTAACCAAACTGCAGTGTTCCGAACATGATAAACAACATTAAATCATCAGAACACAACTGTTGCCACATCAGTAGACTTGCTTTATAATCACCACAACTGCATATGAACATGATGTGGTTTTCAAATCACTAACATCAGCATTTCTTACATGCAATACTTAATCACAGGTGGAGCAACTGTCCTGGGTATGGATGAAACGGCTGTTTAAGTAACTGGCTAATGTGCATGGTCTGAGTTCATACCTTAACAGATTATTAAATTTTTCCCTTCACCATGTGCTGTCATGGGACACACCCACTCTCTTATCCCATTACTGTTGCAGCAGGGAGTTTTAACCTGCACTGAGAGTAGACAGCTTCAAGCAACTGTGCTTATTTGCAACTAGTGTCTTTAACTGCATGCCCTCTATGTATGTACATGGCATGGTGCCTTGTAATAGACACGTACAAATCAAGTGGAGACAACCAAAGCACAGTGGTTAAGGTGCTGTGCTACAAATCGGAAGGTCACTGGTTTGATTCCAGATGGTGTCATTGGAATTTTTTTATTCATATAATCCTTCCTAGTAATTAACCAACTTGAAGCACAAAATCTTATTTTATTACAAGTTTATTAAATGCCTCTACATGGTCTTCTCTCAACATGTGTATGGGACGGCCACCTACAGGTGTGACGATACCAGATGCCATATAATACAATCCTGACCTCCTGATGATGAGCACATAGTGCTCGAAACATGTAGAGGCATTTAATAAAATTATTATAAAACAAGATTTTGTGCATCAAGTTGGTTAATTACTAGGATTATACTCAGATGCACGGTCAGCAAAACACCAAAATAATCCTTCCGATCGCACTGTGGCCCTGGGGTCAACTCGGCCTCTAACAGAAATGAGTAAGGAGTATTTCCTGGGCGTAAAAGTGATGGACCACTGTCACATAATCTGGGAACCTTAACATCCTGGAACCCTCTGGGCACCTCGGGCCTGTAATGCGGCTGATTTACCTTTATTTTTACAAATCAAATGGAAAAGAGCAGTTTGTTGGTTTCACGCTTGATAGAGGAAGACAGCCTAAAAAGAAAGTACAGGCAGCAAAAGGGGTGAAGTTGTTAACCGAAACCATAGTCCAGCACTCAGCAATACACAATTAAGCAAACTTTATCTACTTCATACCCATCCACTAATATCATGATATCAAAGAAATACCAACAACATAGGGTTGAAACATGCTTCAGTGACAAAAGTCTTAATAAAGTGGTGACTTAGAGACAAGAGTGCATTTGTCTGTATTTATTTGATACACAATCGAGCACATCATACATCAAGCTTATAATGCTCCATGCATACAGAAATAAGAATTACTAACACACTGCTTGGTTTGCTTCAACACAGCTGTTTCAAAGTGAAACCCGAGTTACTTCAGTTTCCTACACTCCCAATTCCTGTAAACCCAAAATAACCAAAAATGGACAATAAAAGGCTACAAATGTATGTCCACCATCTCCGTTCTGTGCATCACATTCAATTTGTGACTACCAACACAAAAAAAAAAAAAAAAGCATTTAATGGAATGTGGCACACGCATTCAGACTTCCACAAACCTAAGCAGTAGCATACGTCATTCTGATTACAATGAGTAACTGTGAAAATTAAAATATACCATTACATAGAAAGATACACATCATCTTATAAGCCTTCGTTTACTCTACAAAATAATGAATGAAAAAGACAGACAGTAAACATGGCTGACTCAAACCGAAGTACCCAACACATGAAACACTTCCACATGCATCCAGTATACAACAGCTCAGTTCCAAGGCACGTCTACTGCTCGTTTTCAATCCCAGGACCTGAAAAAGGATTTCCATACATAAATTGCCATACAAACTCAAAGCAGGGAACTTTGACCTATAAACCAGGTAGATAATGTAAAACATGTCTCAGCACAAAATCCTATCTGCAATTCAGATTTACAAGCTAGAATCCTATCCCGGACTTTCATAAATCTTAGCAAAGTAAGTTGTTGGTTAACCAATTTTTTTTTTGACAGCGGGGGATTTATATACAATCATAGAGAGAAAACAAGAAAGATAATAAAAATACATTCTTTGTAACCCACAGCAACCAGCTTCAAATCAAGACATACACAAGGAAAATGTCAATACATTCATCACCACAGCTGGAGCACGATATCATTACCATCCAAACCTCCACAACATAATTTGCATCAGAAGAAACAAGATTAAAAATGCTTCACAAATGTTATCAGCTGTGGATGATCAGGTAAAAATCACACTCATCCTTCCATCACTTAGGCCAACTTACAGCTGACTGTGGGTCAGTGTTTCTCAAACTACGATCTGCCCTCAGCACCGTCCAAAGCAGCAGCTCTTCAAGGAACGTGTCAAGACATACTGTCCTAAAAATGCTTCAAACCAGACATAAGCCTAGAAACTATCATAAATTAATAATTATTGTTAATAAAAATCCAACCAGATGCAACAGTATGCAGATATTTATTTACTGCAGTCACTATGTGTTTCAGATGTCACTGCACCCATCATGAAGAGTACTAAAAACTGTAACCACAACCTCCGGTACAGGTCATAATACTGGTACAGCTACTTCCCTCCGTGGCCTGATCGGGACTCATTGGAGGGAAGTAGCTGTACCAGAGGTTGCGGTTAGTTTTTAGTACTCCTGATGATGGGTGCTGTGACACCCGAAACATGTAATGACTTTGTAGTAAATAAATATCTGCATACTGTTGCATCTGGTTGGATTTTTATTAACACTAAATTACGATGCAGGGAACCAGAGTTTAAAAATTAATAATTATGGGATATACTGACGAAGACAATACATATTAATAAAGAGTATCAGCCACATTACATCTGAAACAATCTTGTCAAGATTCATACTACACACAAGTGTGTATTCCTACAGAGTAATTTATATTTAATGTCTTAAATTTCAAATGCATGGCACAAACTGCATTTGTGCCAAGCTTCAACCAGATGCAGATCTCATGAAGCCATCACAACACCACCCCTCCCCCCTTCAAAAAAAAAACCCTGCAGTTAAAGTTAAATATTGTTCTGGCAAATCTTATCATCACGCTAAATTTGATGACCATACATTACATGGCACTAATACAAATATTGTGAATATATGATGTCCACAGAACTGATGGGCTCCACAGCTTAAGACTTCACAAAGGCATTCATAAGAATTTATCAAGTGAATCAAAAAGATGTTACAGGCAGAAACACATGGATGTTGCGGGGCTCTTATTTCTTACCAAAAACAGCGAGCTAAAGAGACTGACAACTTAAACACTACTGAAATTATCCAGAGATGCTAAACATAAAATCTCTGAATCAGTGAATCCTTCAAACACCATCTATGAAAGGAAAATCAACCCACATAAAACTTCTGGCACACAAGCTATGTAAGCAACTGTGTTAGAAATGAAAGCAGCAATGTGTGGCCAACATGTATACCCCTCACACTAAACTCACCTTCAAAGATTTTTTAGACAAATGTGAATTACATATATATATAAAAAGGAAAAAACAGTCCTTGTTTGGACTGTGAGTTTGTATCTTTTCATGTCTCATATATTTATAGCAGAGAAATAGTAGTCTTTATGGGGCATTAAGGTAGGCATCCGCAGACAAACCGATCCATCTCCTCTGGGGTGGTTTGGGGAATCCCTGAAAACTGCTGCACCTCCACAGCCATTAGCATCAGGTCCTCTTTAAGTGCGGGAATTCGACACACCGTTGCACAGTTAATTGTTGAACGCTGGAATGTCATGCGCACAGCAACACGGATTACCTCCAAATGTTCACATTTTTTTACATGCTCAATGACTGCCGTTCATATCAACAGCCCCCATACATACAACACATTTTGAAAATGCAGGGAAAATCCTTTTCAATGTCACATGTCCAGTAAACCTGAATATAACCTGACAGTCCTACAGTAGAACTGTGCCCCATCCTGGCTCTAAACAGACAAAAACTTTTTATTCTACCGCACACAAACATTGCAGCTTATACTATTCTGCAGGCACAAGTCAAATGAGTTTGTGACAGAACACTAGCAACTTTGGTCTCTGTGTCACAGACAGGGAGTGAGGCATCAGACAGGAGAACAAGAGAATAGGCTGGGGTGGAACCTTGCAGTAAAGCAAGTTGTTAGACTTTGTATATCGATCCCTTCAGTTTCAGCATGCAGTTTATGTTCGACTGATGGCACTAAAGAAAACGAGTTTTACAGTCTGCGACTGACAAATCTTAAGTGTTAAACTGTGCAGAAAATAATGCATTAAAAATGGTGAGATATCCTATAGCATATGGTGAAACCACAAGACTTCTTTGTGGGTTGTGTGTGTATGAAGCTGATCAATGAAACCCATCCAATGCTGGGCTTCACAAAGATCTTTTAGCTCTATAGAAACTCCTGTATTTACCCTAAAGTTAGGCAATCCCCTCCTTCATTGATCTGTATTTATCAAATAACTACATACACTACAAACAACATACCCGTTTAACTTTGTACACAATTATAAAGTAACCCCCTAATTTTCAAGATGACGCATCAGGAAAAAACTATTGTCTCGTATTAATGCAAATACAGCATGTGTCTTGATGATGGGGTGCCTGAGTATGGTGGAAACTGGAGTTTTCAGACTTGTTTAGCCCATACTCGAAGTGATGGTACTGTGCAACTTGGCATCGACAATGATGATGTGCACAATTTATTGAGGAAATGACTGAAAAATGCAAGTGTTTCAAATTATCGAGTAGCTAATGCTGGTTCCCTAACAGGTGTATGGGGGAAGTCTGTTATTTTCATTTCACTCAAAATCAAGATCAGTCAATCAGCCATACCTGGAGAACCAAAAGCAGAGAGGGGGGGGGGGGGGACACATTGTTTTTATATTTGGATAAACACACAGGGCCCCTTTCTGACTAAAAAAAAAATTCA
>Ga0131853_10022432_pt1 | contig 11424 bp, 7 predicted proteins | sample TergutLab28metaG_FD_92764 | JGI IMG/M metagenome (GOLD analysis project Ga0131853, IMG submission 92764) | Labiotermes labralis P1 segment gut microbial communities from Petit-Saut dam, French Guiana - Lab288 P1 (version 2) (version 2) | ecosystem: Host-associated > Arthropoda: Insects >...
GCAGCAAACACCGTCCGTCTACATTCTTTTCTTAAGGTTCTTTTGTGGGAGTAATGTGACCATGGCGCGATGTTGACCACTCACCTGCATCTAGTGTGGAGGTTAAGAACGAGTGGAACTATATCCCTATTCGCCCTCTATGCCTTCATGGCGTGGACAGTGGCAAAATTTCCATGACTATACATACTAACATAGCCTACGCGCATACACGCATACATTGTATTTACACATACATACATACATACACACATACACACACACACACACACACACACACCTGAGAACTCATACCCCATCAGATTCTTGACACAAGTTTTTTAACCAAGTCCTCTCCAGAACTGAAACTCTGAAGACCGCCGTCCTCGATGAATACGGAGAAAATCGAAGCTTCCTGTTCTGTCGCTAGTGCTCATTTGTACCTTCATTACGTATGTCAGCATGTAGTCATGAAAAATAGCAGAAAATGAGATTAATAAACATCAGTATGCGTAAGTTAGTGCTGCATTGTCAAATTTTGCCGAAAAATTTATAGCTTAAATTCAGATAGAAGTACCGTTTAGTGCATGATGCTGTTGTCTCACTGCCAGTGTAAATGTGGCTTCTGTGCGGAATGCTTCAAGTTCTCAGCGTGCCTAAGTTAAGTGCTGCTTGCAAAGTGACGTGGAGCAGTGGATTACAGTAAAATAAGGTAGCCTACTGCGTGAGAAAAAAGACATGTTACTAACTGTAAGAGTACAGGAAAAATTCTTCCTGTGTACTCCGTGAAGGCCAACGAAGGAGCGGACGTATGGCTTCACTCTTTCTTAACATTGGCACAGGTTGGCTGTTACTTGTCAGCCTGACGTTCCGGTCACCTAACCCCCTGAAAAAGCGCTGTCGATATCCACTGAATACAAAGCTGGATGGGCACCAGATCTGTTATGGAACCTTTCCAATGAAGAAGAGTTTCTTGGCGCTGAGGGGAACCGAATCAAAAATTTCGGTTGTCCAGTCGAAGGATAATCACTATACTGATTATGCTATTGTGGCTCTAACTGCAACAGCTTCATGTTGAAATTTTAAAGGTCCTATCTTCGACTTCCTCCTTCTTTTTTCTCCTTCTTCGAAATTTCTGCATGTAAGAATACGTGTACCTTGGCTCTAAGTTACTGTGGCAGTTTTTTAACCTTGTAAGAGTAGATCAGAGAACACAAAATACGATGAATGCGCCTAAGAATGAGCTTATTCATGCAAGGGTGACACAAAATTAAGATATTAGCGCACGAAATTTTATGGAGGTACCTTAGGGCTTAAATTAGTGGTAAAATATAGGCCTTGGTATAGAAAAGCAAATCTGGTGTCTTGCTATAGTTTTTTATCTACTTTTAAACTGGCAAGTGCTGAACTTCATGCAGTCTTATAAATAGTATATAATAGGGCCCTCCTATATTAAATCTGATCAAAATCAAATCAGCGTTTCTTTACTCATGAAATGAAAAAGAATCTCTTTTGTTTAACTAGGTTGAAAACATAACAGTTAGGTAAGGAGTGTATTAGACTTTATGTTTTTGTTTTGTTTTTTGTGTACAATTTTTGTTCAAAATGGTTTTCGCTCCGGCAAAATTTGGCGAGTTGTCCTCGTGATGCGACTCCAAACGCTTGTACGTCTTCACGTGAAGTGAGTATTATTGGTGTCCGATGCTAACCGTAATTAGATTCAGTCACTAGTTTACATACTGAAGCTGTGTTTCTAAAACCTTTCTTTTCGAATCTGCCAGAGTGCCTTTAATCTGGTGTAAGAGAGGAAACGCGCTATGCCGTGAGCAAGTGTCCATCCCGGTTTGCGATACACTGCGTAATCTCTGCCCGCGCGCACCTGTTCACTGGCCAGGCCGTGTAGTGTAGCTTCGAGCATGTCTTAACATACTTGCGGAACCAGTTTTCTATAGTGGTAAGTCCGCTGACCGAATAATTCAAGTGCGTGAGGTTCTTGTTGACCGGCTGCCGTTGCAGCAAGGTCGCTGGACCGCGCTGCTCTGTGCTACATTTTTTTGTTCCTTGGCGGTCCTAGGAGCCACCTTGTCCGTCTTCCAGGTGTCTGCTTTACTAATGCTTTACAAATGGACAGTTCTGCTGGGCTGAATACCTAGACTGTGTTATATTTGAATATAAGGTCAATCCAGATATGTATAAACATATCTGCGTTCGCGCAAATATTGTACTATATTTAATTTCTTGCCTCAAATTGCAAACACTGCAGCTCCATTATTTGTGGCAAAGTATCAGCAACTTCAAGTGTAAAGCGTAATTTGAAATTTATAGATGAAAATACATGCCTATTGTAACCAACAGCTGGCCTTGGTGTTACTGGAGCTGGGCTACTTCAAATCCATAAGTATCGGAGTTGGATTCTTAGCGGAGGCAACCTTTTCTTTTCTACTTAAGCTCCAGTCTCTCTACGAGGTCCGCACAGCTTCCTTCCTTGTGGTGCTGTGGGTGGGGTAAAATAGCCAAGGCGTGAAGCTGACTACTCGCCTGAAATTGGTACCAAAATTAGGAAGGCATGGATTTTTTTATATTTGTAATCTATTTTCAGTTTATTTATGAAAGCTGTCATTGACCGGGACAATATAATGTCGAGTGATGTGTGCATAGTAAACAATGAATTAGAAATTTTGACATTATGTATTTTTTGATGTTGCATTTACCGTGCATCATGTTTTACATCACTTTTTACTTACCGGCAATTAATTCACACTTTTTGTAAGCTACTAACTTTTTAAATGTAACTCCGACGCGTTTCGGCTTTTATCAAAGCCATCTTCAGGGAGTTCCAGATTGTTGTTTTGTAAAACTTCATATTGACACAAGCATTACTTGATTCTAAGATCACAATTTGTACACAGAGCCCATGCTTTGTAATGACACTAGAAGTCTTTACACTGGCCTATATTAAAATGTTCAAAATAAATTTTTAAAATAAATTATTACAATGCTAACCACATTAATATTTTAATCATATAAATATTTTAATCAATATAATTCTCAGACACGAGTGCAGTTAACGATTGTTAGAACTGTTTTTAAAATGAAATAAAATCTTAGTGTTTTTCTAATAAATTATTGTCACATTGTACAAAAAGAATGTTAAATTTAATGCCGAATTTTGTTTCATTTGTGCAAAATTCCGCTTTTTAAAAGCTCGTCATTTTAGGAGCCCCGTCAGCACAAAGGTGCACAGGCCTTTTCAGTGAAAGTTCTTATCCATTTTATTCAATTTTCTGGTTTCCATAAAGTGAGGTTCTTCACCAGTAATTCTGCGCATAGGGATTACATGCGAAGTTCTTTAATTATATTGAAATTTTAATTGCAACCACGATTATGTACTGCAGGCCGAGATGTATCCTTAACGTCTGTGCTTTTAAGCACTGCCTGAAAAATGTTGCCACTAGCAATTAATTAATCTTCATACCGTTGTCTGTGTCATGTGTATTTTCAGTCACTGCGCTTCTAGTAAGTTTTGTCATTGAATTTTTTTACTTTTTCTGTACAGATGATATCAGCTATTTCACATACACATGTCTCGAGTAATTTGTCATTCTGAAAAAGTTTTTGAATTGGTTGTGCAGAAATTGCTGGATATTATATTGGTTTTAGCTGCCGATTCATTTAATTTGTTCATTTTTAGGGGTAGAATTTCTAAAAATAATTATAATTCGCACGACTTTCAAGTTCTACATTTTCTGAAAATGTCATGTTTTTTTGTAGCTTATATCATAACGTCATTTAACCTTAAACACGATGTGATCAGGGTACACAATACCTAGGTGATCTAAGTCCCTGTCACCATAGAATATCACCGGACAAGAAAACACCACACGTTCCCTGACATTGAATAAGCATCATACAAAATCAACTACCCGTAGTCATAACCGACATCTGCCATTTTCTGTAAGACTTTAAAATTTTAACATCAACATATTTTACTACGAAAATTAAATGTATTAAAGAAAGAGTGAATTGTAAATATATTTGTAAGAAGGTAAAGGTAAAGGTAAAGCAGTTCCGTTACAGGCCTGGAGTGACCCAGAGGGTTCCAGTAAGTTAAGGTTCCCAGATTTCATGACTACGGCACAAGATAGTGGTAAGATTGTCAGCCTTACGCACCGGCCAACTTTACCCACAGGAAATGCTCCTGGTACTCATTTCTGTTAGAGGTTGAGTCGACCCCAGGTCCATAGTGCAATCGGAAAGAGTTTATGTCAATGAAAAATTCCAATGACACCATCTGGGATCTAACCAGCGACCTTCAGATTTGTACCACAACAGCTGAACCACTGTGCCTCCGCGGTCCCCCTTTGTAAGAAGTAAGATCTTAATTCCACAAAGCAATAAGTATACTTCTTTTAATATCTTCTAAAAGTCAGCCTGATGATATGTCTAAACATGTAGTTGTATGAATACTTTACAAGGATGTGTTCGCTGGTTATTTGTTTACTCCTTTTTTTAAAGTGCTTGTACATGATTGTTAGAAGTACTTGCTGAAATTTCCTGCATCCGTCAGACAAACAAGACAGCAAATGGTGTAATCTTCGACCTTGTACACAGGCTTCACCAAAGGTTTCTTTACTTTCAAAATGTAGTTTAATTCACCTCCATAAGAATGTACTGATCCTCCATTCTGATTACCGCGAAATCCAGAAATACGCAGCATAATTCTGTGCGGATCTCTGACACTGAATTTTAGGTAAATTGAACAATAAATGTAGAATCAAGGGACTGAAATTCATTTACGTGTCTTGAAAACATATGGATTTTACAAAACCCACTTTTCTAAACCCATAATCATTCAAATTTTTATACCTCCTTTTTTAATGTCTAACAAAATCTGACAAATGTTTAAAAGACTGGCAAAGTTTATTTGCACCTTTCGGTAAATTACATTTTTTCTTTACACCGATTTCGATGCAACTCACTGTTGCTCAGCGGCATTGTCTGACGATCTTGTGTACCGAACTTTAGCAATTCGGTTATGAAATGTAAGCTGCAGGTATAGAATTTCTTTTACGCTCCTAAGTAAAATATGGCAGACCCTGAGCGGATTTTCACGAAAATCACGCATGTGCGAAAAATTTTTGTAAAGAAACTGTGTACCAAATTTCATAAAAATGCAGTAAAAGGTGCAGTCGGTGACACTAGCCACAGACTGACGGACGGACGGACAGGCGTGTTATCCACATAAGACGCTTTCCACGCAAGGCGTTCTTTCTTTGCTTCGCAAAGTGCGCTTAAAATCGTAAGTTATTTTTATTTCGACGCGAGGAGTAGAAGGAATGTTGACAGCTTATTAAAGCCTCACTTATTAAAAAATTAAAAACTGTACAAGCTTCACCAGGTGTTATGGCAGCAAATATGCTGCCATAACACCGACTACGTCCATATCAACAGACACGATAGAACCATTACTGTAATTTTAGCTAAGCACGCTATATAGCTCCCTGATGATGGATCCCTTGTGATCCGAAATATGTTGGAGCAATTTTAAATATTTTATAATAATTCTAATTGTATCTACGAATTATATATTTGTGCATCTATTGGATAATAAAGTGTTTTAATCGTCATTGATGCACGGTACAAACATGAAGATTTATAAGATTACCAATTTAAAAATGGAATTTTCAGCTTTCTATTGCATAAGAAGGTAGGCAATTTACATATAACGTGACACTGTAGCAAGTTCGCGTAAGGTTTATACCTCCTCTGCTATTCTGACATCCCGATACCATTTGCTCGTAAAGAGCGCCCTTATGGCAACAACAAAACGCGATACGTCATCATGTGAAATGCCCATATTTTTGTCTGATTGCCAGACATTTGGATTTTTAGGACAAATTTCCATACAAATCCCCAGCGTCAAAGTTCGAATAAATCCGTTCAGTGGGAGTCGCGCGCCGATAAGTGCGAAGAGATGTAGAGGTGTAAAGACGGACAGAGGGAAGGTCGAATGCACGGACATGAAGAAGGTAATAGGCGTTTTTCGCTGTTTTGTATCCGATGTTCGGAAATGTATCATCCTGTGAAACAATAGGGTTGCATAAATTGTGATGCTGCATGGACATTGGAGTAGCGCTTGTCTGGTTTCTGCAAAGTGGCAAGTTAACGGCAAGTATTGAGCGGCATACTCAGAGGCACTGACAACTGAAATATGTGTGTGCCCAAACAAAGAACAGGAAACATCTGTTGAGCGCCTTGTGTATGCGTGAGAAATGGAGAAAACTCATACAGTATTAAATAGGATATATCATGAGACTAATATAGTGAAATAGATTACTGGATTTCCTGCTATACCAGAGGTTCTGAGCTGCAAGTGTCACATATCCTCGTCTGTTACGTGTCATATAATTGTGTGTATATATATATATGTGTGTGTGTGTGTGTGTGTATGTGTGTGTGTGTGTGGAGGGGGAGGAGGAGTACGTATCTGATATATCTTATATATATATATATAATATATAAATATATATTCAAACACGTATACATGTGTGTATAACACATAGTGAAACACATAAACAGACAAAACTCTTCACAAGTTTGATTTCTAGAACTCTTTCGGTGCAAGAGATGGATATTTGTATTTTTGTAATTTATGTGTTCGTGTCCTGAGTTTGTTAGGGTACAGTATCATGTAGTCGGATATAACAGTTGAGTCACCATTTAAGAAGTTTACGTAATTTTTTTATAAGAATAAATAGCTTGTGCATTTTGATTCTGCGGCACATAGGTGCGTGGAGCTTCTTATGAGGGTACATAAAATTGTAACCTTAGGAAGGCCGAGGGATAACTGAATTTTCATTCCTAGATCACGGAGCCGTCTGGCGGAAGAACTTGAAATTTGTACTTCTAGTATAATAACTCTTCCTAGAATAAATCACCAAGCCTATTATATCCCCGCATGTTATGTTTAACTTCTGCTCTTTACGGAAATGACAATGTTAAAACTAGTGTAGGTTGCCATTGTGATTTTAAGAGCTAAATTTAGACGTTGAGAATTCTATCATTTCGCGAAAGTCTGCACTTGGAATTACAAGACTCATTTCCATTAACCGGTGTTCATGGTGGCAGGAAAGGGTCAGTCATTCTGTTAGTGAACCGCGGACAATGGGGTAGTCATGAACTCACAGGTGGCATCGGTTTTTCTGTCATCTCTTGAAGAGTTTGAAAAGAAATGGGCTGTGTATTGACTTTGCAAGATGACAAACAGAAGAACTCTTGAAAGTATGGCAAAATAGATGGCAAAAGTATGTTCAATCATTAGCGACTTGAAGCACCGGGATATGACATCGTGTAAAGTAATTTGGTACAAGAAAGCACTAGCTGATCACAGTGACCGCCCTCTCTTCAGTCGCTTACTCTTTTCTCCCGCTGGAACACTGCGATTGCGTTCTTTTTTTGCAGTGACTTTTGGAAGTTTATTTATTGTTGTGTCAGAAATTCGGACTATACCGAGTCTAAAAATTGGCTGATAGTGAATAATGTACTGGTCAGGACGCGTAAAAAAGAGGTCGTGACCTATTTTAAGTAATTATCTCGACATTTGCCTAAAGAGAGTGTTTTCTCAACCGATATTTAAATAGCACCTCCCGAATAAAAGCCAGGGACTTTATTACGTTAGATGTAGTGCTGGCTGTCTGTTTGGAGAATTTTACAGAAAAATGAATGTGCTGTGTGGGGAAAATGCAGAGTTAGTGCTTGTAGCTATTCTGCAACAACCAGTCTGCTTTAAAGAGATAGCTTGTAATCTGTTCTGCATCCGGACATTTGTGTTATCCCGCTGCTCTTGGCGGCACGCTGGTGTCAGGAATTCTTTAGAGTATTCTTAGTAACGTACAGTGCAGAAGACACAGTGTTTGTTGATGAGTGTACACGATTTGACTTTATGACTGTTTATTGAGATGGTAATGACACATTTTAAAAATACAACAGAAGATTTCAGGTTTCCGCCTTTAAGTATATTTGAACTGCGCTCTTCTGGGTTACTACGCAGCGAGAAGTGGTAATTTCTTACCGAAGTGTCGGGAAATCCTATGGGTCCCATCTTCACCTATCGGTACCTTGAAGATGGGACCGATAGGTTTTCCACAAAGGTCGGTAAGAAATTGCCACTACTCTCTTGGATTCTTAACCCTTGAAGAGGGGACCGATAGGTTGTCCCGACACTTCGGTAAGAAATTATCACTACTCGCTGCGTAATAACCCAGAAGAGTGTAGTTCCCATCTACAACAGAAGACTCTAAGAAACGACTGAAAACAAATAACTAACAAAATGAACATTTTATTATCCAACTAAGGCACAAAATATAAATTGTAGATACAATTAAAATTATAAAATATTTAAAAGTGCTGCAACATGTTTCGGATCAGAGAGGATACATCGTCAGGGAGCCTTGTACAGTGCTTGGCTAAAAATTACATGAATGGTTCTATCGTGTCCGTTGACAAGGACAAGGTCGGTGTTATGGCAGCACACACGCACAACGGGTCAGAATATGCTGCCATAACACCGACCTTGTCCTTGTCAACGGACACGATAGAACCATTCATGTAATTTTTAGCCAAGCACTGTACAAGGCTCCCTGACGATGGATCCTCTCTGATCCGAAACATGTTGGAGCACTTTTAAATATTTTATAATTTTAATTGTATCTACAATTTATATTTTGTGTATTAGTTGGATAATAAAGTGTTTGTCATTGATGCAAAGTGCAAACATGAAAAACTAACAAGATATTTACGAAGTTCGGAATAAATCAATCAGCGCCGACCTTAACTTATTTTGTAGAAGAAAAAGTTCAAATAATAAGTTCATCCCGGAATGTACCCTGTAAGATTTTATATATTTAACTGCTTCACTTTTTGAGCCACGCGGACGCAAGGAATTTACCGGCTATTCAGTTTAAATGTGAATTAGCTCTGGTAACACAAATCACTTTCGAAAAACAGCAATTGCGCGATGACACAAGAGTTAGTGAAATTCATATTAACTACAAAACAGGCATACGTACGTTTAGTATAATTGCAGTGATCACTTCCTCTTTCGCGTCATCGTTTTTTCCTATCCACTTAATATTTTGACGCCTAATGTCAACTATAGTTGTCGTACCGCACCGCTAACCTCTAAAGTTGCATTTCATATATTTATTCAACAAATATAGGTACTGCATATTTTAAACTGGTATATAATCTCCGTCTTTTTCTCTTCAAAATGCAGTTTGTTTCATAAATCTAACATATTTGGTTCATGTATTATTCACATTTTATATACAGGATGTGCTAAAATTAAAAAAATAATTCCGGCGCCAAAAGGTTAATCACATTAATTTAGCTGTAACGATTTGTACTTGCATCCATATCGTGCCCAATTTAATTCTAGGCAGGAAAACCGACTGTACTGACTTAGAATGCTTTCCCTTGGTTCCTCTAAGCAATTACAGAGGGGGTACCTGGTTTAGGTTATGGTTGCTGCCGTCCGAATCATTTCCAAAGAATCGTTTATCAGCCATCCTACCACAGTCGATATATGCGATCTGAGAAACTGACTTCGTTGCAAGTCACCGTGATTCCAAACACCATCTCTGAAAATTTCCTCGACAGATGCTATACATCTCGTAGAAAAACCGGTGTCCAGTGCCATCTGAATCTTCGTTGAGACAATAATAGTGCAAGATTTTCGGTTAATTATCAGACAAATTTTCTACAAAAAAAAAAGAATTTACGTGTGTAGCAAGAGAATGGAAACTGCAGCGCTAAATACCTTTTCACTTTTAAGAAACAAAAAAAAGTGTTTGAATGTCTATTTGTAAGTGTCGCTTGAAAGCCACTCGAATGCTTCTGAAGAACCTGTAATTCTGGGCAAATTAGTGGAGTGTTTCGGCAGACATTGGATACATTGTTCGGGTTATAATACTGTATAATCTGGCACGTGGGTATAAACATTTCGGACAGATAATTAAATCATGTTGAGGCTGAAAAACACAGCGGCATAATATTCAGAAAGTTTGTTACCAAACTGTTAGACCAAACAGTCTCAGAACTCAGGCCAGAATATGAATCAACATCGGCCTGTATACATTCATTATAACTGTGACATTTCCCTCGCACTAGGCCAGTGATTTGCGTGGTTTAAGTACCTAGGTATAGAGCAGGAAAAAAAGAAGAAGCAGTATCTGAATAAGATAAATTATGTCTGTTTATACAGTTCGTCAAAATGACATACAGCTTGCGTCCTACTAATTTTATAATTAATAAACAGAAGTACTTTTTCTTCATCCGGGACGTGGTTTCTATCCTTGCCAATATCAATACCTGTGAATAAGAAATTCGGAGTTTTTCCGTACAATTGAAAGGAGAGTGAAAACAAGAAATAAAATCGCCTCCAAAGCATCAAAAGTAAACTGCACATCAATGTAACGGCCGTAGTTGCCTTACGTATTGGCAAGAATAAGCGTCTTAATATTTTTGGGTGTTCTCAAGTAAGTCCGAGATTTGAAAAAGAAGAGACTGGTGTGTCACTTTAATGATTTTTTTCGGTTCGAGTGTTGCTGTGTGGACGAAAGTACGTAACGTAGTAGCCAGCTGCTGATATAATCTGATGTGTGCTGAACGAGTACAAGACCAATTTACGTAACTCTGTTCGCAAGATATTATGGGACTGCCCTAGACTCGCAGATGATGTCACTGTGTGAGATTCGCCCCTTCCGTTCAATTGAGTTTACACGGACGTCACTAACGTTTACCTTAAACAAAAAAATCAAGAGATGGCTTGAGAAGTAGAGGTATCATTCTTGGCTTGTTTTATTGGTACAGATTTGTTTCGGAATTTTGTGAAAGTCAGTTGATCTGGAATGTGGCACCTCCTATTGTTGTTTGTATGTACCAACATATGTAGGAATTTTCTGCCCTTATCTTCAGTGTCTTTGAAAATCTTACAAAGATCTTATATATACTTTAAGAACATCAGTTCTGTCACATTTCTATGTTGGAGTTCCATGGACCGCCACCGGATGGCGGGTAACGTCTCTAGGATGAACAGTGGAGTTTCACGGAACGCCACCAGATGGCAGGAGACACTACCCAGAACTTAGTCTGACGGAAACGCAGGTGATATATAGAGGAAGCAACTAATTAATTTGTCCACGGTAAATACGTTAAAGGTCGCTGGGTACTAATACTAGAGTACAATATATATATGTATATACATACATACACCCATTATTCATGTTTCCACGCTAAATAAGGACGTCACTACAAAACTATTATATATATATACAGGGTGTCCCAGGAGGAAAGGACCTAACTTCGGGAGAGTGTTCCTTAGATCAAACTATAACGATATAACCCAAAACACCTATATCCAAAGTTCAATGGTTACGGAGATATTGGCCA
>Ga0131853_10022433_pt1 | contig 11424 bp, 5 predicted proteins | sample TergutLab28metaG_FD_92764 | JGI IMG/M metagenome (GOLD analysis project Ga0131853, IMG submission 92764) | Labiotermes labralis P1 segment gut microbial communities from Petit-Saut dam, French Guiana - Lab288 P1 (version 2) (version 2) | ecosystem: Host-associated > Arthropoda: Insects >...
AGTTGCGGAAAAATTGACCACCCTGTAAGTCAAATTCTACAATATTTGTATTTACAGGACCTGTTACTAGCGGATGTCCATTTGGGTCAAGTTCAGCCGGGATTACTCCCCTCATAAACTCATTACCAAGATACATGTTTTCACTAAAGCGTAGATTGTGTTGATGTGTCCAAGGTCCTCTAAAGCCAAGTGGTGCAGTGTGGGATACATCACCAATTCTAATGTGTGAACCCATTGCAGAAAGGATTCTGTTTTGATTCCACATTTGTGTACCCTCAATGCCGGGGAGTACTCCACCTTGGTCATTAAAGTTTCCGTAGCCGGAAATTGCTACTGTTCCGCCACGCCTTGCAAAAGCTGCCACAGCTTCAACAACTTCTTGTGAATAGTTTGATTGTCTTGCTGCAAAGCCGCTGCCTCTTCCCGGTGGGGAAAGAATTAAAACTTTAAACAACGGATTTGTTGTTGCTGCAATAAGTTCTGCTTCTGTTTGGAAAATAACTGTTGCAAAATTCATACCGGCAGCCATTCTTGCAAAATTGCTGAAAGAATCTGCGTTGCTTCCTGTTACATAGTCGTTCATGTGTGAACCATCAATACCTACAAAGTATAATGAGTTAATATCACGAACTAAAAATGTATCCATGAAACCATAGTAGAAACGTGTGCTTTCGCCAATGTCAATTACAGCACGAACTACAACATCTCTTGTTCCCGGTGTTTGTGGTGTGTAACCAAAGGTCACAACCGGTGAATCACCTGGGAGTATAGTTAGGTTTTGTGGTACAAAATGAGATACTCCATTTATTCTAAACTCAACCTCACGAACAACAACAGGGAAGTTTTCATCATTAAATAATTGTGCTTCAATTTTTATTTCTTCAGTTGTTACAGGCATAAGTGTTGTTGTTGAAACATCTGAAATACCAACAATTGGAGCACGACCAAGCCAAATTGGAGCTGTCATTGCAATTCTTTCCTGTCCACGGCTGTTGATTGCAATAACACGAAGGAAGTAGTATCCTGCTTCAGGATTTTGAATATTTGAACGATATTCTACCATTTCGCCCGGTGCCGCACTAAAGTTTTGAGATTCAATTTCAATGCCACCGTTTGTTACAAGTGATACACGGGTAATTGTATAGTCATCTCTTACAGGTACTCTGCTGCCGGGAAGTACACGTGAATTTTCAGGTACTAAAATGTTTGCGCCAAAAAATGCTGTACTTGGCACGTGATGCAAAATTGAACCCATTGGAAAGCCGCTTAAATTGCTGTCCATAGGTGCGTTGTCTACATAAAACCGGATTTCCATATCACGTATTTCTGTTGCATATGCAGCTCTTTCACGGAAAGCTGCCCATAAACCATCGTAGGTAAAGTCGTTTGTATAAACAGCAACACGAGCTTCATTTGAGTGCCCAAACAAACCACGGTGGTTGTCTTGACTGTTTGCAGGTGCTAAAAGCCACCCTCTATCAAGAGCAAGTGTAAACTGCTCATGTGATGGGAAGAAACCTCCTGTACCAATTACACCTTCACCATTTGAAACTTCAATAAGTGGAATACGTTGTGCTGTAATTGGGTCAAAATGTGCAAAGTTGTGGAAGTTTCCAAAGGTTGTTCCCGGGTGGTTAAACATGGAAACTGATTGTGGTGTACGACGCAAAAGTTCATAGTAACGTGTAAGTCTTAAATCACGGTCAGCGTTGTTTAAATAAGCGTTGTTTCTGCTTACCCAGCCGGTTGTGTTAAATGTGTTCATGTGACCGGGACCACCGCTCCATGTAAACTCAAATCCAACTGATGCAATAAAGTCCGGTCTTGAAGCTGCTCTTGCTGCTGCACGGCTTCTTTCCCATTGGTAGTTAGCTCCACCCGATGTTGGGGTGTGGGCGTTATTTAACTCCCATCTGTCAATTTGATAATCAAAAAGGTTAAAAATTTCCGGGCTATCACCAGCAGCTGCAAGAGTTCCATCTGCTCTATGACCCCAGTTAAAGGAGTTTGAATGGTCGGAAAGTACAAAGAAATCGAGACCTGCGATGTCTCTTGCCTCTCTAAATGCTTCCTCCGGTGTACCACGACCGTCAGACATGATTGTGTGGGAGTGCATTTGACCAAAGAATATTCTTTCACCACCGGTGATCCTGTGTTCAAATTCAAGGATTAAAGGCTCACTTGTTCTAAATCCTTCTGCTTCTGCAACAACAATAACTGTCATCGGGAGCATAGATGCGCTTACTTCAAAGCCATAGTCTTCATTAAAGAGAGTTTTTTCTAATTCAGTACCGCCACCAATATCTGTATTTCTAACGATTGTGTAGAAGATATCAGCATCTTGTGTAGTTGTGAAGAACATTCCAATAGCACCGTCACGTACTGTGCCTGATACTAACGTTGAGGTCACCTGTGCTGCTTGTGCATGTGTGAACGTGAATTCCCGAACTATGGTTTCCATATACCAGCCATTGTCATAAGGAGGCAGTACAGCGTATGCGCTAATATTTGCTGTAAACGGTTCTGCATTTAAAAATGCTTCTTCCGGCAAGGTAACTGTTACCGTGTATGAGTCAGAAATTTGCCATTCACCGTTATTAATTTGGAAACGGATTAAACCATCACCAGCAACTGTTGAAAGTGTAATTTCTGCTCCTGCTTGAATAACAGAGTCTGATGCAGGGGTTGCTGCAACTGTTGTAATTGGCGGAGGAGTACCTGCTTCAACTACAGCATTAAGAAGTTGGGTTGCGTTTCTTGCCGCCCAGTTTCCAACGCTTGCTTCTGTTATATTAATCCAAGCACCTGTTTCAGGTAACTCTTGCCCTTCCTCAAGTCTAATTTCTATTCTTGTTCCATCCGGGCAAAGAATAAAATGAGTACCTGCCGGTGGCATAGCTCCGCTTAAATTTGATGGTAATCCATCAGCAAAGCGGTGGAACTGTACATTATTTAGCGAGACACGCATTGCACGGTAGTTTGGGTGAACTAAGTCACTTGTTCTTGTAACCGGTGCAACCGGGATATTTTCTGCCGAACCAAGATCAATAATATTTGCCATGGTTATATTTAGCTGAGGAATACCTTGTGGGCTGTTTGCTCCTCTTGTGCCGGTTACTCTAACCCTGCGACCAACAAGACCCAGCGTATTTGCCTCCGGTGCTGCTGTCCCCGGCCACAAAACAATACCATCATTTCTGCCTGTACCATCCATAAGGAACATGTTTCTGGCATCATTTCCGGATGCACCAAGTGTGCCTATAACATAACCCTCAACTGTAAACGTACCTGATGACGCAAAAACAGCATTACGAATAGGGTCAATGTGTAACCTTGTATAGGTAAAGGTTACAGGTGTGGTTGTAAAACCGTCATAAGTTGCAGTTACTTCAAGTATTGCAACTGTTTCCCCTGTAGGGAAGGACATGTTTACTGTTGTAGGATTGGGTCTGGCATTTTGCCATGTCTCACCGTTTATACGGTAGTTAATTACTGCATTTGTTGTTTGTGTTGAAAGCTGAACTTCAAAATTTTGTGTGCTAATCATACCTGATGGTACATTTGCAACTACCGGGTAAACAGAAGGTGCAGCAGTAACTGTAATACCTGTTGCATTAACAAGCTGAATTGCACTGCGTGCGTTAAACCAAGTAACATGTGCGCTGCCTATGCTTATCCATGTACCAACTTCTGCTTCTGACGGGAGTGGACTGCCATCTACAGCACGAAGCTCAATTCTTGACCCGCCTGGAGTTCCAACTATTACTGCATTTGTTGCAGCACCGCCTGGTCCAGCTGCTCCATTTGAGTTTCTTTCAAGAATTTGTACTCTATCAAGTGAAATATTCATGAAACGGTAGCCAGCCGCTGGTGCTGGCTGCAAATCGTATAAAGTGATTTCAACCGGCTCAAGTGCTGGTCTTGCTTCAATCGCTTCAATATTTCCGGCTGATATGTTTAATGCGTTTCCTTGAGTCTGAAAATTAGCTCTTGTTCCTGTTATTCTAACCCATGTTCCAACGTAGGAGCTAATACTTCCACCTTGTACTATTGCAATTCCATCATTTGGATTATTTCCATCACGGACGAAAATTTCAAAATGGTTTACTGCACCGCCTGCTGCCTGAGTTTGACCTGCAACAAAACCTTCAATAGTAACAATAGAGCCAACAGGCATTGCATTTGCTTCTGCAATTGTACTAATTGCTGGAGTAGCGGTTTCTACTGCTTCACGTACAACTATATCGTTTAATGTAAATGTACCGGCAACTGCAATGTTATTACCATTTATTGCTGTATTTGAAGCAAGTAGTAGTCTAATATACAAAGTTTGCTGGTTATTTGCAGTTTCCGGCAAAACAACAGAAAACAATGCTTCATTTGAAGTAATATCAACAACAGCTGCTTGATTAACTTGTCCAGCGTTTGCCCATGAACTGGACTCATTGGTTCTATATTGAACTTGAATATCTCTTGGTCCGGTTGCGCTTCCCCTCATACGCCAGGAAATTTCAATATTTTCATGACCGAGTGATGAAACTCTAACTTCCCACCACGCATTATTACTTTGGGCGTTTAAGCTATTATAATTAATCCCAAGGTTTCCAAATGTAGTTGGGTCTCTTAGTTCAGAATCTACTACATGTCTAAAGTTTGCAAAATGTCCACCTGCATTAAGCGGTGATGCAATTTGCATACCTCCGGTAGGATTTAAAACCAGTCCATTGCCAATTTGTCTTACTGTATTAGCAACCCCTTCACGGCCTACATTTGTTCCTGTTGTCGGAACAGACCAGGATGCTAAAACATTTGAATCAGAAAGAGGCAAAACCTCAACATAAAATACATCAGAAATAGCACCATCAAGTTCAACAGAAACAGGGTGACGTCCTGCCGGTGTAAATGGTGAAGTTCCAACTATGATTGTATAAGTTAAAATATTTTCGCTTAATACCCCAAAAGGTTGAAGCCCAGCAAAAATATTAACAAGCTCAACACCAATAACACTTGATTCAAGAGAAATTGGGCTAATATTTTGGGTTTGCAACTCCGGCAATATAATTCCACCGCCAAAACTCGTTCCAATACTACTTAAATCAAAGTTATTTATATAAGTTGATGATTCATCATAAGTTTCTTTTTCTAAGTCAAATTCGTCTTGATAATCTTTGTTTTCATTTGTTTTTTCATCTAAATTTTCATCATTATTATCTTCAGTTTTTTCTTCCGCAATATTGTCATCTTCAAGTACATAGTCATTTTCTAAATCAGCATCATAATCCTCATCATCAAATGACAAATCTGGCTGCTCATATGTTTCATTTGCAAAATTATTAGTTAAAGGTCTGGTTACGGTTACTTCAAAAGAAGCCTGTCCGGCAGTACCTTCAAGCAGCAGTCCAATTTGTTCTCCAACAGTTATTATTGGCAAGTTGGCTGTAGCTCTTGCATTAATTTCTGCAAGCTCTTCATCAGAAACAAAGTTGTTTCCATAAAGCCTGTCTGTGAAGTCAAGTACTTCACCATTCCACTCAAAGTCGTTGTTGTCTGCTAAAACTTGCATTGGCGAAAATGCCAAAATAAAAGCAAGCACAAGTGCAAAAACTTTGGTGATGTTTTGTTTTGCTTTCCTCATGTTTTCCTCCTTGGGGAAATTAAGTTTAGGTTTATATTTCTTTCACTTGCTAACCATGCTGCCAAAAATGATGTAACCGGTACTGTAAGCACAAGCCCAATGCTTGCCGAAATACCTAAAATAACTTCAACTGCCAACATATCCATATTCATTAAACGAATATATGGCAGCTCATAAAGAGCAATTATTATAAGAACCATAATAGAACTTCCTGCAAATGCTAAAATAAGAGTATTTGACATTGTTCCAATAATATCACGACCAATCCTCATTCCGCTTTTGTATAAATTCCAAAAACTTAAACTCTCATTAACTTTTTTTACCTCAAAAACAGCAGAAGTTATACTCATTGCAACGTCAATCATTGCACCAAGAGAAGCAATGATTATTGCAGCAGAAAATAATAAAGGCACCCGTATTTGGATATAACGGCCGCCTTGATGAAAAACCTCACTTGCATGTTCCATGTTCATGCCGGAAATAAAAGAAAATTCTCCTGCAATAATACCTGTGACTCCGGCAATAGTGACACCAATTATCGTGCCAAGAGTTGCAGCAAAGCTTTTTTTTGAAAAATCTGCAACAAGGAAAATTGAAAATACAGCAGTAAAAACAGCAACAATAACAGCAAGTATAACAGGATTGCTGCCATCAATAATATTTGGAAGCATAAAAAATACGATAACAATTAATGTAAACAGAAGGGAAAGCATCGAGTAAAAACCCTTACTTCTGCCAACAGCAATAAGTATTACCGCAAAAAGAATTAAAAATATAATTAAAAAAGTACTGCGGGAGTGACCAAAAACTTCAACACTGTTTACCATTCCTTCAAATGAATCAACAAAAAGCAAAATCTCCATTCCGGCACGGGCATGAACATTAAAAAAGCGGCTCAAAGTCGAATCAATTCTAAACCTTTGCCCCGCAAAAATACCCTCCAGTAACTCTACTTCAAGAGTTTGGCGACCAATATGTAAATTTGTAATTGATGGGTCTGGTTGTAAACGAGAATCATCAACATCCAAAACACGCCCACGATAAAGTGGCATAGAGTCATCACGATTTGTCATGTAACCAGAAGTTGCAATAAAAAAAATACTTATTAAAACACCAAAAAGTATTACCCACAAACGAAAATTTGTAAACAAACTTTTCACATTCATAACGAGTATCTCCTCTACGTGAATCTAATCCAATTTTATCATAAGTTATTGGAAAAAAAAACAACAAAAGAAAATTTGTTAATCTTCACAAATTTCTGTCTTACAAAACCCAGAAAATTTAGCACCTTCATCTACGATGAAAACAGAAGTAGAAATATTTCCGTAAACACTTGCTGTACCAGTTAAATGAAGTGAATTTTTACATGAAACATCCCCATGGGTTGAGCCGGCAATTCTTATAGAACTTGCAGTGATATTTCCTTCAACGCACCCAGTCTCGCTTAAACTAAGCGCACCATCTACTGCAATATCACCAGCAACAGTACCTTCTATACGAATAGACTCATCTGTACTACATAAAAACTTCGCACCATTAATAACAAACCCACTGCCAATCACTGTGCCAGCGGGTTTTATGAAATCATCGTTTACTTTTGCACGTGCCATATATTAACCCCTACTCATAAAATTCAGATAAAAAAGGTGTTGGATTTTGTGCAACTCCATTTATTAAAACCTCATAATGCAAATGAGGTGCAGTACTTCTCCCTGTACTTCCAACAAGTGCAATTATTTCACCACGTGTTATTGTCTGACCCTCGTAAACTTTGTTTATCTGATTGTGTGCATATAGGGTAGTAATACCATTTCCATGATTTATAATTACAGTATTGCCGTAGCCATTCATCCAACCAACAAACTGAACCACACCACCACCGGTTGCACGAATTGGTGTCCCTGTTGGTGCTGCAATGTCAATACCCGAATGATGCTCACTACCGCTGCCTCCAAGTGCGTTTGCTCTCCAGCCAAAACCGGATGTGACTTGCCCAACTTCTAAACAAAGCGGCCAAAGGGTAGGGAAGTTATGAAGATAAACCTCCATACGGTTGCCGTAATGGCGGATGTTGTCAAGCAGCATTTGTTGAAGTTCAAGCTCATCAAGCAAAAACATGACATGATTTAAAAGCTCTTCTTCAACAGACATTCTTGTAGACATAAGCCCGACTGAAGCAGCTCCTGTTTCATAAATACTTTGCCTTCTATTATAATCAGATAAAAAACGTATTTCTTCTTGGGCGTTTTTAAGTTCATTTAAAATAGTAACAATTGGAGGTATGATTTCACCTCTAGCCCCAAGATTATTTATTAGTTCCCGTTGTTCCTCTTCAATTTCCCCAATAAGCTGCTCAATAGTTTCAATATGACCCCAAATGCTTTCAAGTTCTTCCTGGTGACCTTTTAGCAAATTATTTCGTTCGTTTAAAACACGGTTTTGCTCTTCGCTAAAATTTTCATACATTTGTACAGAAGACTCAAGTATACTATTTATTTCTTCTTCGCTTGTGAGTTGAAAATTTGTAAATGCTTCTTTTGTTTCATCAAGTGCACCGCTAAGGTTTGAAGCAATACGAGCAAAGTAAGCACTGCTTAAATAGCCCCCAAACACTATTAATCCTATGATAATTAAAGTAAAAATAGTACCGTGAAACATTATCCTTGGAATTTTTAAGCTTCTTGTTTTTCCTGTAGTGTAAGAAGGAACAACCATAAGTGAAATGTACTTTTTTTGGTTGTGAGATTTTGTGTTTATTAGTTCGCTTGCCTTTTTTGGGCGTGTCTTGTCTTGAAAGAAACGCTTTACTGACATGCATTACAACTCCTTTAAAAAATGTTTATGTGTTTATTACAAAAGTATGGTAACATGTTACGAAATAAATATCAAGGGTTTGTTAAAAATTATTACGATTTTATTAAGACAGGTATGGAATCTTTACAATGATGGAATAATATGTTATATATTTCCAACCATGGGATTGCAATAACACTTATCCTGTACAATTGAGGGAAAATCCCTCAAACACCCTTATTATTTCAAAGGAGTTTTTAAAATGAATAAAGCTAGAAAAAGTACAAGTTCAAGACTTATGGATTTTGAGGAAGACAATTTTGACTTAACCGCACATAAAAAAGCGGCAGATACAGTAACAAAGGAGAAAGCCCGTGTTAAAGTTATCCGCCGCCAGGTTGCTTTTGGAAAAGCAGTTATGGCAGTGTCTGCGTTTTTAATATTTATATTACTTTTTATTATTGCTTATGCTGCTGGATTTATAGTGATTTAAACTTCAACTAAAATTGGAAAAATCATTGGGTTTCGTTTAGTAGATTGCCAAATGTAGTCCTTTAAATCTTCTCTAACTCGGTTTCTTATATACTGCCTATCGGCAGTATTTTTTTTCTCTAATTCATAGAGTGTTTCAGAAACCACAGATTTTGCGCCTTCCATGAGAGCATCAGATTCTTTTACAAAAACAAATCCTCTTGAAATTATTTCAGGTCCTGAAATCACCTGGCAATACCCGTCATTCATTGTAATGCCTGCTGCGGCTATAATTAATCCATCTTCAGAAAGATGCTTGCGGTCACGAAGTACTACATTTCCAACATCACCAATACCAAGACCGTCAACGAGCAATTGACCTGACGGTACTACTCCATTCATTTTTGCATCTTTATTAGAAATTTCAAGTACTTCACCAATACCGGTTACAAAAATATTTTCTTTTTTCATTCCCATAGAAATTGCTAAATCCCTATGATGGGCAAGATGTCTAAACTCACCGTGCACCGGCATGAAATATTCAGGTTTAATTAAAGCATGAAGCATTTTTAATTCTTCTTGTTTAGCATGACCGGAAACGTGAACCTCCATAAGCCCTTCATAAATTACTTCTGCACCTTGTTTCATTAGTTCGTTTATAACACGTGAAATAAGTTTTTCATTTCCAGGAATTGGTGCTGCGGAAATTATAACCTTATCACTTTGCGAAATGCCAATTTGCCTATGGTCAGAAGAAGCCATGCGAGAAAGTGCTGCCATTGGCTCACCTTGAGAACCTGTTGTTAAAATCACAAGCTGATTGTGAGTATAATTTCTAAGTTCACTAACTTCAATAATAACTCCCGGAGGTGCAGTCAAATATCCAAGTTCTGTAGCGGTTTTAACAGCATTTACCATACTGCGTCCCATAAACAAAACTTTCCTCCTATGAAGTGCTGCTGAGTTTATAACTTGCTGGATACGGTCAATGTGTGAAGAAAACATTGCTACAATTAAACGTTGGGTAGGGCTTTCTTCAAAAACTCGCCTAAACATATCTCCAACTGTACTCTCGGAAAGGGTGTATCCTTTATTTAAAACGTTTGTACTTTCACACAAAAGAAGTTTTACACCTTTTTTACCAAGTTCTCCAAAGCGTTGAAGGTCAATTGTTTCACCTTGGATTGGAGTAAAGTCAACTTTAAAATCTCCGGAATGAATAACAACTCCAACAGGTGTTTCAATAGAAAACGCAACTGCGTCAGCAATAGAATGGTTTACCCTGATAAATTCAACCTTAAATGAGCCAACAGCAACTTTATTGCCTTGAAGCACAGGTATCATCTCTGTTTGGTGAAGCAGCCCATGTTCACGAAGTTTATTGCCAACAAGACCAAGCGTAAGTTTTGTACCAAAAATTTGTGTTTTAATTTCCCGTAGAAAATATGGCACAGAGCCGATATGATCCTCATGGGCATGAGTTAAAAATATACCACGTATTTTTTCACGGTTTTCAAGCAGATAAGTGAAATCAGGAATAACCAAATCTATTCCAAGCATTTCATCTTGCGGAAAAGCAACACCGCAATCAATAACAATAATATCGTTGCCATACTCAAGAACAGTCATGTTTTTTCCAACTTCACCATGACCTCCAAGAGAAAAAACTCTTAATTTACTTTTTTTTGCTGCCAACTAGTAGTCCTCCTTACTCAAAATCTACTTCTTCAACATCAATGCCTAGGACTTCATAGTCTTCTTTAAATAAGTTAAAGGCAATTTCATAATCATCATCGTCACCTTCAATTATTTCAAAAGAAACCTCGTCATCACCAGACGGTGTAAGTTTAAAGAATAGTACAGCATCTTCTTCTGCTTCAAGAGCAAGTGCATACATTCCGCTGTTATCTTCACGTGTAGAAAGGATTTGGAGATTAATCTCCTCACCGTCTTCGTCAACAAGTGTTATTGTGTCGCTTTCCATTTCATCTGTATTTAGATTTTTGTCATCGTTCATTTTAATGACCTCCTTGTTTTTTTCACAATCTAAAAAGCCCTGTAAAATGTACACTGCCGCCATCTCGTCTACATGGGCATCATATTTTAATTTATTTCCTTCAAAAGTTTTTGTTACAGCTTGGGTACTTAACCGCTCATCCCATAAAATCACAGGTTTGTTTTTAAAATAACGCTCAAATTTTTCTTTAAACTGGAGTGTTATTTCCGAACGCTTACTGTTACTGCCACTCATGTTTATGGGATTCCCAAGAACAACTTTTGTTATTTTATATTTATTTATTATTTCTTTAAGCTCTTTTAAAACTTGGCGAACTTGAGACGGGTTTTCCCGTGTTATGGTTTTAACCCCAGTTGCTATTCTTCCCAGACTGCTTACTGCAACACCTATACCTTTATCACCGTAATCAATACCAAGATAAACATCAGAAAAATCTATTGTGCAAACTTTTTTATGTGCCAGGAAACTGCTCCGCATTTTCCTGCCGAAACCTTTGGTTTCGGTG
>Ga0131853_10022436_pt1 | contig 11424 bp, 5 predicted proteins | sample TergutLab28metaG_FD_92764 | JGI IMG/M metagenome (GOLD analysis project Ga0131853, IMG submission 92764) | Labiotermes labralis P1 segment gut microbial communities from Petit-Saut dam, French Guiana - Lab288 P1 (version 2) (version 2) | ecosystem: Host-associated > Arthropoda: Insects >...
CTGACGATTACTTCGGCCGCTTTAGGCCGAACCATGTAGTTATTTACTTTGCTAATAAATACCATCATCTAGCATACAATTATAGTTGTGTTTTCTGACTGAAATTAACTCACCATTAGTCTTTCAACACATAACGGGGATGACACACCTCAGAATTGTATACCCATGCTATAAATTTTGTAAATTTGAGTATATTCTATGTAAATATACTCCCTGCCTTGTTGTGATAGGCAGTGAGAAGTACAATTTTCCTATCAATGTGTCTGTGAGGTATATATATCATGGTTTTATGTGAAAGTGTGGTTAAGTGAAAACAAAAAATTGTGAAAAATGATTTTTGTAGTCACATACATATAATTTTGATTGAGTACAGAAGTCTGTGAAAGTTGATCCTAAGATGATACATCTTATTTATTTCAAACAGCTGCTGTGATATTATGCATTCTGAGTTTAATTATACTGAGGGCATTTGTGTGTGGGAAAGATGATACAAGTCAGAGAAATAATATTACTGATTTCCTGCTTATCACACATACCCACAAACTCTAATGAAACTATTTTAAAAGAGGGCATCACAAAGTGCTCTAGCATAATAATAACAAATTGACTCATACACGTCAGCACAACAGATGTTTATTAGAGTATACAGGCTACATGTTTAGACCTGTTAATAAGTCATCATCAGGCCTTCAGCAAAGTAAGTCTTAGGTACTGTTTTAGATATTGGGATCCCAATATTTATCTTTTGTGTAATTATAGAGGCAGAAGAGGTGTGTGGAATTTTGATCTGAACATACTTGAGGATGAGACCTGGTTTTAGACATTGGCGGTTAAAATATATGTTGGAACAGCACCGAAGGACTTTGGCTCTTAAGTTCTTGTATAGATAGATGTGCTTAGCTTGACTAGCTGCTAATTTAAAAATACTGGGATCCCAATGTCTAAAACAGCACCTTTGACTTATTCTGATGATGACCTGTTAACAGGTCGAAACATGTAGCCTATATACTCTAATAAACATTTGTTGTGCTGACGTGTATGCGTCAAGTTGTTTTTATCTAACTAACTAACTAACCAACCAACCAACCAACCAACCAACCAACTCCATGGAGTGGAGTCGTTCCTTAGAAGCTAACAGTTCCTCAGCTGTCATGAAGTCTCCCTCTATGAAACGTAAAGGTTCATTACTGCATTCACAAGAGCCTGCCACCTGTCCCTGTTCTGAGCAAGATCAATTAAGTTTATGCTCTCATCCAAATTCTTGAAAATCCATTTTAATATTATCCTCCCATCTATGCCTAGGTCTTCCAAATGGGCTCTTTCCTTCAGGTCTTACATCAAAACCATGTATGCACATCTCCTGTCTTCCATACATGCCACATGCCCTGCCCATCTCATTACTCTTGATTTGCTCACCCGATAATATTTGGTAAGGAGACAAATATGCTGTGAGCACAAATAGTGTACCAGTGTAATGCTCAGAAAACATGAAATGACACTGACTCTGTATTATGGTGAGTCTGAAAGACACTATGTGAGACTGTAAGCAGACGCACAGTGCAGGGCCTATTGAGTCTTTTCAGCAGGCGTACACTAACTGAAATGTACAATTATTACTATGCAACTCCATGTGGACTTTGTTTCAGCATTGTAAGAACACAGTGTTTTGGACAGTGATATCTGTAGCAATGCTTATATCTTGTCAGATGCAGCAAAACCCAATGAAATAATTCATGCATAGTTCAAAGTCTGTCTATTTGGAATGCTGCTGTAGGATGCACAGAAGCATACAGGTGTATAAAATTGGTCTTGATCCATAATGGATCTGTCCCTGTAATGCATGATGTAGTCGTCAGTGCACCAAGGGACTACAGCCGTTGGTTTTGTAAATAAGACATATTCTCATTGCATGGAATTTACAGCATTTAAGATAACACTGAAATTGTTGTATGGGTCAGAGTTGGTCAGGACAAGGAAGCTTAAAAGACTGTTAACAATATGAAGATGTGAACCGTCCACAGAGCATAATGTTTCTGGCACATACGCATAACTGTAGCAACCAAGGAAATCTGGTAACTGAGATCACCAGTACAACCATAATACTGGTAACGAACTTGAATGGAGGCATCATGATGTGCTTGGATACGTATTATGATATTAATAGTGTATGTCACCACAACTGTTTTTATTACACAAGGTAATTACATAGGCTACATGTTTCGACTATTGAACAGTCATCTTCAGGCCTATTTTTTACAGGTTAAGTCACAGGATGCTGTGTGCACATTGGGATCCCAGTTTTACTGCAGCTAGTCAAGCTAAATGCATCTACTTATATAAGAACTTAAGAGCCAAAGTACAGAAGTGCTGTGAAAAAATTTATTTTAATTGTACACACTGGGATCCCAATGTGTGCACAGCATCCTATGACTTAACCTGTAAAGAATAGGCTTGAAGATGACTGTTCAATAGTCGAAACATGTAGCCTATATAATTTACCTTGTGTAATAAAAACAGTTGTGCTGACGTACACTATTAATGTCGTAATAATACTGGTAACTTGGTCACCAAGGTAACCATGGTAAAGTTAGGAACCAAAAGTCATAAAATGTACGTAGGTTTTCATGTAACATATCCATTACTTTTGTTTGATTTTAACCAAAATTAGATGGCATCAACAAACTTTAGCAAAAATCCCCAATATCGTGTCATTCCATGTGGATGAACAGATAGATATTAACAGAATGTGATGTTAGGGAGATTTATTAAAATGTTTTATTCCACAGCATTTTTTTTTTAAAAATAGGACAACGGCAATAGACACTCAATGTTAAGAACTACTACACTCTCTGTTTGCATCTTGCACTTAAGTTACTAAATATTTAATGTGGCTTGAAGTGTTTCAAACAAAAGCTGTACAGAAAAATTAAACACATTTGATAATCACTGCACTTTTATGGTTTTTGAAATAATTAAGCAAAGGAAACAAATGTGCCAGGACTGTTATGCTGTGTCTGCACTTCCAAACTTATTAGCCTTAGTGTTATGATTATCATGTGAAATAGAGTAGTTGAAAGGAATCAAATGATGCAACCTGAAATTGCAGTCTGTCTGATCATGATGACAGTGTGCAAATGAAGTGATATAACAGGGAAGGATATGGCTAAACTATCAAGAATAAGTCATGTCAAAATACAATAAATATAATGTGCTCTCAAGTACAGTACATGAAATATTTAAGCGTAATCATTTGAATATTCCTTTCTCCATTTATGTCAGTGTACACAGTAGTTCACTGAACTGTCTCTGGTTGTTTACATTTCCGCTACACACTGTTGTATCTAGATCATTTTTTTAATCAGTCAGGAGGCAACAAATGAATTGCTACAGCACAGCAAGCTCATGAAACTGTCAAGAATGCCTCCTAAATATCATAGGCCAAGTCACATACTTTAATGTGTCTCAGAACTTAGTAGAATACAACACAAACAAACACTTTGCATCTAGTAAAATGTGCTAGCTCATATGGCAACAAAATGTATATTACAAAGACTGATGCTTTGGCACTTGCCAAGCTACAATATATAAAAATTGTTACTTTAGAATAATAATGTTGTAATATGTAATACAGTTGTAGTTACCATTTGCTAGAGTATTTGTAAGAGATATGCTATATATTATGGGCCCTATGTTTTTAAATATACCTCTTGTTAAACTGGATAAATTGAATATTAAATGGATGAGAAAAACTATTCTGTATTATTAATACTGAAAATTCTTTTGTTTAAAAATTCACTGATTTACATTATAAAAGTTGTGTCATCTCTAGCTACAGATTTTTCTTATAATTTGCTTGTATTAATAAGATGATCATACTTTGGAGGACACAACTGTCCTTCAAAACGTAATGCAAACTGCAAATATTTTCAACTCAGAACAGAAGGTACAGTAAAACAGTGCATTCAACACACCAGTCATATGAAGAGTCACAAGTGCATTGTGGTAAATCTTTAACAAACATTTATATATGCAGAAGATCTTCTCATTGTCTGGTTTATTAGCCACATTGAACAACAAAATCAGTCAGAGCTGAAAACTGAAGACATAACTTCCTTAAACTATTTTTACCATTTTCCTTCATATCACTGTCTATATGTTAGCTAGTACTCAAAATATGTTTGTATAATGTATATAGTAGCCCCAAAAAATGGCACTTCATTTGATTGTTACTTCTTTATTTTATAAAATTTGTTTTATTTGATTTAGATTCTCATTATATTTTATGTATGTATCTTTAAGTTACCACAAAATTGCAGTGAATGTGTATGAAGAGTCTTTAATGGAACATGTTTCTGTTCCTGTGGATAAGAATACGTGCGGTATCAGAACATACATTAAAGTACGCGATTCTGTTCTGCTGGGTTATGATGCCATGCTGGTGGTTGAACCAATCCTGACATTTACAGGAAACACAGTGACTTGAAATTCGTTGGACGCGATGTCCGAGAAGAGCTCTTCTCATCCTGAAGTGGCAGGTACCCAATACCCAAAGATGCAGCATCATATCCCAGAAGAATGGACATGTCAAACTTTAGTTGAGATCATTCATTTAATTTGCATAAAATCATCAACACTTTTGTATAATACCATTTCACATCAGCACGTGAATTTGGGGAGTTGGTTTACGCAAAACGCATAGTATCATGACATCTTTTTAATGTGTAATTTTTTATGTGTTAATGTTTCAGGTATAATTTAACTGTTTTTTTTTAAATATATGTCAGCAAATTTAATAATTGTTCAACAAGATACGACTTATTCAGTTTATTACATTTCTGTAGGCAGCTCTACATGTTTCAAGTGTTGACACCTATCATCAGGAGCTCGTACAACTGTAATTACAGCTTCTGGTATTGATTAACCAACTCAACAACGAGAGCGGATGGTAGTAGATCTGGTTAATCAATACCAGAAGCTGTAATTACAGTTTACGAGCTCCTGATGATGGGTGTCAACACCCAAAACATGTAGAGCTGCCTACAGAAATATGATAAACTGAATAAGTCACGTCTTGTTGGACAGTTATTAAATTCGATCCACGATGCACGGACCCATGTGTATAAAAATATGTCAGCAACTCCAACTGCATAGTAATGAATTATAGGAAGGTTAATAAATCACAAATTTGAAACAGTGTGAAAGCATGTGATTGTGTTATATTTCAAGGCATTCTCCTGGCATTTGTTGGGAGGGACTAAGAAGAAACATGAAGAACATCAGGATAGTCTACGTTCCAGGCAATATTCAAAACATGCACCTCCCAGAGTTTTGGTCAGAAAGGTTACAAACTCAGCCAACATGCTCAACAAATATATTATTAAACTGTCTAAGTTTTATAATATTTCTGGTTTAGGGATTGTAGTATTCATATGATTTAAGCACTCAAATTGGAATATTAACAATGTGTAAAGTATTATGAGTTTCAAATGTTACAGTGTTTGTGGCATTTATTTGAACTGACTGTACAAAAGCCTTATATGTGAAAAACATATATGCTGATGTAAAATGCAGTAATGTATACAGTGTTGACAGTTTTGTGAAAATTGATTTATTGTTAAATGGAATAAATACCAACGGAAAATGTGCACACACTTTTTCAAAATTATATACTTATTCTTATGCATTCAACCCATGTGCTTATTAATGTACTGATTACAGAAATTTAGCAAACAGTGTGGAATTTTTTAATAAATTTAACTTCTTGATCATTTGGTGATGTCTGATACTGTTTCATCTACCAATACCAACTTCCGGTAACATGGCAATTGGTACTTACAAAGCAAGTAAGTATAACGTTCATCAGATTCATTGAATGTGTTAATGTACTGTGATGAAATACAGGGGACATTCTATCAGCACTGGACCACATTATAATCTGGTTCCTTCAAAATTAAACAAAATTCTGCAGTTCCTAAGACATGTTGTGTTATTCCATATTCTATGCTGTAAAAACTTCATTACAACAGAACTCCAAGTAAATAACAGTATTAAATGACTTGTTAAAACAATCTGTTTAGAAATTTTTGTTAAAACAATCTGTTTAGAAATTTTAGTTTAAGAGTTACCTGAAAATCCTGCCAAAATGCACAGTTCATTTAAACAAATTCAGTGCACAAGTTTTATTTCTGAAATTGTATTCCTAGAGGTGGGACACCTTATTGATCATCTTACCAATAAAAGTTTTCTAACCTGTTAATAAAAAACAGACTTATGGTTTCATTCTGTAAAAATGTAATTCTCTGTAGCCATTACCATGAAACACATCAAATTATGTTAATATACTTAAAATACCCCCAACCACAATACCAATACTCAGTATTTTGGTAAACAAATCTGTTTGTAATTGAATGATTTTTTAAAAACATATTGTTTATTCTGACACCCAGGAAATCAGGCCTAAAGGTAGTAGCTGCAATAAATGCCCTGTCCATATAGGCAAATTAACTATATGGCATATATATGTAGACAACATGTACTTAAATGCTTCATAATTTTACCAAAATCCATTAAATACACAACTTAAATACACAAGCCAAACAAATAAGATACAAAGTTACCTTTCACTAGATACTTGACAATAATTTGGTAATACTGGTTACAATATTCCTGTATTGCAGAGTACAACACACAGGAAGGAGCTGTTCATCTTACAATGAGCCATTGTACTGAATGAAAGAGACATTGCTCCCACATCAAATTCAAATTATTTTTCACTAAATTAGCTCTGCCAAGAAGGTATGAATAATGGTACAGTTTCTATTTATATCTTTCACACACATTCAAAACTGCCCAACTGCCAGTACAACACGGGAAAATTCAGGAAAACAAATATGGAGTATATACAAGAATGATAAGTGGACACATTGAATACAGCTTCAGCCATCAATACGAATAACATGTACATTCTCATGATTACCTGCAGTATATTCAAATACTAGATAAGTACTGAAAAACTGCCTGTTGTTGTTGTTGTTGTTTACTCTCTCCATACACATAGTCTGCGTGTGACTTACATGGCCTGTGCCCACCCACGGAACAGGTTAAAATCTGTTTCGGAGGTGAAGTAACCCATAATCTTGCTTCTGTTCCCCAAGCCAGTCATGAAAGTAATGATAGATAGAGGGCACCTATAGCTTGACATGGGCCCTGCACATCAGTAAGGGTTGTTTGGAAGTGAAGGTTTCAATCTGTGAGGAGAAAAGCCTCGTCACAGATGGAGATAAAACTTGCAAACCTCTGAATGGGAGTCAGTATCTTCCCCTGAAATCATCAGATTCTTATAATTGAGAAAAATAAAGTAAATGATATTAAGAGATGATTTATTGCTGGCTGAGATCAATTTTGATACATTATGAAATGTATCTGATAGATATTCATGTTTCTGTTATTTTCAACCAATATTATCCAAAACTGGAATGTAGTAACAAACTGATATAACTTTCTGATATTATATTCTATGAAAATGAGCTCGATTCTCGAGTTGTTACGTACAGACAAACTGGTTTTAATGAGCACTCTGCAGGTATGTGATTGGGTCTAAAACTGCTGGATCCTTTTTGAAAGGGTGTGTAAGGTAATTGAGCTGGTAGGTTAAGAGGTAAGTACATACTTGGCTCAATGGTGATTAATCCAGGCACCTTCCAATATGGGAAATCAAATATAAATCAACTGGAACATTAGTCTTCATGGTCCATTAATACTGTTTTACAATTGCATGATTATGCTTTTAATACTGATACAGATGATAGTGAACAAGAAAACTACATAACCTAGTGGAAGATTTAATATGGGGTCAAGTCATCTTGTTGCAGTCTTCCCATATCTAATTACACCATAACTCGGACCCGAGTGAATTAAGAGTCGGTGATATTTAACTTTTAGCTATTCCTGAAAAAGGCAAAATGTAGGCTTGTGTATGTGTGTGAGTGTTTCTTCCCACTCATTACAATTTTGGAACCAGTTGACAAATTTTCACAAAACTTGCTATAAACATCATGACACTGGAGGAGGGCACCACAGTGCCATATACGGCTGATGTGTGGACTTGTATGACATGAGAAATTCTAGCACCACTTACTGTTAGGTCCTAAAATGATGTGTAGTCATAAATACAGGTAAAAAGCAGAAGTTCTCCTTGCTCATGCCATACAGCCATATAGCAGGAGTAGATGTATAACTCTACTGATTCTAAACCTTGAAGCTAGATGGAAGTGAGTGGTCAACATTTTGCCCCACCTGCTTTACCCCTGGGGAAGGAACCCTGGGACCGTTGAACAGGTGGCTGGGTAGGCCCGAGAGCAAATCTGGACATTCGGAGAAGAGAAAAAATCTCTTGTCATTGATGCTGGAATAATATGCAGCCTTTGTTGTGGACATATTTTTATTAAATGTAAAATAGTAAATAGTGGATGTGTGAAAATATCATTAGTTGTCATATATGACAATAGCTAACAATCAACTTGAGGGAGTTATATGAAATTAGGTATGGAGCAAGACCACAAACAAACCTACATGTTACATATGAAATACAGGAAAAACAAAAATTATGAATGTGATGGTGATGCACTTATGTCTGATAAATCAGATGTGTATAGAATCCGTCCTTAAATAATAATTTGTTCATAAGTGTAATGTATAATAATAGTTATAATACTAAGAGACATGTTACAGCTTAAATGTATGCAATAGGAAAGTACACTTGTTAGAGTAATTAAGTACAGGCAGGACATATCAGCTGTCTTATTTCAGTGTTGCAGAATAATGAATATCACATCACAAATCACCACTAGCTTTGGGGAACAGTATCAGATGTGTCGAATGTATTCTCCATATAAAGTGACAAATCTGTGGACACAGCAGTACTATATATATATAAAAGGAAAAGTGATCCCGTTACAGGCCCGGTGTGGCCCAGAGGGTGGGCAGAAATATAGCTCTACTCTTCCATGACCATGGCACTAGAGGGGGGTGAGTGGTCAGCAGCATGCCCTGGTCGCACTTTACCCCCGAGAAAGATCCGGTACCCATTTTACAGGAGGCTGGGTGGACCCCAGGGCCGGTCTGGACGGGTGGAAAATCTCGTCCCCACCGGGACTCAATCCCGGACCGTCCAGCCCATAGTCAGTCGCTATACCAACTGAGCTACCCGGTCCACACACTCTCTCTCTCTCTCTCTCTCTCTCTCTCTCTATATATATATATATATATATATACACACACACACACAAAATAAGAGGGGGGAAACAGCCACAAAGTCTCCCATTTCCAACACTGCAACAGCGTAAGTTCATACAAGATTCGAGACTCTCACGGTGGTGAACATTAAATTATTTTCTGTTGTGTATAGCTGCATAGCAACATTTCAACAAAGAGTTAGTCCCTATCTACCAAACTATACAAAATTCAGGACATGTCAAGGCTCAGGCAGTTAATTGCCACCCTTTCATTGTGCTGGTCTGGTTTTGATCACAGGCCAGTTCAAGTTGGATTTATGGTAGACAAAGCGGCATTAGCACAGGTTTTTCTCCAAGTACTTTGATTTTTCCCTGTCTGTACCATTCCACCCATGCTGCACATACATATTTTATTCATCTGCTGCTGTCAGTGTATAGCCTGAGCTGTTGACAGCACCATACAACACTTCTCTCTCTACACTGCAGTACATTCTACAAGGCAGTACCTATAAAAGGATTCATAATTTATCTTTTATACCAGAGAATATCCCTGTACCTGGAACATACTAACAACCAGTGGCATACCCAGGAATTTTGTTTGGGGTGTTCAACAAATTCAGTTGAGGACAGAGGACAGAGGACAGAAAGAATGGGGATCTGGGGGTGGTAGCACCCTATTCAGGGGTTCTGGAGGCAGCTGTAATTTGGTACAAGAAATTTCATTTCATATAGTAAAATTTTCTTATTTTTTGGTACTTTAAGACTATTTATGATGATAACCAATTTATTTGTCATTGCTAATGTAAAACAATTGCGAACCTAGGTAGTTTTAGAATTTTACTGCCTTTTTTCCTAACATCTTGGTGTGTTGGCATCCTAAGTTCAGCAATTTTTAACAGTTTTCACAATCAGGTTGATTTTGGCATGATTTTGGAGGGCCTTCGGAATTTCGGGAGGGGTTTGAACATCCCAAACCCCCCTCCCCCCCTGGTATGCCACTGCTAACAACTGAACAATTAGTATGATCATCAGTCTTTTCTTGATGTGGGAGCAACAGTAATGTATTCTAGTTGAAGCACAGGAACAATGTCTGTCAAGCAATATATCTTTACATGAAACACAACCACACATGCTACAAGTAACAAATGGCTCTACAGACAGCAATAAGAGCCTGTCTCAGATTATGTCACCAAATAGAAGGAAACTTAACCATCCATATATTCACTAATTCCAGTATCAATGAATATCATTACATCCTAAAAAGCACAAGATGGACGTCTTATATCTCCTATCATACCATATTCTACATACTTAAACATTTCTGAGAAGTGAATAAATATTTCATATTACTAATATTTGAAGTATAGAAATATATATCATACAACAGAAACAATATACTCTTATCACAAAAGACCCTTGCTGCTGGTGTTCAATGTTAAGCTGTACACTGTACAATTCCAACAGGTACAAAGTTTACCAATAAGCAATGTAGTGGTTACTTATGAAGTATAATAACACTACTTACACATAGGAGAACTAGGTGCCTGGACTCTGTGCATCGTCTCTCATCCAAAAATGAATGTTTCAGGAACTGTACAGATGAGATGGCACAGATGAATCCATGTGGTTGGGTAGAAGAAACAGCTAACTTCTGTGACCGGAGGATTGCTAAATGTAATACACCGTTCAAAAAAAATCCTTTAGGACTGGCTTCTATGCCTTGCATCCTGGTACATTCAATAGAAGTCCTTTAATCCAAAAACTGATACTTTGACATTTGAGGACAATAGTCCCAGCATGTGTAGCAAATGTATGATTTTTTCTTGTGCTATCTAGAATCTATGCAGGTATGAAAACTCTTGGTCCTTCAGCATCCTCATCAGAAACTGAAGCAAGCCCAGAAAACATAGAAGACAATCCTTAACCAGCAGCTGAAGGAGATACTCAAATGGACTATTCCTCTGATTAGCTGCGCAGCCCAGGTACATGAGCAATGACAAATAATTATCTGAAAAAACCAAGGTCAGTATAGGTACTGTATAATAATCAGAAATATTCGACAATCTGGCACCTATCTGGTTATATAGGCGCTGGTTCAAAGAAATTCTACTATACTCCTCAATAGAATGAGTACTTCTCACCTATCTGGTTATATAGGCGCTGGTTCAAAGAAATTCTACTATACTCCTCA
>Ga0131853_10022438_pt1 | contig 11423 bp, 4 predicted proteins | sample TergutLab28metaG_FD_92764 | JGI IMG/M metagenome (GOLD analysis project Ga0131853, IMG submission 92764) | Labiotermes labralis P1 segment gut microbial communities from Petit-Saut dam, French Guiana - Lab288 P1 (version 2) (version 2) | ecosystem: Host-associated > Arthropoda: Insects >...
AAGCATTTCAATCTGCGCGTCAGAGTTCAGATTGATGCTTACATGCCCGTCGGTCACGGTTACGTCTACGGAGACGCCGTATACGACTATCTCTACCTCCACGGACTCCTGCCCGTTTGTTCCCGACACAGGCGCGAAGCTCTCGCCCGGGCCCGAGTCGTCCGACTCCGCCGCTCCCTGCTCATGCTCCGGAGCCGGTTGGATTCCCGGTTCCGACGGCAGCTGACCTGTCGGCACCCTGCTCCACAACGCGTACACCCTCACAGGCGCGTACACGAGTGTGCTTCCGTCGAAGTCCGTTCCGCTTCCGTCACGCGCGGTGTTCCAGCCTTCGAAGATGTAGCCTCCGCGCTGTGCAAACGGCATTGCGGAGCCTACGCTTCCGCCTTCAAGCACGCGCACGACCATCACATCTTCGTCCGCGGCTGCAACAAACGCCCTGCCGTTCGGCGCGGAAGCAAGAGCCATCAACGCGCTTTCGGGCGCGGTATCCGCAAGATGCGCCAGCGGCAACGAAACGAAGCGGGAGGCTTGCAGCATCTCGGCAAGCTCGCCGGATCCTTGCGCCTGTTCCGATCCTTCGGTGCCTTCGGTGTACGAAGTGTAGTTCTCATCTTCGCCCTGATCTTCGGCGGGTTCTTCCGGTGTTGTCTCGTCTGCGGAAGATTCGTCGGTGGACGGCTCATCCGCGGAGGGTTCGTCAGCGGAAGGCAGATCGTTTTGACCATCTTCCGGCTCCCTGTCGGGATCGGGTTCGAGTTCCGGCGTTTCGTCCGCGTCGTCCGGTTCGGGCGCGGGTTCTTCGCCTTGCGGCGGCAAATCGGCGTAGTCACCTTCCGGCGCGAATGGCACCGCCAGAACCTCAACGGAAACCGCCGGGATCACCCGCACAGCACCGCCGCCTGTCAGGCGCAGCTGCAGCAGGCCGGACTCGGCCGACCAATGGGCCACCGCGCTGTCAACATACACCATCATGCCGTCCGCCGCTTCCGCAGGCAGAAGGCCGTTGACCGCCGCGCTTGCGTCCGCACCGGCCAGAACTTGGCCGCCGTCCTCCACGCGCAGAGCCTCTTCCACAGCCACCAGCATGGAGGCATATGGCCTTGCCCCGGCGTCCCGCGCAAGCAAGTCCGCCAAGTATTGTACGGAAACCGGCACTGGCAGAGCCGCCGGCGTTAGAACCGCGAGACCGTGCCACTCTTCCGAAACCGTGATGTCGTCCGCACCGGTGTCGCCGGAGAACCCGCGCACGCCGCGCACCTCTACGAGATGCCCAACCGCGCCGGCCGCCTCTGCGCCGCCGTAGCGTACAACTATGCCGGCCAAATCGCTCGCGCCGTGCGCGTCTTGCAGGAAGAAGCCGCCGTCATACGCCGCCGTGGCAATACCGCGAACGGTCACTTCCGCGCCAATCTCCGCCAAACGCGCCTCTTGCACCGTCATATACACCGGCACAAATTCCGCCGACAGTATTGCCGAACCACCCACCGGCGCGTTGAAGATATGCACGTTGCCGATTTGATGTGTTCCGCCGCTTGCGATAGGGTTATTGTTTACGGCCGTGTTGGATGTCATAAGCCAGCGAAGCCACAAGCTTTCGTGTCCTTCAGCCGTACTTGGCAAGCTTCTGACAAACCGTGGTGCCGGCACGTTACCTGTGGTATTTACGTTTGTAGGTGCCGCCGTAATTACAGCCAGCTCACCTGCGTTATTCCAGGCTGTGCCGTTTGTGCTGTATTGAAGCTGCCAATAACGCGGACCTGTACCCGTTGAGCGCATGGTCCACGCAACTTGAACGTTTGCACGTCTAACTGTTGATATTTCTGTAAGCCAGTAGACATTATTGGCTCTGTCGTTTAGACCATCGCCCGCGTTTATACCTTGGGAGCCGGCGGCCAATGTTCTGGCCACTCCGTTATCCATGAAGCGCAGCCCCGAGGTGCCGGGTGCAGAGCTTAAAGTACCAGTAGCCGCAGTCCATCTTTCGTTGAAGCTATTGGCTCCGGTAATGGCGGGGTACTCGATGCCGTTGCTTGCAAAAAGATCTGCACTTGCCCACGCCGCGATAGTGCCGTAGAGCGGCCCCGCTTCGTCGATAAGGATGTTGCCGATCTGGGTCGTACCCCCAACCGGCACAGTACCTCCTTGTACACTGGTGTTGGATGTCATCAGCCAGCGAATCCTCAAATTCGTGTGGCCTTCCGCGCTGTCCGGCAGTCTGCGGGTAAGGTGCGATGCTACATTAATGTTGGCAGGATTAGTACCACCCGCGTTTACGATGACTATCGGATCGCCTACATCATTCCAGTCTGTGCCGTCGATGCTGTACTGCAACTGCCAGTCGCGCGGCCCGGTATTTGTGGAGCGCATACTCCACTGCACATCAATATCCGTACGGTCAACCGTGGATACTTCTGTGAACCAGTAGGCGTTGTTGGCTCTGCCGTTCAGACCGCTTCCCGCTGCGTCTACACCATCATCTCTGATGACGTTTATACCACCGGAACCAGCGGCCAATGTTCTGGCCACTCCATCAACCATGAAGCTTAGCCCTGCGGTTCCCGGTGCGGAACTTACCGTGCCGGTTGCCGCATTCCATCTTGGGGTAAAGGTAGCCGCATTTGTGATGCCCGGGTGTCCGTGGCTTGCGTTAAGATCCGCGCTTGCCCACGCCACGGGCAGTTCCGACGCCGGAGGCGGAGGAGCCGGGGTGAAGCGGGCTTCGAGGTTGGTGTTTGCCCTGATTGCGAAGGAGTATACCGGGTTGGTGGAGAGCGGCGTTGCGTTATCCGGGTCTCCTTCGTTAAACCAGCCCAGGAAGCCCAGTTCGCTTGCGGTGACTGTGACCCACTGCGGGATAATGTTCATATTGCGCGAACGATTACCCGGCGCGAACGGCGAAGTGATAACTGCTGTGCCGCCGCCTTCCGCACTCACTGTCAGCTCTGCCTGCCACAACTCGTTCGTCGTAACCCGCCGGAAGTCGGTGGATTCGAGAAGGGCTGTGCGTATCATGCTTACGCCAAGGCCTTCCCAGTCGTCCGCGGAATCGGAAATATTCTCCAAGAGGTAGTTCCAGCTTACCGCGCTTCCGTCCGCCATAACCACGCGGGGGCCGCCTACGTCAAGCGGTATCATACCCATCTGGTTGCCGCGCACGTTGCCCGGCCACGGATAATTGTCGCCGCCGGTTGCGCCAAGGCCGCCGAAGATAAAGTTGGAGCCGACGACGTTGAAGGTCTGGGTTCTGTCGTTCAGGATCCTCTCTCCGCTGGAGGTTACGTACCAGTGTCCGCCGGACTGGTGCATACCGGAGCGAACCTGTGTACCCGTGAGGCCGGTTGCGTTAACAAGGGAGAGAACGTCCTGCCCGTGCATTTGGAAGAGCAGGATGTTGTTGTTGAACGGCATTGTGGAGATCAGCTGGGCAAGGGTTGTGTCTTCGCCCGCGTCCCTTGGCCAGAAGCCGGTGTTGCGCCAGCCGCCGCCGTTGGAAATGCCTATCCAGTGTTCCGATTCGCCGCGTGCTTGTGCCCAGCGCACTACATAGTCCAGAACAAGGCGGCTGGACCACACGTCACGACTGTTACGGTCCGCGAAGTAGATGCCGTGAGGGCCGCGGGGGCCGCGCAGTTCGTCATAGGTGTATTCCAAGTACGGAGCCATAAGCGCCGTCATAGCGTCGTAGTGTTCCACCGTGCCTGTGGCGTTGGCCATCAGACGGTTGAAGTTCATTATCTCGTTAACTCCGCTTACCCATGGTTCTACTCTGTCGAGGTTGTTGTTGTCGTCGAAGTAGAGGCTGAACCGGCCTATTCTGCGGCCGTGCATCTGTGCTTCGATGATGGGCACGCCGTTTACCTCGCGGTTTACGAGAACGTGCAGATGCCCGCCCACAAGCGCGTCGAAGTCGAGATTATTCGCGATATATGTCATTGTCGCGCTGTTGCCCGGGTTGTGGGTTACGCCGATAACCGCGCCTACGCCGTATTCCGTGCGCAAGCGGTGTATCAGATCCGCCACATATTGGGTGTACGCGGCCGGTGCGCCGGGTGCCGGGGATCTGAAGTGCAGACCGCCACCGCCCATGGTGCCCCATCCGCTGATAAGGCTCTGCATGTTGCTTGTCATCAGGCCGACAAGGGCTATGGTGATGTCGTGATCCGGGAACTCCAGCACGTCGTAAGGGCGCACGAAGTCCGGCCGTTGGCCTGATCTTGGGTGGTTCGGCCCGTAGAAGAGATCCGCCGCCAGCAGGGTGACGTTCGGGTGCCGGCCGATCTCCCCCGCTCTGGCGTAGCCGAAGGAGAATTCGTGGTTGCCGAAGGCTACGTGTATGCCGGAATCTCTCTGGGCGGGGCTTTGTTCAGCCAAGTAGCCCATCATGGTAAGCACGGGGCTGCCGCCTGTCAGAGTGGCCACGGCGTATCCGTGGAACTCGTCCCCGCCGCCCACCAGTATGACGTTGTTGGGGTTCGGATTAAGGCTGCGCTGGTGTTCGATAAAGGCGGTGAGCCTTGCCGCCCCGGGGTTCTCGGGCACAGGTTCTTCCGCTTCGATATGGCCGTGCAGGTCGTTAAACATCAGCACGTCTATGCGCATTGCGTCGGCCTGGTCGCAGGTGCATTCTTCGCCCGGCCAGCATAGGCATACGTCCAGCAGAGGTTCTGTGGAGCGTATGATTATGTTGCGCATGTGGTTACGTGCGGTTGAAGCTATTGCGCCGCCGCCTACCGCCGTGGTGCTTGCTTTCAGCCAGCGGATGTATACGCGGTCTTGGTCGTTAGCCTCCGGGGGCAGGGTGCGTTCGATACCCGCATCCCAGAAACCGGACAGCATGACCGGCATTCCGAAGGAAGTCCAGCTGTTTCCGTCCAGACTGTACTGCATCTGCCAGTCCCGCGGGCCGTTGTTGTTTACGCCCGTGCCGGCCGGGTCTGAACGGAAGTCGAACTGCACTTGCACCCCGGCGCGGCCTCTTGTGGAGATGACCGTCTGCCAGCGTGCGGGTTGTGTGGCTAGGTTTAGGTTGTGAAGCCCGCCTACTGCCCCTGTGCCGCCCGGAACAGTGGCCTGTGTCACCGTAGGCGCACCGGCGTTCCACTGGAACATGCGCTGTACGTCGCCGACCCAGAAGCCAAGGGGGTGGTGGACGTTATCCGCGCCAAAAGTCGGGTGGACATACGGCCGGCGCGCGCCGATACCGCCGTGGCCTACGAAGTACGTTTCCATACCGTCAACCTGCATCCACTCCGCAATAACCCCCGGCGGAACCGTGCCGTACGGAAGCACTACGGCGCGCAGGGTTGTTTGCAGCGGGATGTTGTTCGGGTTGGAGACTCCGCGCGGCAGCTCTTCTACCGTTCCCGTGATGTACAGGAACTGCACGCCGTCGTAACTTGGGTCGTAGCCGGAGCCTTGAACATCCCAGATTACGGGAGCGCGCGGCGTTCTGGCGACAAGGCCGTAAGACCCCGGAGCCGCCGGTCCGTTCGGCGGGCGAATGTTGGCTACGTTGCCGCCGACATTGTTCATCAGGTTGGTCTCGATGCCAACTGTTTCGGGCAGACCCAGCCCTTCGGCCGTAGCGACGGGGCTGTGATCCACGGTCATTACGTCAAGCTGTGTGATGCGTTCGAATATTGCGTCGTCCATTTGCGGCAGAGGAAGAGCCGCCGCCGGCACGCCGCCGTTTTCGGAGCGCACGATCGTGTATACGTCCACAAGGGTGCGGGAGCCGTCGTTGTTGATCTGGTACGTGCGCACGGCGAACGTATGCGGTGTCACCTCCGCTACGGAGAAGTTGCGGCGGAAGTTCTGGTTGTACGCCGAGATATAGCTGCGCGGCATGAACGACACATTGTAGAAGCCGCTGCCCGAAGCTGAGTTAAACGTAAAATGCACGATACCTTCGGGATCCAGCACGGCGTTGGTTGAATCTTCGCCGCGGTGAATTGCTCCGTCCGCGTCCAGCCAGTCCTGCGTAAGCTGCGGAACTGCGCCGAGCATATGGTGCGTGCGGTTGTAGACATGCGCGTGGCCTGTGAGTATCACGTCAAAGTTAAGACGCTGGAAGTGCGGCAGGAAGTTGTTGATGATCTGCGTCTTTTCCGGCGCGTCGCTTACGCGGTATACGTCGAAGGCGGGGTGGTGGAAGGTCGCCACCAGCCATTCGGCGTCGCGGTTCTGTGCGAGGGCGTCCTCCAGGAATTGGAGCCTCGCGCCGCTCATCACTCGTTCCGCGCCGGCGTTTGCGCCGTTTGCGTCCAGCACGAAGAAGAAGGTGTTGCCCCAGCGCACCCAATAGTCGAACTGGGTGTAGAACTGGCCGCGGTGCCTGAATACGTTCTGGTTGTAGCCGCCTACCTGACCCACCGCCGCGGGAGCGGGGATGTTGTAGTGCATGGGCCAGAGGCGCGGGTTGGCGTTGTTATCGTCGAAAGACCAACCGTCGTGGTTGCCCACCACTGCCATCATCGGCAGGGAGTGCAGCCTCTGCGGCGAAAACATGCGGTCGTGCCGGTACTGCGAGATCGCTACGTGATTCGCGCTCGCGCCGGCCGGCAGGTTCGAAGAATGAACCTGATCGCCGACGGCCAGCACGAAACCCGCGTCCGGATAGGCCGCGTGGGCGATGTCTATCGCGCTTGTCCATTCGCGTCCGTCCACTGTGGCTTCGGCCGTGCCTGTCGGGTCAAGCCCGTCGCCCGTGCCGATCTGCGGGTCGCCCGCGATCAGGAAGCGGAAGCTGTCCCCGCCGCCTGTGGTGAAGCTCTTGGGGGCGGACTGCCCGCCGTCCCACAAGACGCGGTACATGTACTCCGTCTCCGGGTCCAGGTCGTACACGGAGACTTGGTGCAGATAGTAGACGAAGCCGGGGCGTGTCGGCTGCATATTGGTGGTTACACCCATTGCGCCTACGCCGTGGTGGGCTTCAACCCTCACCGGGTTTTCCGAAACCAGCAGCCGGTTTTGCTCCGAAGAAGCGTCCATCCTTTGAATCCCCGGCAGTACGGTGCCGCCGGCCGCGTCAAAGGTCACTTCGTGAAAGACCGCCGGGCCGATGACGATACTGCCCGTTGGCGAACCGGAATGCCACGTGAAGCGCATCTCACGGTTGTTCGCGCCAGGGTTCAGGCTGAGGTTGCGATAGTTGGACCCGCGTACCTCCGCCGCCGCAACCGGCGACGCTGCGGGTTCGCTGGCGCTGACAGGTTGGGCAACAACCATGGTCGCCACTATCATATTGAGCGCAAGCACTGACGCCAGCACTCGCCTTACCGGATAAAATGCTCGTAACATGTCACATCTCCCCTTTCATAATACTCAACACACATTGCCATATATAGCAAAGAGCCTATTCACAGGTTGAATACGCTCTAATTTGTCGCATATAAAGTTTTCATTGCCGCCGGTGGCGTACATTTTTCTTGGCCGCAAAAACATGCGCTCCGATAAGCACTGTCGCCGGTGCGCACAGAACCATGGCGGCCGAGGCCGATATAGCGCGGAGTATCTCGATTCCGATGTCCACGCGGTTAATAAGCACTATGTATTGGAAGTTGTTAATGTTGAACAGGATGAGCATGATGAAGAAGGAGCCGGTAAACGCCAGTATCAGGGTATTGGACGAGGAGCCTATGATGTCGCGCCCGATCTTCATGCCGGAGGCGAACAGCTCCCGAAACCCCGCGTTCTTGTTCGTTACGCTAAGCTCCGCCGTTACCGAGGCCAGCGAAACAGCAACATCCACCAGCGCGCCGAGAGACGCGATAAGGATGGAGCAGAACAGCAATTCGCTGACACCAATGTTAAACCCTGCCACAATAAGCATGTCGGCCTCCTGCACATTAAAACCCGTAATACGCAACGCGGCGCTCATGACCCAGTAGAACACGCAGTAGCAGGCAATGCCTATGCCTGCCCCCGCGATGCTTACATACGTTTTTTTCTCGAAACCCATTATCGCGATAAGCGACACCATTATGATGCAGAGTGACAGCAGCACCGTAAGCACGGCCGGCGGCCATCCGCTTACAATAAGCGGCAACAGCAGGAAGATGATCACCACAAAGGTGAACACCAGGCCAAACGCCGCCTTGATGCCTGTCTTGCCGAAAACCGCCGCCAGCAGGGCGAAGAACAGTGTTATAATTACGTAGATCGCCGGCGTTCGGTCGTAGCTTTGCACATGGGCGAAATAATCGTCATCCGCCGCGCCCGGAAGCTGCTCGAAGAACACGATCAGCCTCTGACCCGCCTGTGCGTACACGGCGTGTTCTATCGGAAACAGCATGTTACGCGCTTCGATAATGTCGCCCCTGCGCTCCCCGGAAAGAAGGCGCAGCCGCAGATACTGCGTGCCGACACGCGCCCCCGCCTCGTTAAGGCTTGTTCTGTCCTCCACAACTTCTATAACACGCGCCGGCAGGAAGGATACACCCTCTCCACCGGTCGGCACATTACGCGAAGAGCCGAACCATATCATGATGATCATCGACACGGTTACAACCACGTAGAATATTATATTCTTGTCGAGCTTCAAATTTCCCATAGTTTTGAACCTAAATTATGTACGTCGTTTGTCGTAGTAAGTTGCAAGCCAGGCCGAGAACAGCGCCGTAGCCGGGATGGCAAAAATCATGCCCATTGTGGCGGAGACGCTCTGGATGATCTCGACGGCCACGAAGTCCAGCCCCATCACGCGCAGGGGCGTGAAGCCGAACAGCACCACGAGTATTACTGTGGGGAGAGAAGCCCCTGTGAAAGCCAGTATCAAGGTGTTGGAATTCGCGCCCATGATATCGCCGCCGATGGTCATGCCGCTCTTGTAGAGCCGCCTTGCGCTGATGCCCGGGCTTTGCTCCTTTATCTCGAACACTGCTGACGAAATTGACATGGCCGCGTCCACCACCACACCCGAAGCCGCAATGATCACGCCGGCGAAGAACATTTCGGGTATACGCAGAAAGACGTCGGGCGGAGAGTGGTACAGCATCTGCCGCGCATCTTCCAGATGCAGGCCGGACACATTGCCCAGCTGACCCAGCAACACGCTCAACAGGCCGGCAAACACCAGCCCGATCCACGTCCCCGCGACTGCCGCGAGGCTCTGGCGGCTTACCCCGCTTACCATAAACAGGGTGTACGCCGTGGTCAGCACCGCCGTGATCAGGGAGAACACAACAGGGCTGTGCCCGCGCACTATGAACGAGACCATGAAGAACAGCACCGTAATCAAGGTGAAGCCCAGCGCGATCGCCGCGAAGAAACCCTTGGCGCGCCCCATTATCAACATACTGACAAGCAACAGCCCGACAGCACCCAGCAGCACAGGCCCGCGCGAAGGACCGTAGACGCTCATGTGGTAGTCGCTCAGGTAGTCCACATCGGGCAGAATCGAGACCAGGACTTCCATGCCGTCGCGAACGTGCAGGTTCTCGAAGCGTGTTATGTTATGTATGATCTCTATCTGTTCACCGGCGAACCTTCCGGAGCCGATCTCCAGCAGAACCCGCTGAGTGCCTACGTATACCGTAGGCATGTACAGGTCAGCCCGAAGATTGGTGTCCGGCACCGATACAACACGCGCCCGCTCTACGTCAAAGTGAGACGCAAGGCCGACTGAGGCCAGATCCGACATGTAGATTACAACTGCGCAGAACAAACATCCGGCCAGGGTCAGCCACAGGCGACCCGAACGCAGCAGGCCTTTATAACTTAGGGAACTTGGGGAGTTTGCCACTTGTTGCTTATTGCCGGATCGTTTGTTTGCCATACAACCTTCCCCACTCAAATTATATCATAATCAGGAACCGTTAGTCAATTCATTATCTGTAAACATTTCGAAACACGTGTTCCTTGTCGCCGGAGGCTCTTGACAGTTTTGCCGATGTAATGTAACATCGTAACATCACGTGTCGAACTTGCGGCGCATCTCCACGGCTATGCCCAGCACTTCGTCGTTCTTGAAGTCTACTTGGTCGTGCGGCCGAAGGGTCATTCCGCCGTGTTCCCACAGCACAACAAGCCGGCCTTTGTCCGCGCCGCGCTTGCATGTTACGATATCCCCCGGCAACAGGCCGAGGTGCCGCAGATTATCATGCTGTACGCGGTAGACAAACCTGCCCGGCGTGTCGGGCGGCCTTTGCGGCGCGGGGGCGGCGGGCGGCGGCCTGTCTACAAGCTCGAAGGTGCGGTTCTTCGTGGGATACTTGCGGATGTAGCCCTTTTTTTCAAGCACCGTAAGGTGGCTGTGAACCGTGGCCGTGGAGCGCAGACCCAGAGCGTCGCAGATGTCCTTGATGCTTGGCGGGTAGCCGTTCCTGCGCACTTCGCCCAGCAAGTAGTCGTACACGGCCTGCTGCTTCTTCGTCAGAGATTCCTGCATATGTATACTCCTTAACGGGTGAAATGCTCACCGGTTGCGGTCTTTTTTGACGCAAAACGTCGTCACTCCTAACTTGCGTACTCTGTGGGTACGCGGCACTCGTCGTTCCCGGCCTTGCGCCAAAAATCCGCGCAAGCCGGTGAGCATTTCACCCGTAAAGGAGTATATCAACCCTTGTACTTATGTCCCCAGATCCACATTTCCTTGAAAATGGCGATCATGTCCTCGCCCTTGTGGCTTAGGCTGTATTCAACCCTTGGCGGGATCTGCCGGTATTCCGTTCGCACGACTATGCCGTCGCGCTCCAGCTCCTTCAGCTGCGCGCTCAGCATCTTGTGGGTTATAGGGTTTAGGGCGCGTTGCAATTCGCTGTAGCGCATCAGCTCGCTGTTCGCCAGAGTGTAGACTATCTTCAGCTTCCACTTGCCCTCTATCTGCGACAGCGTATAATCAAACGGATCGCGCTTTCCGGGCAGTACATAACCCTTGGGAGCCAGGGAATCGTCCACCCGTATGCTCTCAAAGCCATTGACATAAGTTCTGACCACGTTCACTCTCTCCCATACCGGTACTCTCAAAAGTATATGTACACCCATTGTACCTCACGCGCAGACAAAAATCAACTAAATAATGCAATGGAAAGGATTACCACGATGGAGAATCAAGTACTGCACACCATCAAAACGCGCAGATCCATCCGCGCCTACAAGGACGACGCCCTCACGAAGGATCAGCTGGACACCCTGCTGCACGCCGCCCTGCACGCCCCAAGCTCCTTAAACCGGAGGACATGGCACCTTAATGTTGTCACAGACAGGCAGATCCTCCAACAGCTTGATGCGGATCTCGTGGAGCTTCTGCTGCGCCTGGGCATACCCGCGCTTACGGAGCGCGTCCGCTCCCGCGGCAACACCATGATCTACAACGCCCCCGCCCTGATAGTGATAACCGCCAAAGATACCCACGGCTACGAGGACAAGGACGGCGGCGTTATGGCGCAGACCATCGCCCTGGCCGCAAAATCCATGGGGAT
>Ga0131853_10022439_pt1 | contig 11423 bp, 3 predicted proteins | sample TergutLab28metaG_FD_92764 | JGI IMG/M metagenome (GOLD analysis project Ga0131853, IMG submission 92764) | Labiotermes labralis P1 segment gut microbial communities from Petit-Saut dam, French Guiana - Lab288 P1 (version 2) (version 2) | ecosystem: Host-associated > Arthropoda: Insects >...
AGTGTTCCGAAACGTCGGCATATAAAATTCAGAAGCCGCAGAATCACCCAAAATAAATAATACAACATTCAGAACATGGCGAAAGTTTGAAGTCGAGAATAAGTTGAAGTTATTTACTTCCAATTGCTTAAAGTGCTTCGTGAACTGCAGCAGTCGAGTGGTTCACTGAGTTTTCGTTTGAGACAGAAAGACAGGAAGGTATAAAAGACAAAAGAAACCAGAAGACACGAAATGTCCACAGAGCGAAACACTTCTGGCGCTTTCGTGTAGCCATAGCAACCGATGAACTTTCCTATACGTCGGTAAAAGTTGTAGTAACGGTGACCGTAGGAGCGTTTGCGTAATATCGGTAAGCAAGGTGAACGTGGTAGTGACGACGTTAGTGGCCGTGGTAACCATGGCACCAAAGTTACCGTAGCTACGGCATAAATTTAGAAATATTTGCAACATACGCAACCGTGAATTTTCTCTGTAGATTGTAGTAACAGCTCCTCCCCCCTTCCCCTTCCCCCCTTCCTACTATATAAAATTTCGCGAAATGCGTCCAGTGGGAGCCGAATTGTTCCACACTGACGGAAGGAAAGACATGACGAAGCTAATAATCTCTTTTCGCGACTTCGCGATGATTAAGGCGACTGTTGATCAAAACATAATCTGGGTTTTGACACCGTCTACATTTGCAGGCAGACACCGACTTTCCTCCAGAGCCCCGGTGTTTCCTACAATCGTACGTGCTGTCAAGAGCCACAAGACTATCATTTCACTGACAACACGTTTGGCCTGCCGCCCTATAGCTGTGTGGTACTGTACAACCTGCTGACACACACAGATCATAAAGACGTCAGGAACAGTGCCCGTTTAGTGGGAACCTCTGTCAAACGTAAGCCTGTCATCAACGAGAAAATGATCAGGTCCCTTGTCATATCGTTATGAGCAGTTTGTGCTGTACAGACTCGAAAACCAACCCCACCCCCCTCCGCCCCACTTTAGTATGTTTTGCTGGCTAAGTATCCAAGTTAATCTAAAAGAATTACAATATCGCATTTCATCCTGTTGTAGCTCGAAGCCGTAGAAACATCAGATTCGTTTACGATTTTACTGAAAACCATAAAAACTCCCGCAGTCCATTATTCAGGATGTAGCAGTGGTCTGCAGCGAGGAGATCTTGTAGCTAACGAACACAAAGTAATTGCTTTAGTTTGGGGCAGTGGAGTTTGAAATGTTTCCATCGTTGAACATCGGCCGTAGCCTACGTGGGTTTTGTGTTACGTGTGTATGTGTTCATGAACCGGTAATGTCAGCTGTTGTTTTGTACACGTGTGGAACTGTGTGGAACATTAAGGGTCAACTTTGATGTTATGTGTTTGGGCGTAGTGTGCTAAGGAAATGATAAGGATCTGGGGAACACTGCGTAATTAAGGGCTTAGAAATTTATACTGTTTACCAAATATTTGTGTTGGCAGGTCATATAACGCATATGAGATAGACCGGAAATCCTTAAGAAGTGTAATCTGAAAATATGAAAGAGACCGCTTGGAAGATCTGAATCTAGATAAGAAAATAATATTAAAATGTATCATAAAGAAATAGGAAGGGAAGGTGCGCACTGGGTATAAGAGGTTCTGGATGGAAAAAAATGGCAGTCCGTTATGAACATGACAATGAATGTTTTGGTTACTTGAAAGGTGAGGGTTTTCTTGACCAGCTGAGCGACTGTTAGCTTCTCAAGAAGAAGTATGGTCCTTGACGTTTGTTGGAGGGTCTACTTGTTTATAAAACGACGCGCTGCGGGCTGGACGTTCCCGGTATAGAATTCCGGATTTTTGCACCCGTTGAGACCAGCCCTGGGGCTCACCCAGCCTCCTGTACAACTGGTATCGGGTCTCTTTACCCGAGGGTAAAGCGGCCAGGGTGTGGTCTTGACCACTTATCCCCATCTAGCGCCGAGGTTAAGGAAAGAGTAGAGCTATACATTCACTCCCCCTCTGGGCCTTCATCACCAGTTCTAGGATGAACTTTACTCTTAACTTGACTTGTGTTAGAACATCACAAAACTGTTTTGAAATAATTTCGCCGAGAAAATGTATTCGCTTCCGAAATACGTTACAAATTACGGGCATGGAGAAATATGAAACAAGCCAACTACCTTAATGAGGGAAGATTAATGATGATTGACTGGCGGATGGTCTGATAGATGCACAAGGTAATTATGTGTGTTGCCGCATGCCCAGGTTCCTCATCGCGCTTCCATGCAAAAACAACGCATGTCAGAGAGCTGAGCTGGAACTGAATGAACTGCCACGTTTCGCGTCTTAGGATGTCACTGGATAAGGCGAGGTAAAATTTTCGTTCTACCTGAACACCTTGGCAAGAAGGCATGGTGGCGTGGAGGTAAAGCGCAACGGGTCAATGTGGTCGGTATGAGAGGTGTGGTCAGCTTCACGCTGTGGTCGCTTTACTCCAGGGAGAGTCCACGAAAGCGATTGGATAAGAACTTGGGTTCCAACGGGTGTGGTACAAACAGAAAAACTCCTGCCGTTTCGTGTCACAGAAGTGTGTGCTAGGTCAATGAGCCATCCCGACACACTGTGTGTGTTGTCATACGTATCGTTTATTGATGGTAATAATTTGCAGATATGCTGCGTGATCAGTTTGAGGACTTTATGTTCAGTTCTCGCACGCACTTTTACTCTGAAGCATAAAGTAACTTGAGAGCAGTTTGCGGTAATGAAATATTAAAGATATTTTTCCTTTATAAACAGGTTGGTAGGATTTACTTTTGTTTCTCTCCAACCACTTTGCCCTTAAGAGCGCAAAATTCGTTTAAAAGGTCTCTATTCTCGTTAATAAGTGCTTTCGGGCCGTAAACAAGTCCATATCAAAGGATAGAATAATTTCAGTTTTTTGTAAAACTAATTATAGCAATTTAGAAATTTCCTGTTTTGTACAGGAGGGTCTTAAAGTTGTGGTCTTGCTTCCGAAATGTTGGTGCCCTTTCCTTTTCCTGTTGACTAGCCGTACGTTCAGTGTCAGAGCAGTTGGGCTTGGTGTACCTTTACCTTACCTTCAGCGTAATACTTTGGATCCAGCAGTCACGTGAAGCTGTGACACCGTACACTTGTCAGACGGAACTCACTTCGAATATTTGTCGGGCTGCTACCTATGACAGGTTTCTTCGTCGTTGTCATCGGTTTCTTTGTCGGATAATACCTTCAGATAGGCTACACCCACCCCCTTACAAATCCTAACCTACTGACCGTACAGCATCATATAACATTCCCATTCACATAAGTGCTTTCAAGTAATCAGTCTTATCGAATTCTAATCAAGGAACTTGAATACAAGTATGTGATGCGTTCCACCGAACTTAAATCTCCAGTGTGATACAGATTATTGTAGATTTGAGTTACACGTTTAGCCCTTCAAGGTCCTGCCACTGGTCCCTCTGTTCACAAGGTCCTGCCACTGGTCCCTTTGCTCACAAGGACCTTCCACTGGTCCCTGTATTCGCTAGGTCCTTCCAGTGGTCCCTTTGTTCACAAGGTCCTGCTACTGGCCCCTGTGCTCGCAAGGTCTCTGCCACTGGTCCCAACACCCTGCCAGTCCACCACCTCACATGCGTCCGTTGAAGACATATTCCAATATCTTCTATCTACGCCCAGTCTTCTAACTGGTCTGTTCACTTCAGACTGTTCGAATAGCACCTTGTATGCATTACTCGTCTGTTCTTTATATGGTACATATCGTACCCATCTGATCCCCCTTGACTCAGTTCTCTCAGTAATGTTCTGTACGTCTTACAAATTATGAAACTCCTCATTATACAGCTTTATGTGCATTCTTTTATATCCTTCCTCGTATATTCAAATATTTTCCCCGGACCTCAGACCCAAAATATGATCTTGAGAGACCAAGTTGCACGTCCAAACAAGTCAAATTAAGCTACTCTTTCCTGTAATATAATATTGTATCTGGTAAATACGGACGAAACTGAAATTCTCCAAATACGTTCCAACATACGCCTCTCTCACTGAAAACTGATATCTTTAGAGAACACACACACACACAGACACGCACGCACACATCTTCACACCCTGACTTAAGAAGGCTGAACAACTGCCCAGACAAAACCAAACAACACAACATGCCTACCTTTCGTCTGTGTTACCTGTAAAGAGTACACATTTCCATACACTAAGATCTCGACGTCCGCGTCGACGAGAAGTAGTTTCGTTGTTTACTGAACTGAAGCGCCGCGTCTGATGTGTTTTCTGCGTTTTCTCCTTCGCCGTTGGGCTTGAGATAGCGTGTTGCGAGATACAGTACGATTTCATTTCTCGTTCCTTTGAATTGTTGCAGTGTTCAGATATTGAGATTTTAGTCATTACCAGGGTCGAGGTGCTGTATGTAATAGTAAACGACGTTACGTGGGATGTTTGTTGAGTACGATTGTATGTTTTCGAGCTTGTCGTCTTCTGAGTCAGCGTACACAAAATGTGTGTATGTATGTATGTATGTATGTAAACGCTGTCTGCTTTTTATGTGCAGGGCTTCTTTAAAGGTACGAGCTTTTTATGAGTGTGTGCAAGAGCGTATCAAGGCTTAGATATTTAACCTTTACCTACGGACATTTAATTCAGTCTTCGTGTTCCGGGTACTGAACTTTTGCCGCGACGGTCCTTTAAGCATCCAATAAGGGAAAGGGTGATAACAGGACGTGCGTTTTCTCTTACTTTAAAACTAGATCCATAGAACTTCTTAAATACTTCGTCTATACATTCCATACATTTTGACTGGAATATATTCCGCTAGAGCGTGTTACTGCTGTAACCCGTAGTTTCCATCTGGTGACGAAATTCCTTCTACATGTGGCACCCATACGTCAAGATATTACGGTAGGCGGACGTTGGACAGTATGTCACAAAACTTTATATTCCTGCCACCACACTGACTATATTGGACAACAGCAATGTGTTATGAACCACAATTTTGGAACCACTGATCCACCACGGTGTGTTAATTTAACTCTAGATATTCACCAAATTTCTGTGTGCAATATGATTAGTAAATCTGAGGACTGACTTAGACTATGCTGAGAACATCTGCACCTGTGGAACAGAACAAAAGCATGGAGGAAGCTGCATAATGCGGAGTTCATAACTTATGCTTTTGTCTTAATATCATAATAAAGTGGTAAAGATGGACGAGACGTGTTTTACTCATGTGGATTAAGAAATTTATACACATGCAAGTGATCCGCGACCAGTTCCCAACTGATCCGTGGATACATTTCTGTAATGGCCACTTCCATATGGTCGTTAGAATACCTTATTAACCCCCTCCCGTAACCCTGAAGCGAGCGACAAGCAGTTTAATTAATGTCAGATCATGCAGTGCATTGTTACATATGCTACTGGTATGTATTCGTATCTACCTAAATCAGTTCTGAGATATAAATATATAATTTTGGATACCTATCATCCGGACACTCTGTATTTGCATAAGCAAAGACGTGAGGATCCGTGGTTATTTTCAAAGCCAAAGGGTGTTCGCGAGCCAAAGAAAATGTAAGAAACACTGATCTAAATAGCACTCATTAGGTGTGTAGTGACTTCTGTCAGCCCTGCCTGGAAATTTGCGACACGCACCCAAATTTGAAATGACAGCGCCTGCAAAATAAGGTTCTCCGCACGATTTGCAACTTAACGAAGGCTTTTACAGACCCGCGACTTGCATTTCGTTTTCAGAATTCCGCACCCTTATGATTTCATCACAAATTATGTACGCAGCAAGCGTAAATCGTGCTGAATCATGAGGTTGAAAATTATCGCGACGTTGGACAAGGCGAATTCTAGCGCAGGATGTGTAAGAGGTTGTCAGTGGTGGTGCCGTTACACGTAGCATGGGACAAATAAAGCTCGGCTTGTCTGTTGAACAGAGCCTTTGCTGACAGAGGTACTGTAGCCTACGTATTCTGCATATCTACCTTTGTAAACGGCATTCTACCCTCATAGTCCTTGCAAAATGTACATATTTAAGTCTGTATGCACAAGAAAAGCCAAGACACCGCCCAAAGGCGACCATGACTTCAACAGCTTCAGTGTTTAGAAACGAATAAGATAATTTCATAAGCCCCTCGGAGAAAGAGCCAATGGGGACATACTGTCAGTTGCAGGGTAACTTGAAGTTGGGCTTGTCTCAAATGTTGTAATATTATACAATCTTTCCTTTCAGTACTGATTGCATAAACATTCGTGTTTTGTGTCCATTATGTAACTAATAACTTAGAATGTCTACAAGTTAAGTACCCGGCCGGTTCGTCTTACTACCAGTGCATGTTGTTAACGTCGGTTTAGTTTCGTCGTCGTTTTACGGGTATTTGTGTGTAACGAGTACATTCGGTCCGACTGTTATTCGGCCAGTCGGTCACTCTATCAGCGTATCCTGTCACTGTTTCAGCACGCAGCCTGTGACATTCCTAATCATTAATGTGGCAACATCTGTGGTGTACAGATGATTGTGTTGTGTTGTGTTCTGAAATTAAACTTCGTCAGCTACAGTTAATCTGCTAATTACTTTATAATTACTGCGCATCGAAGTATATTTTTGATAGTAATTTTTTATTGAATTTAGCTATTAGTGAACAATGAACGACAAAAAAGTTCGTTTATTGTCCTCTACATAAACATGACTGAGGATGGTTTTTGTGTTCCAATAATGTATGTACCGTGCATTGTATAGAAATTAATTTATATAGCCAAAATTACATGCACGAAAATATACATATCAAGCGTTAGTAAGTCTGCAGCGTGTTTCGGCACGTCATAGGTTCCATCATCGGGGAATGTTCTCGGTAAATGGAAAATAAAATCCAACTAGATGCCACTTATTAATTTATTATGCTTATGTTAGGCTCAACATGTTTCAGGCACCATTATGCCCATCATCAGAAGCTCACGACGAAAGCGTTGGTTACCACACAGGCCGTCTGGTTCTCGAGTTGCTGCTGGTTGGGGGTTAAGTGCAGGCAGGATGGAGGAGTGTGCGGACGAAGACTGTAACACGACCTCCTGATGATGGGCATAATAGTGCCCGAAACATGTTGAGCCTAACATAAGCATAATAAAGTAATAAGTGGCATCTAGTTGGATTTTATTCTTCATTTATCAAGATGATGCACGGTCCAATACACATCAAATTTGAATGTTCTCGGTAGTTAACGTAACGCTCTCAGAATGGTCCGTTGCTCGAACGAACATCTCTTTTAGTGTGTTAATATCTGTGTTGTGGACATTCTTGTGTTTTAACTGGGATTTTAATGCGTGTGTTGGTGCATGGCTGTTTTTACCCACTTGTTGTGCAATGGACTGTTTTGAGGGCGCTACGTTAGCTACTGAGAAGACTTCCTGATGATGGCGAGTGTGACGTGCCGAAAAACGTAGAGGACTTACTAACGTTAGATGTGTATATTTTGGTACGTGTAGAGCTTATTTATGTGGTTTTCATTAGCCACGAATGCTGATAAAATATTTCTGTCAGTGAACAGAGACACTACAGTTATACTGGTTAAGTTGCAGTTGCCGTCTGCATGATATCGTACTGAAATGTCGTACAGCTTGTATTGCTTTATGCTTAATTTTGCTTGTTGGCAACCATTCGGTTAATTTACGAATATAAATCATTGCACACGAACGATGCAAACGTCGAAATCGCCCCGTACATATTGACTACAAACCAGAAGGTTGTACGCGTCGTTAAGGGTGGTTGACCGTAGTTCTTGTAAAAATGTTGCTCTTTTTTATCGTAATTACTAGCGGTTGTACAGCCTGTTTTATAAATTTTATTTCGGTGACAATGAATTAAATTTTTCAGTCTGAATGCCCTTAGTGGCACAGGAATTGTAGCCAGTCTGTGACGCGTCGCGAGTTGTGTTCAGCACAAATTAGTGGGAGAGGTACTCGAATAGGAACTGTTCGGACATAATGTGCATGTCCCTGTTCGGGCGAAGTGAGGTATGTCGGCTATGCCTGATCAGAATTTTATGATTGATTACATTCAATTCGATATGCAGGACGAAAGCGACTAATTTTCTCGCTTTTGGCAGTACGGTGGAGGGGGGGGGGGGTGCTGGTGATAGTATATAAGGCAAAAGCGATGAACGCGAAGTGCGACGATCTTTTTTGTATGTCCGTCTGCCCTCCTGCATGTTGCATGTATCGAGGAAAGTCCTACACTTTGATTAAATCTGGTATTGTAGGTCTACCGTACAACGTCACAGTAAAGCTAGTGATTGTTTATACTGATCGAGCATCCGAAAAGACAGAGAATGTTGCGCGCAAAGTGCCTCGTTACGAAAATTACAACATTCCCCACCTCATGTTATGCTTTTCGCTTTGTTTTCAAATGTTTTCCATTTACGCTAGTGTCTAAGCATGGAAACATCGCTCCACAGCGCTACACAATAACGCGAAATATAACTGAATCGGTTAGGTGGAAAACGGGAACATGTAACCTCTCTGACATTAGACGTGTTCCCCTTTCCAAATGACTGATTCCGTGGTTTTATGTATCTGAAACGCAAAGCCATAACTAATGTCTTCTGTGCCTGGGGGAAGCTATTGAACTGCCCCATCCCAACCCGCCCCAAAATGGTAAATGAAAAAAAAAATTGAAATTTGTTTATTCATTGCACACGTTTTTAATTGCGTACAGCGTACTGTTATTGTAAATGGGTGGTGATAGGTTTGGGGTCACAAGGGAACATAGGTGGTGCAGTGGCGTTTACTTCACATCAGCTGCTCAAATTGCGTTACATTAATGGATTTCTTTGATATATAAGTGTGTGTGTGTGTGTGTGTGTATATATATATATATAATATATATACATAACTTGTTATGTTCTGCAGTTTAAGTTTTAGGCCCTGAACGTACTGAGCCAGGATCGAGTACCGCACATCCCCCACCGTTGTTGCGGCTCCACATTTACGAAATTGGTTTCGCCTTAATATGCATTTCATGAACGCATGTTTCTGATAGCCTTGTCCAGCAGTTTAAATCAACTGTATTGTTGTGTTATCAGACCAAACTCTACTGTCTTCTTTGTTTCATTTACTTTTCTTTCGTCATTATTTTTACGCAGTACCATCCGTCTTTTTGAGCAACTCCAAGGACCTTTTCAGCGATGCTTCTTTAAGACTTGCATTTGGAGTTGGTAGCTTATGCACATTAACTAACTTGGAACAGATTCCCCGAGAAGGTGAGAGTCACTCGTATACAAATTCACCTTCCTTGATGATTGATAGCATTGTTCACAAGAGCGTGTCGCGTGCCAGATGAATCCATTCCTCACCCTCATACCGTCTTACTATTCCCCTTTTTACGGAGATATGGAATGACAAACTAAAAAATCAGCTGGAAAGAAACAGATTGTGATGGCAGTGTAGTGGGGTGAATATTTGTAGGAGAGGGTACATTGTTGTAAATAGGGATATACATAAGAAATATTTGATTCGAAAGCGCCTGGTGTTGTTATTTGGACACGGGTTCATGTAAAGAACGAACCACAATTCACTAATTTTTTTTCTGTGGCCCTGCCGCCCAACGCGGGCCATGGCCACCTCATGCTTGAGGTTTCTAGATCACACACGACACATCACAGTCGGTAGGACTTCTCTGGACGAGTGATCAGCCCGTCGCAGAGACTTCTACCTGACAACACACAACACTTAACACAGACAGACACCCATGCCGCCGGCGGGATTCGAACCCACAATCCCCGCAAGCGAGCGGCCGTAAACCCACGCCTTAGACCGCGCGGCCACTGGGACTGGCACAATTCAGTAAATAAACAAGCAAGAATATTTCCTTCCCATCCAACTAACTCCGTGGAGCAGAATTCTTGTTTGGAAGCTAATAAGTCCTCAGCTGGTTAAGAAATTCCCCGAATTTTGTGGACCCCGAAGGTTCATTACCGCATTCGCCAGAGTCCGCCACCCGTCCGTCTCGCAGTCCCATGTATGGGTCCAAAACGCGTTTTCCTGCTACAATTTTTTAGATGCGTTTCGTGTTTTCCTTACACGGTTACATTTCCAATTTCCCTAAGACTACAGACATCAGCTAAGCTTAAAGTAACTTGTAGATTATACAGTAACTAAATGTGATAAGCGGTGAGTAATATGTATGAGAATAAATCATGAAACGAATCAAAATTGCAGTAAAATGCTCGACCAGTTCGAAACTTGTTCACCCTCATGCTGGGAAGAATGTAAGTCGGTCGAGGGTGTAACCTGTACCTGTGTTACCATGTTACCAGACCAAGGAACATTAGGACGCATGAGAAACAAAAGAAATGCATATCTTACCGTCAGTGTGTGAAATACGTTGTTTGATGAATTACCTAGTTCTTTCGTAAAGTAACTTAACGTGGCAGTTAGGTTATAACGAAGGGCCATTCAACACTTTAAGTAGTTATTCCATAGAAAACGAACGAACCACTTCGAATGCATAGAACTTTGTGATGGTTCTTCGGCTTAACAGGTTATGTGTGAAGAAAGTCAGGTGACTAGTTACAGTCTGTAGAGAAGGTATCGCGTTGTGTCTTTATTATTTATGTGACATGTTACCGTTAAAGTGTGAAGTCCGTTATTGCATGCAGTACGTAGTTATTGCATAAATTAACGGAAGGTAGTTAATAAAGGGAGACTGTTTAACACTTCAGTAACCTGGTTGCAGGAAAATAGCAACTGGAGGAGAGGTTGTAGAGTTTTTTCATTTCTTACAACTGCGCCCACCACTCAAGTATCTGAATGGCCCCTTGTGAAGCACTATTGGGGACTGCCCCAGAAGTTGGTACCTTGCCTAAAGATGTGTTACGCACTGTCACTGATGATGAGAGCTTGAAAATGCTTTGGAGACGATGGATAAATTAGAACGAGCTGTGTGGTCGATATACAGCTTTGGCCTCCAGCGCTGCTTTCCATAATTCTGTGCGTGCGTGCGTGCGTGCGTGCGTGTGGGTAATGGACTGCACAAATGCTCTTGTGTGCTCAAAATGTAATTGACATACACATAATTCTTAACCAAGACACTGTCTAAATGATGGGTGTGAAATCACTAAGATGTGTTATTTATGTGTGAATAAAATGATTACAGGAAAAGGAAGACAAGAACATAATAGAGTCAAATGCACAAGCTAAGATTCAATTACGTCCTGATAAGTCGCACATTGCAAGTTGCAGTGCGTGCCACATTGCAAGTTGCAGTACTCGAATTCGAATGGCGAATAGGAGAAGATCTTTCGATTCTAGATATTCTTTTTAGGGGGGGGGGGGGGTGGGGGAAGAAAGGGAGGGTTTTTGTGGGTTGGCGGAAGCGGTTAGGCTCGGTCGCGGTGGGGGGGGGTCAAGAGGGACTGTGGCTGGTGG
>Ga0131853_10022440_pt1:0-2500 | contig 11423 bp, 6 predicted proteins | sample TergutLab28metaG_FD_92764 | JGI IMG/M metagenome (GOLD analysis project Ga0131853, IMG submission 92764) | Labiotermes labralis P1 segment gut microbial communities from Petit-Saut dam, French Guiana - Lab288 P1 (version 2) (version 2) | ecosystem: Host-associated > Arthropoda: Insects >...
TCTAGAAAACAGAGATTAACGGCTGTGGGGACCCGTTACGCTGACCACGTGACACCCCTCTATCCGCAAAAGTTGGCACTAACTTCGCCGACCGGCGGCGACCGCTCTGTCGGTATAGTTCGCGTGCGGACTAAGACCACGGAGTTTAGTTTTTAGTTGTATGCTTTCTTCTGGGTAATTCCCCCGGCGTCTGAATTTGATATGCCGACGTTTCGGAGCACTGTGTTCCATCTTCATAGGCAGGTAGGTATGAAGTATGACTAGATTTGAGAAATGTTGGGGTATTTATACGGGAAAAATCTTTATCGTTGCACAGTGCATTCTGTAGTTTATCTAATTAACACACCAACAAATGCACATATATAGTCTATAATAATCTGAAATTCACATTAAAACACTTAAAACGTTCCAACATGTTTCGATCATACGATCATCCTCAGGGAGCATACATTGTTCATTGCTAAAGTTATGGTTTGAAAACACTCAACATAACGACGTAAATCACTGAGTGTTTTCAAACCATAACTTTAGCAATGAACAATGTATGCTCCCTGAGGATGATCGTATGATCGAAACACGTAGGAGCGTTTTAAGTGTTTTAATGTGAATTTCAGATTATTATAGACTATATATGTGCATTTGTTGGTGTGCTGCTTAGATAAATGTCATTTAATAATTAAACCATAATTTTAGCAATGAGGATGATCGTGTGATCGAAACATGTAGGAGCGTTTTAAATGTTTTAATGTGAATTTCAGATTATTATAGACTATATATGTGCATTTGTTGGTGTGTTGCTTAGATAAATGTCATTTAATAATTAAACCATAACTTTAGCAATGAACAATGTATGCTCCCTGAGGATGATCGTGTGATCGAAACATGTATGAGCGTTTTAAATGTTTTAATGTGAATTTCAGATTATTATAGACTATATATGTGCATTTATTGGTGTGTTGCTTAGATAAATGTCATTTAATAATTAAACCATAACTTTAGCAATGAACAATGTATGCTCCCTGAGGATGATCGTGTGATCGAAACATGTAGGAGCGTTTTAAATGTTTTAATGTGAATTTCAGATTATTATAGACTATATATGTGCATTTGTTGGTGTGTTAATTAGATAAATTATATGGGGAAAAGTTTGGCTAGAAATAGCCTGAGCCAATATGAAGGAGGGTGACAGGCTAGGGGCGGTTCAGAGTACAGAAACAGGTTGTGGATGGTAACGACCCACACGGAGGCCTCTATGTGTGTCGTTACCCTCCACAGCCTGTTTCTGTACTCTGAACCGTCCCTACCCTGTCAACCTCCTTCCTATCGGCTCAGGCTATTTTCGAGTCAAATCTGTTTCCCTTATAAATACCCCAACATTTCTCAAATCCAGTCACACTTCATACCTACCCACCTAGGAAGCTGGAACAGGATGTTCCGAAACGTCGGCATATAAAATTCAGACGCCGGCGAATTATCCAGAATAAAGCATACAACATTCAAAACACAGGGGAAGTTCGAAATCAATTATGCAACACTTGTTTCACGACCGTCGTCACGAATCAATTATGCAACACTTGTTTCACGACCGTCGTCACGAATCAATTATGCAACCCTTGTTTCACAACCGTCGTCACGAATCCGACAGCCTTAATTATCCGGTTCACGAGTAGTTTAATCCAGCTTATATATTCATTATTTTACTAAACTCCATTTTAATATTATCACTCATTCCACTTTCCAAAACAATATTTCACAAATGGTCCCGTCTTAACTTTTTACCCAATCTGTATGCCTATGCATGTCGTATTTACGACAATCACCACGTACGTTCTCACAAGTTTCTTGATGCCTACCGGCCGTCAGATGACACATCTGGCGGCCTGTACTTTCTCAGTAACCCTCATCTTGGTGTCTAGTCACAGGCTAGCCAGTCACGTTCATGGGTCTTGTGTGTGATATGATAGTTACACGTGAACCGTTGTCAGGACTAAACAAGAAACAAGTGTCACAATGACACACATTGTTCTGTCGAATGACCAGACTTTATTAGTAACCTTTGCATTTCACAGGACAATGCATTAGTTTTAGCCCCCATTTCACAGGACAGTGCATTAGTTGTAACCTTACCATTTAACAAGACAATGCATTCATTGTAACATTTCCATTTCACAGGATAATGAATTAGTTGTAACCTTACCATTTCACAGGACAATGCATTAGTTGTAACCTTACCACTGCACAGGACAGTGCATTAGTTGTAACCTTACCATTTCACAGGACAATGCATTAGTTGTAACCTTACCATTTCACAGGACAATGCATAAGTTGTAACCTTACCATTTCACAGGACAATGCATTAGTTTTAACCTTACCATTCAACAGGACAATGCATCAGTTGTATCCCCTATTTCACACGACAATGCATTAGTTCTAACCTTTCCATTTCACAGGACAGTGTATTAGTTGTAACCTTTCCATTTCACAGGACAATGCATTAGTT
>Ga0131853_10022440_pt1:5000-11423 | contig 11423 bp, 6 predicted proteins | sample TergutLab28metaG_FD_92764 | JGI IMG/M metagenome (GOLD analysis project Ga0131853, IMG submission 92764) | Labiotermes labralis P1 segment gut microbial communities from Petit-Saut dam, French Guiana - Lab288 P1 (version 2) (version 2) | ecosystem: Host-associated > Arthropoda...
CCTACTTTTACGTAAAACGTTACGTAACTTAATTGTACAAGTAATAGGAGTCGGATACACTGTTAGGCAGTGCGTCATTAATGCGCAACTCTTCTATTAATTTTTTTCTACTATTTTCTTCACAATGCTCCACATTCGAAACGTACCTCAAGTGCAGCAGCAGGTGCAGCACGCAACAGAAGAAGAATGTGGACGCTGACATTACAAGCTTGTGCCAACTGCACGTGTCCTCGCTTGTTTCCGGGTTGTGATTCGCTAACAAACCAATCTTACCATGCAACCTATGTATGCTAATTTCGCTAATCTATAGTCGTGGAAAATTTTAAAATTTACTTGCTGACAATACATTATGTAATCAGTTACGTGTAAGAAGATTCCTATCTCCTGGCAGACGACGCCGTGCAGGTTGTAAACAGTGACCCGTGTGTCGCATAAGCTTGCTTAAATTCAGTGTGCAGATGGGAGCAGCAAGCTTCTCCGTAAATTAGCAACTGTTTGTCTATCGCACCCCCACTTATGTCGCTGTGAGACCCATCTCTTTCACCCCCAAATATAATAACTTTCCTTCAAAGGATTCCTCTTCATCCTGAAGGCAAAGACTGACTTGCGGTTACCCTGGCGGTAAAGATAGAGAATACTGTCTTATGTGGTATGACGCGGTGTAGATTGGTAGAGATTTACACAAGTTTCAGAAGAGAGTGCTGCCTCGATATTCATGACAGAACAGAATATCTGTGGGTCACATTCACACCCCGATAACAGGGTTCTCTGAAATATTCATAAATTTATACCAGACTACACGATGTCACAACCCAGAAAACAGCCACGGTAACGTCGAAACGGTAGAAAATGAAATGTTTTACCGAAGACTTACTCTGTAACGATGTTTCGGACAAACCTGTTGTAGCTACTGTCAGGGAAGATGTGGTGGCAGCGGTTTCCTGTGAAACGTATAGACCCATGTAATAGAGTACACCGTATCGAATCCCTGAAGATAGTAATGTTTGTACCTTAGAAGCAAGCAAAATATTTAACTACAAGATAATGCTGTCTGCAAGCACTGGGAGTGCGCGCTTCCGTATTTCATAGCAGTTTTGGCAATGATATTTTGTTATAAAACCCATTTAAAGTTATGGTAAAAGTAAAGGTAAAGATGTCCCTTTCCATGCTATGAAGGCATATAGGGTGAATAGAGGGACAGTTCGATCCGTTCTTAATCTCGGCGGTAGACGGAAGTGGGTGGTTAACTTCACGCCCTGTTCACTTTACACCGGGAAAGAGCTCGATTGCCCATTTAACAGGTGGCTGGGTGGGTCCCAGAACCAGTCCGCCCGTTTTTGGAGAAAAGAGAATTGTCTTGCCCTTACCTGGTTTTGAACCCCGGACCGAAAAGCTCGTGGCATAGTCCCTATACCGACTATGTGTAACCACGCATACTTTTCTGGTAACGGAAGAAGCGAAATGTGAAATGGAGGTGGGCTGGAGTCAGGAGTAAAAGTGGCAATACTAGTAGCAGTACAAAGAGTGAGGAGACAGTGGAATGAGACACACCAGTCGGTGTAACAGTCATGATGCTCTCTAAGACCAACGTAGGTGGACTGCTTTTGAAATGTGATGGCACACGCGCAGAAACCAGATTTCGTCTTTCGGCGAAACGCACGAGTCCATTTAAATCGGCAGGGGCGTCAGTTCAGTCGACTACTGGCCAGCCGAGGTGTGCGCATCAGCGGTAGTAATGCTGGATACACCGTGTTCCGAGGTAGTGTGAAGGGTACAGGCTACCCACGCCATTCGCCAGTTTCTCCTTCACTTCCCCTCCCTGCGTCACCGTGTGCCATCACATTTCAACTGGACTCTAACATAATTAAACGCAGCTTAATAATTAGCACTAGCTCGTTGTGTACAGGGGTGCTGATAAGTCCTTAGCCCGACCAGGAAGGAAACAAGCTAATGTTTCTGTCAGGATGGTGTGAATTTACTTCGGCGCCTTGCCTTGCAGGGGAAAAAAAACTTGATGACAGCTCGCGTCTCGATGTTGTTGAAATGGCGCACGTCCCTGACATGCTTCCGAGCTTGTTTCCTTCCTGGTGGGGCTAAGGGCGTATCAGCACTCCGGTACTGTGGGCGTACAAACAGTCTGGCTTTCAAGTTCTCTGCATCTTTAAGATTCAAATCTGCTGACATGTTACCGTGTGTCGCTCGGTGAGGAGTTCCCGACGTTTCGAAGCATTGTGATTTCTCCGAATCTCCGGATATTACCCAACGACACAACCTTATATGTCAGAAGACTTCAATCTTCAGCATACCGCTTCGAGAGTTACCATCTCCGGATCTGACATCAGTACGTTAAAAATATTTTGTGTGGGAAGTGACAGCAATCACTCTGAAGACTCAGAACCACCATCTGATTTGTTTACCAAATTACCAACACAAATAATGAAGGACACTTGTGGTTCTCTGTGGTCTCTAAAAGCGCCCAATTGTACGGAAATAAACATAACTCATTTGTTTGTGTCAATATTCTGTAATGTTTAACCTTTTGAAGCCTAATGTCAACTATAGTGGTCGTACCGCACCGCTAACCTCTAAAGTTGCATTTTATATATTTATTCAACAAATATAGATACTGAATATTTTAAAAATGGTGTATACTCTCCGTCCTTTTCTCTTCAAAATGCAGTTTGTTTCATAATTCTAACGTATTTGATTCCTGTATTATTCACATTTTATATACAGGGTGTGCTAAAATTAAAAAAATAATTCCGGCGCCAAAATGTTAATTTTGCAATTATTTATTTATAAAACACGATTGATTTTCCATAATAATAAGACACGCTGCAAATAATGAACTGTCACAACGAACCTACTGTCACTTTGTCCCACAGCCAATTCACCAATTCTATGCCAACTACAGGAGTTAGATTCAAGAGAAATCTCGTGGTTGGAAACACTAGGACCTTATGCAAAGGGGTGTTCGGCGGGGGGGGGTGGAAAACACAACTGTTGTCCCTTGAGAGTTCACTAAGCTCATAAAATATGTAATAGCATGTTTAAAATTAATAAGTATCAAAGACAACATGGCGTGGCAATCGAGGGTTTTGGTGCAAAATCGTACAGGAAGAACAAAGACTTCGAGGACGTGGGAATTGATTGGACGGTGTTAAATAACTAAGATAAGACAGAATGGGCCGGATGTACCTCACTTCTTGTATCTCTTCTGTCCAGAATCTTTAGTTTTCCAGTTTTCTGTCCCAAAACAATACAAAGATCGAAATATACGTAATTTTAATTTTGACTTCTCTTTTTTATGAATTTAAAACCTGGTCTCTCCCATTGTGGAAGCGGCATAGGAAGAGAGTGTTCGAGAACAGGGTGCTAAAGAAGATGCTAGGGCCCAACAGGGACGAGGTAGCGCACGACTGGAGAAGACTGCTCTGTTAGGAGCTTTATGATCTGTACTCCTAACCAAATATTATTCGGGAGAACAACTGAAGAAGAAAGAGATTGGCGGGGCATGAGGCAAGAATGGAGGGGGGAGATGCACACAGGATTTTAGTGGGAAACCTGAGGGAAAAAGACAACTTGCATGACCTACGAATAGATGGTAGGATAATATTAAAATGGATCTTCAAGAAATAGGACGGAGAGAGTGGACTGGATTGATCTGGCTCAGGATATGGACAAGAGGCTTAGTTTCGTGAAAGCTGTAATGAACATTCTGGTTCCATAAAATGCGGAGAATTTCTTGAGTTGCTGAGGACCGGTTAGCTTCTCAAGAAGGGCTCTGCTGCATGGAGTTAGTTACTAATTTCATTTGTTGTATGAAATAAGTAAGGAGTTACATTAGATACAAACTACAATAAAATTTTATTACAAAATTTGGCGTTGTCCATAAACTAAAATGAATAAAACTTAATTTAGTAGTTTCTGAGATAAAACGCACAGAGACACAAAACACACAGACACACAAAACGCACAGAGACACAAAACGCACAGAGACACAAATTGCATAGAGACACAAAACGCACAGAGACACAAAATGCACAGAGAAACAAAATGCACAGAGACACAAAACGCACAGAGACACAAACGCACAGAGACACAAAATGCACAGAGACACAAAACGCATAGAGACACAAAACGCACAGAGGCACAAAACGCAGAGCGACACGAAATGCACATAGACACAATATGCACAGAGACATAAAACCCACAGAGACACAAAATCTTCTGACTGTATTTTCGTCTCTTCACTCCATTAACAGCAAGGCACACTTGCTTTGAACGAAAGCGGAACATATCGAAGGAAGTCACGGAACAAAGAGCACTTGGAGTTGCACAACTGTTTTGAACAAACACCTGAAGTGTTATTACAAAATTGCAGGCCCTAGAGACACGCGGATATTTGTGGGTAACGAACACCGTGACTTTGACCTTCTGTCATTAGTATTCAAGACAGATGCAACAAAATAAATCCAAAGTTTTAATACACTAGCATTTTGTACTGCCATGCAGTGGGTCCCAGTCACCACGGCATGGCGCGTCCTCAGGTTGCGGATAGAGGAATGGCCTCCGATATGGAGGGTAGCTGCGAATAAATTGAATAAGCAGTCGTGGACAGCCGACGAGGAGTGGTCCTCCAGCTTGGGGGTTGGGCGAGTCGCTAACAACCCTTCCCTGTAAAACAGCCCTGTTAAGAAAAACTCACATGCAGGATGCTTCCTCTGGAGACAAAACACTCCGGAGGTAAACTACTCCCCCACTTGGTTCTCCGGGCGGGGGGAGTGTTTCTAGGGGAAGCATCGCGCAAAATACATAGGGAAATGAAATTAGGCACGTGGAACTTTAGGAGTTTTTATAGGGCAGGTTCCCTTAAGGCAGCAGCGAGGGAATTAGTGAGATATAAATTAGCTGTAGTGGGGGTGCAGGAGGTCAGGTGGGACAAAGGGGGCACAGTAAGAGCAGGGGATTAGGATTTTTTCTACGGGAAAGGAAATGAAAATAATCAATTGGGAACAGGTTTTTTTGTGCACCGTAGAATAGTATCAGCAGTGAAGAGAGTAGAGTTTGTTAGCGATAGGTTGTCATATATAGTGCTGAGAGGTCGCTGGTATAATATCATTGTTGTAAATGTGCATGCACCAAGTGAGGAAAAAATTGATGAGTCAAAAGATAGTTTTTATGAGGAATTAGAGCAGGTGTTCGATCACTTCCCGAAATATCATATGAAAATGTTACTAGGAGACGTAAATGCAAAAGTGGGGAGAGAGAATATTTTCAAGCCAACAATTGGACAGGAGAGTCTCCATCAGGATAGTAATGATAGTGGGGTTAGAATAGTTAACTTCGCCACATCACAAAATCCGGTAGTCAAGAGCACGATGTTCCCTCACCGCAACATTCATAAATACACCTGGACCTCTTCTGATGGTAAGACTCACAAACAGATTGACCATGTATTGATAGATAGGAGATGGCATTCGAGTGTACTGGATATGCGAAGTTTCAGGGGAGCTGATTGTGATACAGATCACTATCTGGTGACTGCAAAGGTTAGGGAAAGATTAGCTGTGGGTAAACAGACCGCACAGATGTTTGATAGGCAAAGATTTAACTTGAGGAAGCTAAATGAGCCAGAGGTTAGGGAACAGTATCAAATTGAGATTACAAAAAGGCTTGCAGCTTTGGAGAACTCGGACGATGACGAGGACGTAAATAGGACTTGGTAAAACATTAAAGAGGATATCAAAACCACAGCGTAAGAGAGTCTGGGTTTGGATGAATTTCAGCAGAATAAACCCTGGTTTGATGAAGAATGTTTAGGTTTTTTGGATGAAAGGAAGCGGGCTAAAATTCAGTGGATACAGGATCCAAGCCAAAGCAATGTAGATAATCTGAACAAGGTAAGGCGTGAAGTTGGCAGGCATTTCAGGAACAGAAAGAAGGCATATCTGAGAGTTAAAATTGAGGAACTTGAAATTAACAATAAGATACAAAACATTATGGACTTGTATAGGGGCATCAGTGACTTTAAGAAGGGGTACCAGCCTATATGTAATATAGTAAAGGATGAGAAAGGCAACTTGTTTGCAGACTCCCACGGTATTGTGGATAGGTGAAGGAAATATTTCTCCCAGCTATTCAACGTGCATGGGGTTAAGGATGTTGGGCAGGCAGAAATACACACAGCAGAACCACCAATACCTGAGCCAAGTGCCTCTGAGGTTTAGCTGGCTATCGACAAGATAAAAAGTCACAAATCGCGAGGTATTGACCAAATACCGGCAGAACTGATTAAAGCAGGGGGTAGAACAATTTGCTTGGAGATTCATAAACTTATTATTTCTATTTGGAAGAAGAAGAAACTGCCTGAAGAGTGGAGGGAGTCGATCATAGTACCTATTCATGAGAAGGGGGATAAAA
>Ga0131853_10022441_pt1 | contig 11422 bp, 8 predicted proteins | sample TergutLab28metaG_FD_92764 | JGI IMG/M metagenome (GOLD analysis project Ga0131853, IMG submission 92764) | Labiotermes labralis P1 segment gut microbial communities from Petit-Saut dam, French Guiana - Lab288 P1 (version 2) (version 2) | ecosystem: Host-associated > Arthropoda: Insects >...
AGTTTTATCAGCACTTACTTCCAGTCCAATCTCCCTAGTAGCAGCTACTAACGCTTCTGCGTTTTCCTTTAAAGTATGTATACCTCCTCCCAGTATATTAACATCATCGGCATAAGCCAGAATCTGATGTGTACCATTTAGTTTCAAGCCATCCTAACTGCGTACTGTGAAGCAAAGTTGAAAAGCAGTGGCGATAGAGGGTCACTTTCCTTTTTCTTAACCTTCGGGGTTTTATCAGCAGGTACATCAAACTTTTCCGACATAATCAAAACACGAAAGTATTAATTAGTTCTAAAAATATTCAGAAGCAGTAAGGCAAAAGGGTGATGTGCATATGGTGAAAATTGGGGAAGGGGGGGTGGGAGTGTTAAAGGCGTGCCAGCATAGAATGCTATCTGCGCTCATCTAAATATCACCAACAGGTAAAACATCAGCAGCATTAGACAAACGAAACGAACGGTTAAAGTATATAAGTTACATATCATGTTTAACAGCAAACCAAGCCATGCGTCTTGTGACGGTAACATACGGCAGGATGTACAGGGGCCCGCTATCACAATCCTAACATTAGTGCAGATAAAACTGCAGGAACAGTTATTTTGGTGGTATGAGAATTACAAGGTTAAATTCCGTCGAACAAATATTTAAATAAACATCTCAAGGTCAATACTAGTAACAAAAAGTGATGTTCAACGGGGTTTGAGGTTGGGCCGCGGGTACTGTCAACATCGTTGGCTTAAATATCTTACTTATTTCTTTTTGTTGGTTGGTTAGTATTTCGCAACGCCAATCAAGTGCTGAAGTTACGCATCGCCGCAGTACATTCTGAAGTGAAATTACAAACAATGCAAGCTGAGTCATATGTTTGGATGATGCCATGACCACTTTTAACATGACTGTCTTGGCCCATTCCCTGAAGAGATTCAAAATAATGTATAACAAATCCGAATTGAAATAGCCGGCCACAAACTGGCATCAGAACCGGTGCCTCCGGACGCGCGCCATGCGCATTATCGTTGTTCTGTCAATGCAGCGCTGTCAGTTTCACTGGTCTGGTACTGTCGCACCGACCGTCCCTGTCAGTACAGCAAGCAATGAAAGTAAGGAACGATTCTGATTTTCATTAGTGTCAAACAATTACGGTTTTCCTAACCTTCAGTTTCCTGAGACGCCTTGGTCTTACCAACTGCGCCTTCGTTCATTTACAGTTCGTGAAGGATACTGTCAGTATTTCAGACTGTACTAAAATCGAATTCTGGGACTATTAATGCATGGAGGGTAGCGAAGGATACGGTGGTGGCACAATTATTAGTAGGTCCCTATTATCCCGAAATTTGTGCACAGAAACTTAGGTGAATCACGAAAACCCTCAGCTAAGGTGTTTGATAGTCTTGGCGAGATTCGACCTTCCACCTCCGGAACAGAAGGCCTAACCGTTACAGTTAACACCAACTTTCTCGGTGCGGTTTGGTTAATATGAAGTGGCGAGTGACTGCTGTGAATTCCATGTCCGTATATCATTATTTAAAAAATTCAAAATGCCGGAATTAGGCCCAATGGTAGTTTTATATCTCCAAGTCAATCATCAGTTAACTTTTTTTTAAAAATCTAAAGTAATTTAAGCAACTCATTAACATGGGATGAATTTGGGGATGGGACGTGTGTAGGCCCAAACCGGATATGAACAATACACAAAAGATCTTAGTAATTGACCAACTTAATGCACAAATTCTTGTTTTATATAATGAGTTTATTATATGCCTGTACATGTTTCGAGCACTATGTGCGCAGGTTGCGCACCGGACGGCCACCTACAGTGTGTGATGACACCAGATGCTGTATAATACAATACTGACCTCCTGATGATGAGCACATAGTGCTCGAAACATGTAGAGGAATATAATGAACTTATTATAAAACAAGAATTTGTGCATTAAGTTGGTCAATTACTAAGATTATACTGAGATGCACGGTCAGCAAAACATCAAAAAGAAACAAATACTATACAGGTGTGGATAAAAGCTGATGACGATGAAAGACTTTCAATCAATTTATTACATGTATTTACATAAATTTTAAAGGTCTTTAAATTCAATATGTAGAATATATTACAGTTACTAGATTCAAAACAACAAGTTTTTATATGAGAAAAAATACTGTAAATTCCATAGACCATATGATGAACATACATGCACGTTAGTACTGTCATGTTCTCATTACAACCTCAGTTACATAAAACATACATTACATTATCACACCACACTGATATAACATCATCATCCCATTTAACAGTCATTTACACACAATCATATAGTCCAAAGAAATTCTGAGAACAGGTCATAGCAACTGCTCTACAAGCGTGTCATATTTCGCTGTACCAACCAACAAGGAATAAATACGGGTTCTCCGCGTTTAAAGGAATATATACTGTGATTTAGAAGAACAGCTATGCCCCTGTATAAATAAGTGTGAGAAAGGCTTTTAAAAATGTAACTCTCTTGGAGCGGAGATTAATTAAACAACAAATACATCAAAGTCCAACTTGTGTGTACTTACACTGTGTTTAACCTACTTATCGAAGATAACCGCAAACAGACATCATGGAGTGTGAAAGAGAAGCAAGGAGAATGTATTCTTAACAAAATTACAAACCGCTAAAAATGTTCCGGGAGAAAGGAATTTTGTTCCTGTCCAATAACACCGGCGTACAAGTGAAAGGATTAAACATTTCAGTAGGTACTTCAGAAAATCTCACTAGTGTCGTAAGCAGATCCTATTCGACTAGTCATTTCATTACGATGTCTGCAATCCACACACAAACATCCATAACTCCTCAAGATTATTTAATTTCATTCAGGTTATGCAGCGTGCTTACTTCAAGGCACAAAGGACTCTTACATTCTACAAGTTCAAACTTCTGAACAGATTTTGACGTTAGGGTGACCGTGCATCGTGATAACTTCTTAAAATAAAACCAACTAGATACACTAATTTCACAAATTTATTTTTGGAATAAAACTCTACATGTTTCGGACAGTTTCTCTGTCCATCATCAGGAGTATTCACTGTGCACAAAGCAATGGGTGTATGTCATACAGTACTAGACTCGTGATGATGGACAGAGGAACTGTCCGAAACGTGTAGTTTTATTCCAAAAATAAATGAAAAATTAGTGCATCTAGTTGGTTTTATTATAAGAATTCCGAACAGATAATAACAGTCAGTGCTATCTTAACACCAGCATAGCACAACGCGTCTGTACAGATTACGAAGTGAACTGACACAGACCGGTTTGCAGTTAATTAGGAATAGAGGCAAGCGACGATAATTGGTTTTTGGAAACTATAGCTGAACTTCGAATTACTATATGCATAAATATTTTGATGGGTAACATCACAATTAAGTCGGTCCCAGTAGCCGCGCGGTCTAAGACCTAGGTCTGCGGCCGCTAGCCTGCTGAGATTGTGGGTTCGAATCCCACCGGGGGCATGGATATTGTCTGTCGTGAGTGTTGTGCGTTGTCAGGTAGAGGTCTCTGCGACGAACTGATCACTCGTCCAGAGGAGTCCTACCGACTGTGATGCGCCATTGTGTGTGATCTAGAAACCTCAAGAATGAGGAGGCCATGGCCCGCGTTGGGCCACAGGGTGGGAACATCACAATTAAACACTCTGGTATTATATTTATGTCTTATATGAAGTTTAAGTTTTTCCATGATAATGCAGCCACGCAAGAAGCAATTACGACATCACAAACCCGTTACACGATTTTAAAACTAAACACAATAATATGGGTAACTTACATGGTACGGCCATGTCCAAAGAATGGCAGAAGGAAGATTACCCAAAATAGCATTGAAGTGGATGCCGAAACAAAACAGAGCACGAGGAAGACCGAAGAAAAACTGGATGGAAGGTATAAGGAAGGCCATGAACGAAAGAAACCTAAATGAAGGCCAGTGGGAAGATGGGAAGCATTGGAGTCTAGGTGTCGGACAACGTAGAACTACGTTTTGAAACCGACATACATACATTCATACAATAATATGGGTACAGAATAATCAATTCTACGCTGCTTCTTTCAATAAAAATTCTTCCACCACCTTGTTTTATATATCAGCTTTACTGATATATTTTCAAATTATTACATAATGTGTGTAAATATAACACAACAGTCGGTTACGTACCCATTTGCAATAAACACTGTCAAGTGCCATAACAGAAAACTCCATTCGCTCAATAACAAAACTTCATAAAGGATAATGATATATCACCATTAACGAAACACAAGGCAATTATGAGCCAATAAAATAAAAATGTGGATTTAGATTTGTGAAATAAAGGCCACCGACGCAACAAACCAGCTGCACATTCTAAAGGAAACTTATGCACAAGACGTGAGATACAGCGACACCCGACCTCAATCGAAATAAATAAAATTTACATATGCGGAATTTAAACCTTGTCAGTACAATAACAGGAAATGAATAATATAACATAACTATATAATTTTGTATAATTTACACACATGTAAAATCTTATATAGTTTTAATTTCACTGTGCACAATAGTTTACAACAATAAGATAACAGATACACTGATTACAAGAACTTATGAATTGGATATATACATTGCACATTGATAACAGATGGTACACATCAGACTTGTATTCAGTCACCACTGACTATTGTGTGTCTGTCCCACCGTGCTACCAAGGCTCTATCCTGGCTTAAAATAAATCGGTATTAATTGTGACCAAAAAGCGACACCTTGCTTCACGTCGGCGTCTGTTGCAAATCGTGTGCCATGCAGGTGTTTTTCAAGGGGTCCAAAAAAGATGGACAGACGACATCGGGACTGTAGAATGGGTGGTCCATAACAACAACGAGGAGCATTTTCGGTTGTCAGTATGTGACGCAGTGATTTCCATCAAGGGATGGACCCCTTAAGAAGTACGTGGATGGCAAATGATTTACAGGAAAAGCTGACGTGAAGCAAGCTGTCATTTCATAGGTACAGACACTTGACACCAATTTCTTCTACGACGGGACTCAAGCCTTGAAGCAAGGAAGGGACAAATGCTTAAAAGTGGATGGTGACTTCACAGAAGTCTGATGTGTATCATCTGCTACCCATGAGCCATGTATACGTCGAAGTCAGAATCAAGTTTTCGGCATCAAGTGTGTTTGTTACTTCAGTTTTTTAAAACTTCCTCGCATAACTGAACTATTGTACGTTATATGATGTGTCATACAAAAAAAACTCGGGATCACAGTAATTTTTACTAAGAGAAACACTGTAATTAATTATAAGCGTTTACTATACAATTTTTACATTAGACTTATGATACCTTAATACAAAGCCGAAACACGTCGCTGTTTCATTAAACAATAAATAGTGTTTTGCTGCTGAAACCATCCACTAACAATCATTGCAATACAAAATGTAAATATGAAGATTAGCCTTTCTTGGCGCTGTTTCTTAGAAGTAACTCCTAAATATGACAGTGTAAGGGCGACAATACTGCTGTGCTGTTCTATAATTCAACTTATCACGGGTAGTGCGTCGATATCGAGAAAAATGTACATATAAATAAAGAATTTATCGAGCATTTGTTCCAAAGCTGCAATAAAATACGTATTCAGAAGCTAAATGTTGGTTTTGGTAAATATTTTTTGACGCATTGTGGAATTTATTATTTCCAGTTCGAGAGCTTTAACCCGGGGCACGGTGTCTGTCTGTCTGTCTTTAATTAACTTGTTAGCACTAACTGTCCATGTATCAGCAGAGACATTTTTGCTTTATGTTTACACTAACGGAGTGGGAATTTAAATTTTAGCACGAGGTTTACGAAAACCGTGAGCATTATTTGAATGGAAAAAGACAAACGTATGAAATAAACATTTTGTGGAAAATAAAACAGAAACAGAAAGAATCAACGCGTCTTAGAAATTCAGTAAATTTACTTGTTACCTAAATAAATAAGATTAATTTCCAGGGGAGACTTCCTAGGTACGTTCCTGCATGCCAACGCAGGCTTTACAAGGTTTAGCATATTAACAGTAGGTCTACATTCGCGTATGTCTGTGTGTATGCGTGTTCACAATGTGTGTACACAAATTCAATAGACGCGAGGAGATATACTCGAGGACTTCCACTGCAAATGCCTTGAGCCCTTCATCTCCGACACGAGTTCGAAATCGCTATTCTGCTAAAACAACTTTATTCACTTCGGTTTCAATCGGACAGGAATTTCGTTGACTTCATAAAAAGACAGGACACCTGCTGCCATCACATTCATATGTTTTTCCACACGGTGTGCAGTTCAAAACGGAGGGAAGATACATATACTGACATTTCTATTCAGCAGGCCATAAACTTACAGGATGCAGCGGCAAACCTCACGAGGAAAAACGGAAGAAACTGAAGAAGAAAAGGCAATAGTAAGAAAAGCAAAAAATTAAATACAGACAGAAGGGAATCTGAAAACGAAGAAAAGAGAAGGAAAGTAAGAAGAAAAGTGTATCTGCCGCTGCAATGAATTTATAAAGTTTTTTACATGACCTCATGGAGCTCAATGTGCAAAACGGGGTGTTTCGAAATGGTGCATATATATATATATACACACACACACACACCACTACACATTTTACGAGTTACGAAATTGAACCACACTTATTCAGTCCAACGCAGCATAAGTTTATGTTAATTCAACGGGATGGCGTCCATAAAGATCTCCATAACTTACGCCTTAAATCATGACAAAATTTTGTGACTAATACATGAAAATTAAAACCTAGTGTTAGGAACTGAGCTATGTGACAGTACGGGCAGTAGAAATATAGGGGAAATTTGCGGAAGAGTAAAGCAGAATAAACATTACTTAAACAGCCGCAAAGCTGAGTCACGAAGCGTACACCGTACACTTATTGCATTGGTTTCAAATTAATTGCCTGGTTGTTCGGTTGAGCAGTCTTTGATCAGATGAATTCCGATAACATCTTCGAAATAGTTCATTCCCTTGACCTTCAAAGTGGAAAGTTATGTCACATCAAACGCAGAGGATCTGATAGCGTAGAGCTCCATGTAAATATGTCATATAATAGGCGGACCGCTGTTGTAACTGTACTGTACACTTGAGTCGCAGTCTACATGTATCAGAACATTCGTTAAACGAATCCGCGTGACTATTTTTATCATTATTATTGTTGTGATAACCTGACACAAAACATTAAACATCAGGTACATTGATTAGACACATTTATAAACAGAATTTTAATTAAAACACTAATTATGGTTTCTAAGACAGGTTTACATTTCACAACATTTATAATGTTATACAGTACTTGAAAATGTAGACCTTAAAGAGTGACCCACAAAATAGAACGACTAACACGGAAGTATAGGTTTTGTTGTGAAAGTAGTCTGTTTTTTTTCCCATATTCATGACGCATAACTGAATCCATTTTTAAAAGCTAAGCAACATACTGGAGACAAGTGATTGACATACTGACAAGGAAATTTTCATTTTCGGTTCGTAATGTTTGTGCAAAAAGGCTACTCCTGCCAAAACATGTGGCTTTATTTTTGCTAAAGACGAACTTGGAGTGAAACAGCCATATGAGGATGACGAGTCGGCGACGCCGAATTATTAGGAGTGCAATTGTTTTTTTTAAAACATCGCCTTTGACAAGGCAGTACTGACGTCCTTTCATTGAACCAAATTATTAAGACTAAGTTTGTCAATTCGAGACAGTAAGCACTCAAAACTTCGATAAAATCGTGCTTCAATGAGCCCGACAAAATACGAACACTGTGTAACTAAATGAAGTTTTCTATTCTTAACCAAAATCATGTACGTGGTGTTTATTACTTCTGATTATTTGAAGCGCGTGGTTGCAATAGTAGTGAACAATTTCCCCCCTATAAAGAAAATAACAAATGGCAGTAATAAGGACAGATGGGTGTTTCTGTGTCCACACCAAACTGTAGAGTGAAAATAGCAAAGTTGTATCTGTGCACTAATATGGGGATGCAGAGGTACAGGCCCATCCACTTTTAACGTCGACACTAGTTGCAGGTGAATGGTTAGGGTTGCGCCCAGGGAAAGGACCCGCGAGACCCACTGAGTGTGAGATATGACGTACCTCAGGGTCAGTCTGGTTGCTTGGAATAGAGGGAAGTCTCTTGCCACTGTCAGTGGGGAGGCACATCGCGACCCCTAGGTCGTCCATCAGGCAGCCCGGTCAACAAAAGAACAAGTTACCTGTATACTGGAACTATGTTTATGCTAAAACAGATTAGGACAACTGAGTGCATGTTACTTAGTGTCATAACGACATTCATTGAACTGTAGTTTCATTCACCATTAAACATACAGCTTCAGATGCTATGATTCTATGCATAAGATCGAAATTAACGTGCAATATGCTAAATAATATCTGAATTACAAAGTGACCTTTCGTGGCATCGCTCGTGCTTTTGAGGCCCATAAACACTACAGATCCTCATTTTCGAGCCCTTATAAATACCGAGATTTTGGATTAGATCACCGACATATACAGAAAAATAAAAATTGCGAGTTCCTACATCAGTGTTAACGACAGAACAGCATCAGCTACACTGACAGTAACAGTAAAACACTGGTAATTCACAACACAACATGGTCCGGCTCGTACAAACACAAATAATTAAACTTATCCCTCAGCTATTCCTTGCAGACACACCACTTACGTAAACTGCGGGCATCACTTCTGTAAACAATTTACGCAAAACGTTGCCATAAACTGTTAGGGATTAGGTTAAGTGCGGCTATTAAAGGAAGTCTGTGTATTAGTGTGGAAATACGTATGTTAATTAATATTAAACATTAATCTTACATATATTACCCCGTTACTTAAACATGAAATTTGACGCCAATTTGCTTTGATATATGACAGTCAAAAGGCGATATTAATTTCGTTTGAAATTCAGAAATGCTTAATTTTTTTTAACTGGTCTAGAAATTTGGTTATGCAATTGTGGCACTCACTCTGCCAATGAAAATGGAAAAGTAAACATGCCAAAATATATGTAATAAATGTCCCATATAAATTTAAGTCTCAAGACAATTGGAATTCACGGCAATCCTTTCAGAATCAAACGCAGGTTCTAGTAATTACAGACATTCTCAAGCGTAATATATTGAATTTATTTTAACTTACACTGGAAAAGTGCATACATATAGTCCATATGCCTAAACACCACTACAGTAAGGAGCACTGGCAAAGAGAAGGTCAAGCTTGATGCATTCTTAACCTTGGCACTGGATGACAGTGAGAGGGTAGCTTAACCCTGTGACCGCTTAATCCTCCCTCCGCCACAGAACGACCCCAGAGTATGCTTTATGTAGGTAGAGGCCAGTTGAAATGTGATGGCACACGCGCAGAAACCAGATTTCGTCTTTCGGCGAAACGGACGACTCCATTTAAATCGGCGGGGGCGTCAGTTCAGTCGACTACTGGCAGCCGAGGTGTGCGCATCAGAGGTAGTAATGCTGGATACACCATGTTCCGAGGTAGTGTGAAGAGCACTGGCTACCCACTCCATACGCCATTTTCCTCTTCACTTTCCCTCCCGTGCGTCACCGTGTGCCATCACATTTCAACTGGAGTCTACGACATCTGCATAAAGTAACGTCCATTGTACATACTGCAAGTTACACAGCAGAAATCGCCAAAGCCTTCGGCTAAGTAAGAAGTGATACATGAGCGACGCGGAAAGATGAGAGAGAGAGAGAGAGAGAGAGAAAAAAAAGAATAGGTGGAAGTACAACTTCCAAGCCAAATGTTGTCTACGGAGCCTACAATACAGCTGTAGGTATTGTTGTACACGGGAAGCAACGTAGAGAAACTGCAAAGCAACTACGTAAATGAGGAGAAAGAAACCGAACAGATACCGTAGGAACGACTTTGAGGCTGGTGAGGGCAGTACGAATCGTGATTTTTGAAACAGAGAGAAAAAAATAACTCACTTGCACTTCCCTAAACCTGAATACCTGAGCAAAGCGAAAAAAAAACTGATCAGCTGTTCCCTTCCCCAGAAAAAAAGTATTCTTCGCGGCTCTCTTCATGAAAATTTATCGGCTCAAGTACTCTTTTCACACACGCCCGAACTGTGTAAAAAGAAAGGATTTCTCATAAAATTTATGTTTAACGATACCGAAATTTACGTCAAACGCGTGTCTTAGTGGTAATAGAAGTCTTTGTATTAAAACTGATTTATTTCAATTCCTGTTAACATTTCCTTCGCCGAAATGAAATCCCTGATGCGAAGCCAAAACTTAACGATCAGCACCGTTTGGAACATGTACTTCGTTTTTAGGACTGCTGTAATACATTTGTAATTGGGATGATTAACATATGTGTTCTAGAGCCTAGTAAGTGGTGTGAACTGAGTGATAGGGGGAAATTTGCTAACGACAAAGACAAATAAACAATTAGGGTCACTACGATCACGTCGCACTGCACATAGGTCTGGCTTTCTCATTCACAAAACCTGAATACTGATAACGAAGCTTCACATTAGCACGGTAGCAACGACAACAGAGAGCAGCACTGCTGATGCAGACTTCAAAATTGAAGACGCGTCTCCTTTTTCCCAGGGTGATCTGAAAAAAAAAACAGGGGCAATTTTATTAGGTAAGAGGGCTAAAATGTCGGGCAGTTATGTTGGACACTGTCCAATATCTGTGGTGTAGACAATTTCCTGTACTTAAGCAGTAATACACATACAGTGTATAATACGGTCTAACAATAATGTTACCAAACAAAGACATAAGAGGACGTTAAGGACTGAACTATATTTCACTTCCATCTCCCTTTCACTTCAGTAAAGTGCATCACAATGTTTTAATAGAAACAGGAATGCAGTACTTTATATCTCTGGCAGTGGCTTACCCAGGAATATTGTTCCGGGGATGTTCAACAAATTCAGTTTAGGACAGAGAGAACGGGAATCTGAGGGGGGGGGGGCGGTAGCCCCCTAGTCAGGGGTTCTGGAGGCGGCTGTAATTTGGTGCAAGAATTCTCATTTCACATAGCATTTTTTTTTAACTTTTGGTACTTTAAGACTATTTATGATGACAATCAATTTATTTGTCACTGCTAATGTAAAACAATTGCGAACCGGCGGTAGTTTTAGAGTTTTACTGTCTTTTTTTCTGAACATCTTGGGGGTGTTGGCGTCCTAAATTCAGCAATTTTTAGCAGTTTTCAAAACTGGGTTGAGTTTGGCACGATTTTGGAGGACCTTCGGAACTTCGGGGGGGGGGGGGGGTAAACCCCCCCCCCCCCCCCCCCCCCGGGTGGCCCCGGCCTCTGGGGTGGGGCGGCCCCCGGCGAGGGAGGGGGGGGGGGCGTTGTGGGGGGGGGGGAGAAAGATAAG
>Ga0131853_10022443_pt1:0-10000 | contig 11422 bp, 9 predicted proteins | sample TergutLab28metaG_FD_92764 | JGI IMG/M metagenome (GOLD analysis project Ga0131853, IMG submission 92764) | Labiotermes labralis P1 segment gut microbial communities from Petit-Saut dam, French Guiana - Lab288 P1 (version 2) (version 2) | ecosystem: Host-associated > Arthropoda: Insects >...
AACTAACCGTGCCTTCTGTATGCTACACAGTACAATAAACTAACCGTGCCTTCTGTATGCTACACAGTACAATAAACTAACCGTGCCTTCTGTAGGCTACACAGTACAACAAACTAACCGTGCTTTCTGTATGCTACACATTATAATAAACAGATAAATTTTAATCATTCCATGCACATCGAACTTTATGCAAAAGGTGGGGCGGATCCAAGCTTATACAATTTTCGAGGCCCTCCTTACTTTCCAGTTACTCGACTTATGGCGTTTACTATAATTTTTACATTTGCGTTCTTGTTTTGTATGTTTGTTTACTATTTCGTGTATTCTGTGTTTTTGTATTTGCTGCGTTGCTTCTCCTTCGGTATATAACTGTCTCTTTCCTGTTTTTGCACAAGTAACCGACCGCAGCCACCGAATGGAGACCCAACTGCAGTAAATAAATATCATATATCATAAATAAAAAAGTAGGCCCGACAGTGAATGAACTACTCGTATTACGTCGAACACAATAAAGGTTTATTTTAATACAAAATGTGCCTTTACACGTGTGCTACATGTTTCGACACGTACTTTAGGCCATAATCAGGTATGTCAATACAAAAATCTTATAAAGAAAGATACAATAAAATTGAGTCTGAGGCCCCCATGTTCATGGTTACTGTTTCATATGATGTTAAAATACAGAATATAAAAATATAAATTATACAGTGTAAGAAATAATATTTAAAAAAATACATAAAGATATTTAGTCTGTACAGCAACTTGCTACGAGCTGGAAGGTCCGGAGATTGAATCCCGGTAAAGGCAAGGTTTTCCCCAATCGTCCACAGCCCACCCAGCTTCCTTTGCAATGGGTTCCCAGGAGTAAAGCGATGAGGGCGTGGCGTTTACCACCCACACACATCTAGCGCCGAGGTTAAAGAAAGAGTAGAGCTATGCTTCTACTCCCCCTCTGGGTCTTCATGGTCTGTTCTAGGGTGAATTTTAACGTTACCTTTTGTATATACAGAGTTTTAGACTGCAGTTGAAGTGTGATGGCACACGGTGACGCACGGGAGGGGAAGTGACGGGAAAACTGGTGAATGGAGTGGGTAGCCAGTACTCTTCACACTACCTCGGAACATGGTGTATCCAGCATTATTACCGCTGATGCGCACACCTCGGCTGCCAGTAGTCGACTGAATTGACGCCCCCGCCGATTTAAATGGACTCTTCCGTTTCGCCGAAAGACGAAATCTGGTTTCTGCGCGTGTGCCATCACATTTCAACTGATCCCTACTAATTTTAGGTCTCGTGGGTTGTAGTAAAATTTCGTACTATAATTCTATAATTTGCATATTACACTTGGTGCGGCGTGGTATCTTAACACAAAGGGGCGGCTTCCATAAAGATAAAGTGAATATTTATTTAAGGCTCTTTGCGGGGCCTTGCAAGGGTTCCGGGCAAGTGAGGGGCCCTGAACCTTACGCTTCATTAGCTTCACAGTAAATCCGCTCCAGTGCACAAGCAAATTGTCCACGTGATGTGTTAATCCCTCCGCGTACCAGTTCTTGGCAACTTTTCAAACACAGTTGACATGGGCCAGCAGCCGGCACCGTTTAGACGATATAGCGATTAGGCTATTTGCCGGACACTTTGGAGTTCCTTTCCGGGCAGAAGCGAAACATCCACGCGGTTCTGACACCTATATATTCAACGGGTATCCGGTCTTTTTCCAAGGCTTAAAGCTGTCGGAGCGTTAAGTTCTTCGTTTACCTCCGCCTAGTGACGAGATTACGAAAGAATGGAGACATTCCTCCATTTCCCCAGACGCCTTCATGGCTTGTACAGGTACACAGTTTCCTTATACTGTTATCTTTCGCGTACCTTTAAAGGTAAAGCAGTCCCGTTACAGGCCTGGAGTGGCCCAAAAGGTTCCAGGAAGTTAAGGTTCCCAGATTTCATGACAACGGTACAGGATGGTGGTAAGATTGTCAGCCTTACGCACCGGCCGCCTTTACCCCCAGGAAATACTCTTGGTACTCATTTCTGTTAGAGGCTGAGTCGACCCCAGGGCCATAGTGCGATCTGAAGGATTTTATATCAATGAAAAATTCCAATGACACCAACTAGGATCGAACCAGCGAACTTCCAATTTGTAGCACATCACCTTAACCACTGTGCTACCACAGTCCACTTCGTATAACTTTACTACACAAATTTTTAAACACATCGCACATCGTCATGCCCTCTAAGACGCTTCTCGTACCCTTGGGTGTCCATGTAACCTCGGTTCAGAACGGCTGCTATGTGACTACATTCAAAGGATCGTTGTTGTGCTGCAAATACAGTTGGAAATGTCGCTGTGGGCGACGCACGAATTACTACATATGAAGCTGTCACTACTAATACAGTGCAAGAAACAAGGACGGTATATAAATATGTAGTAAAATAAACAGAACGAAGACGGTGGATGTGGGAAGTGTGGGGTGGAGGTTAAGTGACGGGTAGAGAGCTGACGTCGGCGTGCTTTGTGAGTGAGGAGAAGGCTCAGGAATGCGACATTGTTGACAGGTGGCCCGTGAGAACGGTGGGCTGGAATCAATTAGGGTAATCATGCGAACCACTGAGCTGTCCAACGTAAGCACAAACATGTTTCTACGTCCTCTGCTTCCTGCGCGGTCCGTCTTGAAGTTACTGTGCGGCCGTCACGGGTCGCTACCCACGTAAGGCGGCTGAATTTGAACACGATTAGTCTAAAGTTAACTTTAAACACGACCATTCTGGGTTCGATATCCTGAAAGCCTTCCAGCTAAAGTTATGCCCCCTCATAAAGTCCATTGCCTCTTGAGCAGAAGTCCTCAGTTTTCCCACGTCGGGGTCTTCAGCCGAAACGCGAAATAGCTAAGCGCAATTCATGTTATAGTTTCAGGTGTCTGTTATTGAGCCCAGCGATGCGGTTAAAGCAGGAATGGTTACACAGACCTAGGTACGCCCTGTTACCTTTGGTTGGTTCGTTGGTTGGTTTCGCAGATGGTGTAGTCTTTAGCTTTTTGGAATGATTGGAACTCTGTTCCATCGTTCCCAGAACTTTAGGTGGCTTGTTTCTTACTTTGAGTGAGCCAACAGAACTTGTATTATTATTATTATTATTATTATTATTATTATCATCATCATCTCCTTTATGCAGGGTATTTATACTTATATTCCTGAGACAAACTATGTCCCTAGGGAATACAGTGTTGCAGCTATACTGTTGTTACTATTCATGGTGCTTATATCGTTAGTTTCAGTGTTGAATCTATTGTACTTTTACATTAGTACTTTCCGCAGTATGTGTGCAGTGCCCAATATGGCTGTTTTCTGTAGTGCCTTGACTTCATGTTTTCCAGTTACGTTGCTCACGTATTTTCTAAATGAATTTGAAATAGTCCCAGTCGCCCATATTATTACTGGTATCACTTTTGTTTTTACATTCCACATGCGCTGTATTTCTATTGTAAGGTCTTTATATTCTATAATCTTCTCGGCTTCCTTTTTAATCAGACTTCTGTCTCCTGAGATTGCAACGTCTATTAACATACATGTTCCCTTTTCATTATCACGGATTAAAATATCTGGTTTGTTGTTAGGGATAGTTCTGTCAATTTGTATTTGTTGGTTCCACAACATGGTTACCTTGCCTCCTTGACTTGTTTCTACTGATTTTGGCACATGTTCATACCAGTGTTTTTTGTCCAATTGTACTCCTGTTTCCTTGTACATGTTGAAGTGTAGTTGTGCACACACTCTATCATGTCTTTTTATGTACTGTTCTTTTGCCAGTATTGGGCATGCCGATATCATATGGTCTATTGTCTCGTCAAATTGTTGGCAAAGTCTGCACTTGATATCTGTCTCTGTGTTCAATATTTCTGTCTCACAATATTTTGTTTGTAGCGCCTGGTCTTGTGCTGCCACTATTTCATTTTCAGTTTCAGCTTTTAGGTCTACCTTCGATAGCCAGAAGAACGTGTCTTCTTCACTAATAAGCTGTCTATCTATATTTCTAATGTACTGCCCATGCATTATTTTGTTTTCAATTTTTTCATTAGGGACTCTCCCAATCTTGCCTCTGTGTGCTGTATCCCATCCTGTTTTGCGTCACTCTTCTCATTTGGTTGACTTAATTCTTCTGTAATCTTTGCTGCTGCCTTAATTATTGAGTTCATTTTTGGTTGAGTGCTTTCGTGGCTTTTAACAATATTTACAAACTGGTCTTGTTTATAATTTGTGTTAAGGTATTCTGCAATATTAATTATTTCGGCTTTATATGCCGCTTCGATTTGTACCAGTCCTCTCCCTCCTTCTTTCCTCTTTACATATAGCCTGTCTATGTCAGCTTTTGGGTGATGCATTTTATACATTGTTAGCATCTTTCTAGTTTTCCTCTCAATATTTTTTATTTCTTCAGTTCTCCAGTTAATTATACCAAAACTGTATCTCAACACTGGGACAGCTAGTGCTCCAACTGCTGTAATTTTATTCCTGCCGTTCAGTTCAAATTTCAATATCATTCTTAATCTCCTGCTGTATTCCTGCTTCAATCTTTCTTTCATTAGTTGATGTTGTGTGCCTTCACTTTTCTCACTCCCGAGGTGCTTTACGTTTTTCCCTGTTCTTGTTCTTGTATTTCTCTGTTGATGTCGATCACTAAATTTTGCCAGTGAACTAGTTTGCCTCTCTTAAATGCAATCTTGGCACATTTTTCAAGTTCAAATTCCATATGGATATCATCACTGAAGGGTTTAACTGTTTATATCTGTTTTTGGAGCTCTTCCTCTGATTTAGCGATCAACTTCAAATCATCTATGTAAAGTAGGTGTGATACTTTTATCTCTGTTGTGTGCTCTTCGTATCCTGTGTTGAACCTATTCAGTTGTTCAGTAAGAGGGATTAAGCAAATACAAAGAGCAGTGGTGACAGTGAGTCTTCTTGAAATATTCCACATTGTACTTTGGTGTCTTCTGTTTCTATTAGCTTATTTTCTGTGTGTAGGCGTATACGTGTAATTTTATTATTATTATTACTATTATTAATAATAATAAAATAACAAGCATACGCCTACACACAGAATATTATGACGAGGAGCTTAATGATTTGTACTCCTCACCCAATATTGTGTGGGTGATAAAATCGAGAAGAATGAGATGGGCTAGGCATGTGGCGCGTATGGGTGAGGAGAGGGGGTGTATAGGGTCTTGGTGGGGAAACAGGAGGGAAAGAGACCACTGGGGAGACATAGGCATAGATGGGTGGATAATATTAAGATGGATCTCCAGGAGGTGGGATGTGAGTATATGGACTGGATTTGGCTGGCCCAGGATAGAGACAGGTGGCGGACGCTTGTGAGTGCGGTAGTGAACCTTCGGGTTCCGTGAAATGCGGGGAATTTCTTGACTAGCTGCAAACCAGGTAGCTTCTCAAGAAGGACTATGCACCATGGAGTACGTAAGTATTATTATTATTACTATTATTATTATTCGATGTGGATATGTCTTATCACAGGTTTTTTCTTCCCAGTACTTCTCTTGAACCAGCGGTGATCATCACCGCTCACGCTTCAAGCTTCACACTGCAGTACTTTCCGTATTATGTGTGATGTTCCAAGTATAACTGTCTTTTGTAGTGAATCTATCGAATGTCTTCCTGGTACAGCTTCCAAATTTTTCCTTCAGCTTCTCGTTACTATTCCAGTGGCTCCAATAATTAATGATATAGTCGTACATTTCAGGTTCCACATTCGTTGTATCTCTATACATAAATTTTGTGTTTTAAATTATTATTATTATTATTATTATTATTCCTTTTCTCGCTGGTACCTCTCCTGAACCATCGGCGATCCCCACTACTCAAGCTTCCACTTTCAGAGTGCAGGATTTTCCGCATTACGTGTCATATCGTATGTACAGCTGTCCTTTGTTCTGGATCTATTGAATGTTTTTTCCTGCTATGGCTGCCGAAAATTTGTTAAAACCATTTGTTGCTATTCCGGAGACTCCAGTTATTACCGGTATGATCCTACATTTAATGTTCCACTTTCATTGTACCGCTATACGGAGAATCTTGTATTTGAGTTTCTTATCTGCTTCCTTTTGCGTGACATTCCTGTCCGCTCCTCCTGTCATATCTGTCAGTGTGCTTGGTTCCTCTCTTATTATTATTATTATTATTATATCTGGCCTATTTGTCATAAATTCTGTGTTATTGTTATTATTATTATTATTCGGTAACCGGGATAGCTCAGTTAGTGTAGTGTTGACTCTAAATACTGGATAATCCGGGATTTTAATCTTGGCAGAAAGAAGAGCTTTCCTCTTTTTCCAAACGTACAGACAGGATGTGGGGCCCACCCAGACCCCAAATAAATTTGTAAAGCAAAAGGTAAACCAATCCCTGTACAGGTCCGAACAGGCTCTGAGGGTTCAGGAAGGTGAGAATCCCATATTTCAAGGCAATCAGCACATGAATATGGTAAGATTGTCAGCCCTACGCACCGACCGCCTTTACCTCCCAGGAAATATCCCAGGTACTCATTTCTGTTAGAGGCTGAGTTGACCCCAGGGCCATAGTGCGGCCGGAAGGGTTATGTCAATGATACCATCGGGAATCGAAACCACAACCTTCAGGCTCGTGGCGCAGTGCCTCTAACAATATCACCACCGCGTGCCTTTTGTTTAATCTGTATTGAAGTTGTTTCTAGGGGGTAAAGCGACTGGAGTGTGGGCTCCACTCTCTCCCATCTACAGCCTAAACTACGAATGAGTGCAGCCACACATCTATTGATCCTATAGGCCGTCATGGCGCCGACAGGAGACAATTGTACGGTTTTTTAATTTTACTCTCTTCCAGCTAGACGCGTGACAGCAGCAGACTTGGTGTGCAGAGAAGCAAATGGATGGACAGACTCGATAAGTGCGTTAGGACTCACCGTATATTAACTGTAAATGTACAACTGTCAGCAGTGTTACAAATATACCTGTATCGAAAAATATAGCTGTCAGGTGCCTTATAGATGCACCCTGTATAGAATGGTTTAGCCGAAAGCAGTGTCACGAATATACCCTGTATAGAATGATATAACCGTCAGCAGTGTTACATATACACCCCACATACAATGGTGTAATCGTCAGCATTCTCACTAATGTAACCTGTATAGAATGGTGTAGCCGTTAGCAGTGTCACAGCTACACCCTCTATAGAACGGTATAGCCGTCAGCAGTGTCACTAATACACCTTGCATAGAATGGTATAGCCGCCAGCAGTGTCACAGGTACACACTGTATAGAATGGTATAGCCGTCAGCAGTGTCACAGGTACACCTTGTAAAGAATGGTATAGCCGTCAGCAGTGTCACTAATACACCCTGTACAGAACGGTATAGTCATCAGCAGTGTCACAGGCACACCCTGTTTAGAATTGTATAGCCGTCAGCAGTGTCACAGGTACACCCTGTATAGAACGGTATAGCCGTCAACAGTGTCACTGATACACCATGTATAGAACGGTATAGCCATCAGCAGTGTCACAGATACACCCTGTATAGAATGGTATAGCCGTCAGCAGTGTCACTAATACACCCTGTATAGAACGGTATAGCCATCAGCAGTGTCACAGGCACACCCTGTTTAGAATGGTATAGCCGCCAGCAGTGTCACAGGTACATCCTGTATAGAACGGTATAGCCGTCAGCAGTGTCACTGATACACCCTGTATAGAACGGTATAGCCATCAGCAGTGTCACAGGTACACCCTGTATAGAATGGTATAGCTGTCAGTACTATTCCTGATTACTCGGTAAGTTCCTGTATATTTTCCATTCAACAAGCCTGATTTCCTTTTATTTATAGCTAAAGGTAAAGTGATCCCTTTACAGGTCCGGTGTGGCCCAGAGGGTGGGTAGAGGTATAGCTCTACACTTCCATGACCGCGGCACTAGAAGGAGGTTAGTGGTCAGCAGCACGCCCCGGCCGCACTTTACCCCCGGGAGAGACCCGGTACCCATTTTAGAGGAGGCTGCATTTGCATATATTTAAGTTACCTAATGTCCTTACTTCGTTCTGGCCACGCGAACTTCCTTTACAGTCCATTCTAATTAGCCCATCTGAACCATCTGATGGCGATAAACAGGGTAAAGATATTACATACGTCCACAATAGTGGGATAAACTTGCAGATAAACCGATAGAAAATTCTGACACTCTAATAAGTTAGAAATGTTCTAATAATAAGGTAAATCAGTCCCATTACAGGCCCGATGTGCCCAGAGGATTCCAGGAAGTTAAGGTGCCCAGATTACGTGACAATGGACCAGGATGGTGGTACGGTTGTCAGCCTTACGCACCGGCCGCTTTTACCCCTAGGAAATATTCCTGGTACTCATTTATGTTAGAGGCTGAGTCGACCCCCGAGACATAGTGCGATCGGAAGGATTATGTCAATGAAAAATTCCAATGACATCATCTGGAATCGAACCAGCGACCTTCCGACTTGCAGCACAGCACCTTAACCACTGTGCCACCACGGTCCCCAATGTTATAATAGTAAAAGCGTAAAAGGGAAAAGACAACAATCATCAGACCGTGACGAAATAATGCAAGTACTGCAACTAGGTATGCGAAATTAACAATGATTTAATTTTTTTATCACCCAGTACAAGATCCAGAATTTAATTGTAAGGCGATTTATCCCGGTTGCGCTGTCGATCATATATATATATATATATATGTACCCCAACATACAGTCACACACAACACCATACGTAAGTCGATAGGGCGACATGTTTCGACTTATTAAAGCCATAATCAGACCTTCTCTTTAAGAACAATTTAACACAAATTTGTAAATGCTGTTAGGAAAGAGCTCTCTTCTTTTAGACAGTACGTCACAGGAATACATTAGGAAAATTATTAGTAAAAAATACAACAAATATTAAAGATATATAGTATAGGGGTAATATATAGTATAGGGGTAATATATAGTATAGGAGTAATGTATAGTATAGGAGTAATATGTAGTGTAGAGGTAATATACAGTATAGGGGTAATATATAAGATTTTTTGTGTAGGAGCTGCTTTTAAATCTGTTGTTATTTTACAAAAAAAGCAGAAGTAGACAGTAAAATCAACATACCAAACTTCTGTCACCTATTCGAATTATATAGATGGTCTTGTGAAATACGGTATATTGGGAAATATATATACATATATATATATATATACATATGTGTGTGTGTGTGTGTGTGTGTAGCACAGTGGTTAAAGAGCTGCGCTACAAATCGGAAGGTCGCTGGTTCGATTCCAGATGTTGTCATTGGAATTTTTCATTGACATAATCCTTCCAATCGCACTATGGCCCTGGGCTCGACTCAGCCTCTAACAGAAATGAGTACCAGAAGTATTTCCTTGGGGATAAAAACGGCCGGAGCCTAAGGCTGACAACCTTACCACCATTCTTGGCCATTTTCACCTAATCTGGGAACGATTAGTTCAATACTCTTAATACTAACATGACACTCTACCAGACATCATTCGACAACACTGAGGATGGTTCTATGATGTCGAAACACGTATGTCGTAAAATAGCCCGCAGCACTTGTGAAAACCCGCATACGTTGATGTTAGGTACACGTTCGGTACGTAGCGAGTACTAAAACCGATGAAGACAAAACAATGTCAATCAATAAAGTAACAGAAAGAACACAGCAAATTTGTGGTGACCTCGCAAGAGTCGGACGCTCCTACTATCAAGTCGGGCCTGTCACGGTATCGCTGCCTGGGAAACCCACTCTAGATAACAAAAGACATAAAGACATGTGGCGAAGCGCGCTATCAAGTGGTTGCCTCGTGGTGGCGTGTCACGAAAAGTTTTCTTGACGTTATCAGCCTTGTACTTGCAATTTGCATATTACGTGGGAAGTTCAGGTGCTGACCGTTTGAATTCTTTACAGCGGACACAACAGCGACATCCGGCGCGTTCCTGAC
>Ga0131853_10022444_pt1 | contig 11422 bp, 8 predicted proteins | sample TergutLab28metaG_FD_92764 | JGI IMG/M metagenome (GOLD analysis project Ga0131853, IMG submission 92764) | Labiotermes labralis P1 segment gut microbial communities from Petit-Saut dam, French Guiana - Lab288 P1 (version 2) (version 2) | ecosystem: Host-associated > Arthropoda: Insects >...
GGGGTGGAGGTGTGGGGGTGGGGTGGGGGGGGGGGGGGTAGGTAGTTTGGGGGCCGTGATAATAAGTTGTGTTGCCTATGGTATTCAATTGGGTTGGGGGTGCGTGGTTTGTTGGTTAGTATGTTTGACGTCTTCTGGGTTCTCTTCGGGGTTGTTGTTAACAGTGTGGTTTCTTGGCTTCAGGATTCCCCTTTCTATTCACAGGTTCGTTCTTCCTGGCACACTGTTTACCGTTTCTCAGTTACTAAGGATCACCATACCCGCATAGTCAACATTCAAACAAGGAATAAATCACAGGCAGGGTGACGATGGTGCGACATGGACTGTAACAAGAGTCGTAACTGTACAAACCGACGTGGACTGTAACACAGTAGAGTGGCAACTTTACAAACCGACGTAGACTGTAACACAGTAGAGTGGTAACTGTACAAACCGACATAGACTAAGCACAGTAGAGTGGTAAATGTACAAACCTACGCGGACTGTAGCACAGTGGAGTGGTAACTGTACAAACCTACGTGGATTGTAACACAGTATAGAGGTAATTGTTGAAACCGACGTGGACTGTAACACAGTAGAGTGCTAACTGCACAAATCGAAGTGGACTGTAACACAGTAGAGTGGTAAATGTACAAACCGACGTAAAGTGAAACACAGTATAGTGATCAATGTACAAACCGACGTGGACTGTAACACAGTAGAGAGGTAACTGTACAAACCGAAGTAGACTGAACACAGTAGAGTGGTAACTGTACAAACCGACGCAGACTGTAACACAGTAGAGTGGAAACTGTACAAAACTATGTGGACTGTAACATAGTAGAGTGGTAACTGTACAAACCAACGTGGACTGTAACACAGTTGAGTGGTAAGTGTACAAAACGACGTGAACTGTAACACATTAGAGTGGTAACTGTACAACTCGACGTAGACTGTAACACAGTCGATTGATAAATGTACAAACCGACGCTGACTGCAACACAATAGAGAGGTAACTGTACAAACCGACGCAAACTGTTACACAGTAGAGTGGTATCTGTACAAACCGACGCAGACTGTAACATAATAGACTGGTAACTGTACAAACTGACGCAGACTGTTACACTCTAGACTGGTAAATGTACAAACCGACGCAGACTGCAACACAGTAGAGTGGTAACTGTAAAAATCGACGCAGACTGTAACAAAGTAGAGTGGTAACTGTACAAACCGACGTAGACTATAACACAGTAGAGTGGTAACTGTACAAACCGACGCAGACTGTAACACAGTAGAATGGTAACTGTACAAACCGACGTGAACTGTAACACAGTAAAGTGGTATCTGTACAAACCGACGCAGACTGTAACACAGTTGACTTGTAACTGTACAAACCGACGCAGACTATAATACAATAGAGTGGTAACTGTACAAAACGACGCAGACTGTTACACAGTAGACTGGTAACTGTACAAACCGACTTATAATGTAACACAGAGTGGTAACTGCACAAACCGACGTAGACTGTAACACACTGGAGTGGTAACTGTACAAACCGACGTAGACCGTAACACAGTAAGGTGGTAACTGTACCAACCGACGTAGACTGTAACACAGTATAGTGGTAACTTTACAAACCGACGTGGACTCTAACAAAGTAGAGTGGTAACTGTACAAACCGACGTAGACTGTAACACTGTAGAGTGGTAACTGTACAAACCGACGTAGACTGTAACACAGTAGAGTGGTAACTGTACAAACCGACGTAGACTGTAACACAGTAGAGTGGTAACTGTACAAACCGACGTAGACTGAAACACAGTAGAGTGGTAACTGCAAAAACCGACGTAGGCTGTAACAAAGTGGATTGTTAACTGTACAAACGGTCGTAGACTGTAACACAGTAGAGTGGTAACTGTAAAAACCGACGTAGACTGTAACACAGTAGAGTGGTAACTGCAAAAACCGACGTAGACTGTAACACATTGGATTGGTAACTGTACAAACGGTCGTTGACTGTAACACAGTAGAGTGGTAACTGTACAAACCGACGTAGACTGTAACACATTAGAGTGGTAACTTCACAAACCGACGTAGACTGTAACACAATAGAGTGGTAACTGTGCTAACCGACGTAGACTGTAGCACAATACAGTGGTAACTGTACAAACCGACGTAGACTCTAACACAGTAGACTGGTAACTGTACAATCCGACGTGGACTGTAGCACATTAGAGTGGTAAATGTACAAACCGACGTAGACTGTAACACATTATAGTGGTAACTGTACAAACGGACGTAGACTGTAACACAGTAGAGTGGTAGCTGTACAAACCGACGTAGACTGTATCACAGTAGAATGCTAACTGTACAAACCGACGTAGACTGTAAGACAGTAGAATGGTAACTGTACAAACCGACGTAGACTGTAACACAGTAAAGTGGTAACTGTGCAAACCTCACGCATTATCATTTTTAAATGAGCTGCTTCCCCCAACCCCCCCCCCCAAACACACACACACACACACACCCCCTCGTGTTTAAGTTTTCCCTCCCATTCTCACACTGAACCACAAGAATCTCCCTACACAGCATTAACAGTTCGAGCCTTGTAACGGATTTTCTTTGTCTTTATTATGAGATGCAAACGGAGATCTCCATTTTAGGCGGTATAATTCCACAATCGTGTTTTGAATCCTGTCACAGCCGACTCCCTCGAGTGGCTTCAGGTGGGAGCCAAACCATTCAGTTTCACAATACGCTCTACACATTCTGGCACACAAATAGAAACTTCTGCTCGACATCGGTATTTGTGCTAAAATTTCCTTCCAGAATATAATTGGAATTTCTATATTCATGGCTCAAGTCTATTTTCTTTCGTGAGGAGTTTAAGCCGGCTATTGCGTTAGGGGGTTGTTCCTTCTTCAGCGCAAGATTACGACGGGATGGTACAGTTACAGCAGTATAATTTAACTGAGAACTTCGGTAAGACGTTTGGCTGCCACAACGTTCTCTGTGTCTAAGCAGTTACTCCAGTTGAAGTGTGATGGCACACGGTGACGCACGGTAGGGATAGTGAAAGGGAAACTGGCGAATGGAGTAGGTCGCCAGTACTCTTCACACTACCTCGGAACATGGTGTATGCAGAATTACTACCGCTGACCTACTACTAGAAAAATAACGGAATGGAAGCCATATAGAACAAGACCAGTAGGGAGACCCAGGTTATGGTGGATGGACCAGGTGGAAGAAGATCTAAGGAGGATGAAAATTACTGGTTGGAGGGTGAAGATTAAGGATAGACAAGTGTGGAATAGAATTGTCGAACAGACCAAGACCCACCCAGTGTTGTAGAGTCAATTGAAGAAGAAAAAGAAAAAGATGCGCATATCTCGGCTGCCAGTAGTCGACTGAACTGACAACCCCGGTCGATTTAAATGGACTCGTCCGTTTCGCCGAAAGACGAAATTTGGTTTCTAGGCGTGTGCCATCACATTTTAACTGGCCTCTACCTTGGAAAGTTTCCCTGGTCACCTTCGATGCACAAAACTTCAATTTTGTCTCCTTGTAATGGACCACATATAATTAGGGTTAGGTGTGAAATTTGGTCGCGCACATTGAGCGAGGTACATAGGCTGATGGTGTTAGAGAACTGGGTGCCAAGGAGGATATTTGAGCCTAAGCGAGACGAGGTGACAGGGGAGTGGAAAAGAGTACATAATGAGGACCTTAATGGTTTTTACTGCACACCAAATAGTAGCCCATTCGTTTAGTCAAATCAAGGAGATGGGTGCTGTACACAGCACGTATCGAGGCGAAAAGATGTGCACACAGGGTATTGGTGGGGGAAACCTGGGGGAAAGATACCACTTGGAAGACCCAGCCGTAGATAGGAGGATAATATTCAAATGGATTTTCAGGTAGAGTTATGAAGGGGGCATGGACTGGATTGATCTGGCCCAGAATAGAGACGGTTGGCGGGTTCTTGTGAATGCGGTAATGAACCTACGGGGTCCATAAAATGCGGGTAATTTCTTGAGTAGCTGAGAAGGTGTTAGCTTTTCAATAAAAGCTCTGCTCCATGGAGTTATTTATTTGTTTGTTTAGTTAGTTCTTTGGTTAGTATTGGATTGTAGTCGGACACAGATTGATTGTCTCGTGTGGCAAGTGAATGCTTGCAGTTCCCATTACTGGCAACTGGCACACTTGTAACACCCGCGACTACACGAATGTCATGAGTGAAAGGCACTGGCTTAGACGTAAAAGACACCGCGCAGATTCTTTTGCAACAGGGATTCAGGACACCTAACAGTGCGGGAACTATTTTGTCTAGCTTATGCTTATTGGTCAGTGCATCATCTTGATATTTGAATAAAGGTAGACCAACTAGATGACATTTGCTTTATTATGTCAATTTACTGCTCAACATGTTTCAGATGTTAATACATCCATCTTCAGGAGCTTGCGACTACTTGTTGCTTTGTGGTGTCCGAGTGTAGGCTGAAACACTTCAGCCTACACTCGGATACGACATCACCAACAGACAATCCCGCTACATAACACCAGCACGCCTCAAGTCAGCCTACACAATAACGCACCAAGTAGTCGCAAGCTCCTGAAGATGGATGTATTAACATCTGAAATATGTTGAGCAGTAAACTGACACAATAAAGCAAGTGTCATCTATTTGGTCTACCTTTATTCAAATATTTTGTCTAGCGTTCCACATTAGTACATGGTAAGAGTCAGTGGCGTACCCAGGAATTTTGTTCGGCGGGGGTTTCAAAAAATTCAGTTGAAGACATAGGACAGAGAGGACGGGGATCTGGGGGCGGTAGCCCCATAGTCAGGGGTTCCGGAAGCAGATGTAATTTGGTACAAGAAATTTCATTTCATATAGTAAAATTTTCTTAATTTTTGGCACTTTAAAACTATTTATGATGACAACCAATTTATTTGTCATTTTTAATGTAAAACAATTGCGAACCGGCGGTAGTTTTAGAATTTTACTGCCTTTTTCCGAACATTTTGGGGCGTTGGTGTCCTAAATTCAGCAATTTTTAACAGATTTCTAAATCGGGTTTAGTTTGGCACGATTTTGGAGGGTGTTGAACTCCCCAAAACCCCCTCGGTACGCCACTGGTAAGGGTAAATGATATACTTGTGTCTAAGCCATGAAGTCATATAGGGGAATTGGAGATTTAACTCCACTCATTCTTAACGTTGGTACTAATTGGAGATGACTGGCATACGTCACACCCTTCCTGCTTCACGTGCGGCAAAGAACCCCGATATCCGCTGCACAGGAGGCTACACGGCGCCCATAGATAAATTTGTAGCGTTAAGTCACTGCCAACAGTCACTTTGCAAGTCACCAAAATTATAGCCTAACCTCCTGCTTGAATTTGCCCTCCACGCGTTTTAGGTAAAATTGATATTATGGGTTGCTTATTCATGGTCAGCGGTATATCAGCCAGTTGCTTTACCGGCAGGGGAGAAGGAAATTTGTAGAATTCCTGATTTATTGTCGGAGCGAAATGGCAGGTCCTGTTCCTCGCTGATTTAATCCGTTAGACCGATATCAGCCCGACGTTTCAAGTTGAGGGGCAGGTTGCAATTACGTGTTGTTAATCAATGCCATAGGCATGGAGTCATTAGCTGCAATATAATTTACAAATTACCACCCCCTTTACTCCATGCCCATAACATGACAGAATAACATGCCTGTAGGAGTGATGACATACTCATTATTAGGACAGAAACTTTACCGAAAGGACAGTATTTACACAATTTATGTAATATCTTCTCTGACATACATATTTAGACGCACAAACATATGTAATCTTCAATATCTAGGCATCGAAACGTGCACGTCACACAGGGTGTACAAGGCAGTTGGTTGCTATATGGCAGCTAGTGTGTTAAGAGGGTACAGAAATGAGAAACTGGGTTAAATGCAATTCACTGTAAAAAAAATTCCGCGTTTGATGTATTGTGTGAGAGTATGACGTACGTGTATTGTGTGAGAGTTTACCGGCCCCTTTCTCGAGACTGCTGAGGGTGGTTGTTGGCTGCTGAAATTGGAAGGTGCTTGGTCGTGTAGAAAGAGGAACGAGTGTCCACTGGATTAGGCTTATGTTCTTGCAGTATGTGCTGTATGTATATATGTGTGTGTGTGTGTTTGTGTTGTGTTATTTTGTGTTATGTTGTGTTGCGTTGTGTTGTGTTGTGTTGCGTTACGCCGTGTTTGTTATTTTTTTTTGTGTTGCGATGTGCTGTGTTACGCTGTGTTGTGCTATTTTGTGTTATGTTGTGTTGTGTTGTATTGTGTTATGCCGTTTTGTGTTATGTTGTGTTGCGTTGTGTTGTGTTGCGATGCATTGGGTTATGCCGTGTTGTGTTATTATGTGTTATGTTGTATTGCGTTGCGTTGTGTTGCGTTGTACACGTATTGCGTTGTGTTATGACGAGTTGTGTTATTTTGTGTTATGTTGCGTTGCGTTGTGTTGTGTTGCGTTGGGTTGTGTTGTATTACGTTGTATCGTGTCGTGCTGTGTTGTGTTATATTGCGTTATGTTGTGTTGTGCTGTGTTGCGTTGTGTTGTGTGTTCTGTGTTCTGTGTCGTTATGTAGAGACGAACTATTCCGCTTCCTTCTGGACACAGGTAGCTAATTTGTGTAAAACAGAAAATAATTAATCTGCGATTAGCAACCTCCGACATTACAGCCGATGTAAAACCTGTGCGATTTGTATGGAAGAAGGAAGGCCTGTTTTCAAAGCTTTCAATCGCTCACACGGTCAAATGACAGACGGACGGAGCGCATGGCACATATGATATCTGGCTTGTTCGCAAGTCTTGGTACAGTGTGCAGTGTGCATGGCTACTAAGTTAAGACCGGTAACTCCACAAAAGGTTCGCGGTTAGTTAAATTCGTTTGTAGCAAACGCGCGCGTGTGTGTGTGTGTGTGTGTAAAGCCGCGCGGCTGGCTCCTAATATTTCTGACCCACACTTTGGGACGGCTGGAAAGCCTTCAATAAAAGTCTTTTTACTTGACTGCTTTGAACTTTGACTCTCCCCCTGCCCTACTTGCAAAATGTTCTTTTTCGTATCCGTATCTTGGGTGCAGCTGGGACACCTCAGTCGGTATAGAGATTACGCTGAAATTACCGGTAACGACACGAGATCTCTTTTCCAGATTGTCCAGATCGGATCTGAGGCCCATCCGGCCTCCCCTCCAGTGCAAACCGCTGACTGCCCTCCCCCCTACCCCATTGGTAAAGTGACCACGACGTGAATTTGACCACTAATTTCCATCTAGTGTTAGAACGTTCGCGCACTGCAACTAAACAATTGCTTGTACGGACAACTTTTTTTCTTTCAGTACAAAATGGACTTCACAGAGACAGCATGTGTATGTGCTCTTCTGCTTAGAATAAGGAAAGATCGACGCAAAATGCGATACTGGGTGCATCCAGTAGTCAGTAAAAGACTTTTAAATGTGCAGTTTTATCAATTGTATGAGGATTTAAGAAACTGGCGAGGAAAATTTTTCAGCTACTTCAGAATGAGTATAGAAAGTTTTGATAAACTGCTAGTGCTTGTTGGGCCACGAATTACTTACAAAAATACTCGACTACGCCTGTCTGTGTCACCACAAGAGAGACTGGCAGTAACACTAAGGTAAGAAAATACATATTTTCGCATATTACTGTATTTCAGATATCACTCTCTGTAAGATATACTAATACAACTGAAGCCACAAAATTTTTATAGAAAAATGAAAAAAGAAATTAAGCTTACATATGTGCTGTTGAACCAACAAGTAGGACAGAAGAGACGTCACTACAGCCATCTTCACCTGGCAGGAGAGGTGCGTTACTGGAGATAGGGCTGGGACCGGTATGATACTGAGGGAGGGCAGATGTGGAAGCTGGTGGTCTTTGAGGCTGGACTGAGTAATTGGACAAGTACCGGGAGAGAATTTTTGAATTCTGCATAGAAGTTACTGGTTGTGGATTTTGTTGATAGGATGCAAAATGCGATGAGTTGGGAAGGAAACTGTTTGCGTTTGAAAAGGGAAGGCAAGGAACAAGATGAGTACCTGTACAAATTTTGTTGCAGTTTGACGTGTCGCATGATTTTTAGAATTTCCATCCGAGCCAGAAACTTCTGTTCGTCGTTAGACTGCCTGCAAGATGGGTGCACAGACAATAAAAAGCACTTGTGTGCATCTACATCAGTATCATCCATTTCTTTTCTGCCGCAAAATCTGCATTAGTGATTTCTCGTAGGAAATTTCGGTTCGCTTCTTTTTTTTCGAATATTTCGAAGCCGTTCCTTTTCTTCTTCTTGCGAACTGTTCGATTCCTCTTAATCATTTAGAGTGTTTAAATTACTTTGCGTTTCGCCATCTTCAATGTGAGGTAAAAGGAATAGCAGTTGGTCTAAATGCAGATATTTACGAGGTTTTCTGCTGCCCTCACCAGATGTCGCATTCTTATGTGAATCTAACTCCCTCTTGAAACACTTCTTTAGATTCTTCCACCATGCCTGAATTTCCTTTCCTCAAACAAATTGAAATATTTCTACTATCTACTGTTTTCGATGTAATACTTTTATCTTAATTTGTCCGATTGATTTCAGTTTTAATAATTACCATTTTGGCGCAGGAATTTTTTTTTAATTTTAGCACACCCTGTATATAAAATGTGAATAATGCATGAACCAAATATGTTAGAATTATGAAACAATCTACATTTTGAAGAGAATAAAAACGGAGAGTATATATCATGTTTCAGATATGCAGTGCCTATATTTGTTGAATAAATATATAAAATGCAACTTTAGAGGTTAGCGGTGCCGTACGACCACTATAGTTGACATTAGGCATCAAAAGGTTAATAAATATGCTGTTTACAGGTACCTTACGACGGGTAACAGTTTCATTTCTCTACATTATGAGTACATTCTCGGTGTTACAACTGTAAGTGAAACTGTCAGAGATAACTGTGACGGGATATGGGAATGTCTGAAACTGGCCTATATGTCAGCTAGAGATAAAGATGACCGGAAACATACAGCAGATAAATTGTACTAGAAGACAAATTTTCCGTACTGCATAGGAACTGTTGATGGAAAGCACATTAGGATCAGGAAGCCAAATGAGAGTGGATCTCAATTTTTCAGTTACAAGAACTATTTCTCTACGGTCCTCGTGGCTGTGGCAGACGCAGACTGTTGTTTCATATCAGTAGAGGTTGGAGCCTACGGTTCGTCCAGTGACTCTAATGTGTTTAAAAACTCGATATTTGGAAAATTACTGGAGAGCAATAAACTGAATATTCCGGATCCCAGAGGTTCTTCCCAGTGACGCAGAAGGATTATCCTTGCCATTTGTGCTTGTAGGTGGCGAGGCGTTCGCCTTATCAGAGCGTGTGTTACGGCCATATCCAAACAAATAGTTAACATTTCTGAAACGTACATACAGGGTGTCGCGGAGCCGACTGACACATTTCAAATTTGAATATCGCGCCGGCGCGATAGCTTGTCATGGTTGGCGGGAAGGGGAACGGTAGAGGAGAGGACGCCATTTCGTGTGGTCAGTAGCAATGGAGCGTTGGAACGTGCAACAACGTGTTATCTGTGTTCGTAGTTTCGGCGACATCGCTTGGCCTGCCCGGTCGCCCGACCTCACTGTATCAATTTTTTTCCTGTGGGGGTTCCTGAAAGGCCGTGTGTTCCGGAGGCGTATCGTGACTATTCAAGAACTCAAACAAGCCATTGTTGATAAAGTTACGGCTATTGTTGAGGACCTACGGAGGAACGTGTGCGGCAACTTCCAGACACGCTTAAAACAATGCATTGATGTAAACGGAGGCCATCTGCCTGCTGTTCAGAAAATAAGCTTGTAATCTGTGAGTAACAAATAGCATACTTGGTCGTATTTATAGACGGTTTCGCTTATTTTTCCCTGTTTCCATATATTATCTATGACCATTTGAAATGTGTCAGTTGGCTCCGCGCCACCCTGTATATATATACAGGTTGTCAGGATCACGAAGGAAAGTCGAATGCACCTTCGGAATTTTGGCTAATAAATGGCGAATATTCCATAGACCAATTGACGTAAAACCTGACTTTTGTAATAACATTGTTAAAGTTTGCTGCGTTCTGCACGATTATGTAAGGAAAATGATGGCATTCAGTTCGACGACACTTTGTATGAATGTCCCCTGGAAAGTGTAAAGCCTGTCGGAACAAGTGCCAACGTTAGAGGTATTGCTGTAAGAGAGTATTTCGCAAAGTATTTCACTTCGCCACAAGGGTCAGTTCCCTGGCAGTATGGTAAAATGTAACAATTCTTTCATGCCAGCACGGACATTCTTTCACGGAAATAAATTTGTTGTTTCACAAAGTACATTTTCTTCTGTCATTAAAATGTCCATCCGTTTCCTTTTCAAAGTCTGATTACAGGTGTAACAGTTTCGAGAGTGCGTTAACAGTGGGAGCCGGGTGGTATTTCTTTTTTAATTTGACCAAGTTTCACACCCATACAAAACAACAGAAAACTCTATTTCTGTATACCTTAATCTTTATATTTTGGATAGAAAATTGGAAGACAAAAGATTCTGCACCGAGCGATAGCATGTATTCTGTGACGTCAATATGCACTTATTTCCTTACTGAATACAATTTTGATTCGTTACGTTTGTTCCAAAATATCTTAAATGTTCCACCCTTTCAAAGGAACTATTATCAATCCTTATACTGTGACTTCGTCCTGCATGTTGATCTCGAGACATGACCATGAACTTAGTTTATTTTAGCATTTACCTCTAGGTCAATCTCCTTACTAGAAACTACTGAGGCCTCTGTGTTTTCCTTTACAGTATGTACGCTTCTGCCCAATATACAAACATCATCAGCATGATGCCCAATAATATGAACAAGAAAATTAACACACATTTTTCTGATTTCTGCTCAGCTGGAAGCTCACTCCAGTTCGTGAGGACTGACTTGAAAACTTCGTACCACAATTTATCCTTCAGATTTCTGCCGCTGTATTCTTTCTATTTTTTATTATACCACCTCGCATATTAACTTCTCTATGTCCTGTACGATAGACATTGCCGTATGACTCAAGACACAAGGCTTGTGCACCTTACTGCAGCTAGCAAGCGACTGTTTAGTTGCCAGTGCGCGCGGACAGACTGAAACATGTGAGCGTCCTATCGTTATCAGCAACATTTCTGTTGCCTCGAGAAAGGGTCTGGCTGCAATAGGCAGCAAACGTTTTTGTTGCCGCAACAGAAAAGTTGCCAGTGCGCGCGCTCCCGTATAAAGTAGTTTTCTGTATCCGGGCAACTAAATAGTTGAGCAACTGAAGTTGCCAGTGCGCGCGCTCTCGTATAAAGTAGTTTTCTGTATCCGGGCAACTAAA
>Ga0131853_10022445_pt1 | contig 11421 bp, 9 predicted proteins | sample TergutLab28metaG_FD_92764 | JGI IMG/M metagenome (GOLD analysis project Ga0131853, IMG submission 92764) | Labiotermes labralis P1 segment gut microbial communities from Petit-Saut dam, French Guiana - Lab288 P1 (version 2) (version 2) | ecosystem: Host-associated > Arthropoda: Insects >...
AGATATATTTGGAAATGGCCCTCCCCCAAGAAGGGAATTTCAATTGAAAATTCCCCACTTCCTCCTTCCCCCCCCCCCCCCCCCAAGTTTCCTAAATTGGCACCACATGTTGCTTTCATATAGACTGTTAACTAGACACACTTAGTGGCAAGTTTATAGGACTTTGCTATTTGATTATTTTTGGCTTAAAAAATGTTAAAAATGAAATCCTTTCGAAGATGTTAAACTAGTCCTTGTTCTGGGTTTTCCCAAACACTGACCTTTTCATGGTGCCACATGCATATTTCAACTTGTGAGTTTGTTGGCCAGTTCATTTGGGTATCAGCAACCTAAGCTGCAACCAAGATACCTAAAAGTACTTGAGGCTAGGACAAAAGGAGGGACCACCATTGAATCCAGGAGATTGCAACTGAAGTACTGTGGTTAGTTTGCAAGGTGCTAGTAACTTTGCTCAGAGGATATTCTTACACTCCAGAACATCAAACAGGGAAGTGTTGACTGTGTGGACATTTTGTATATTTAGACTGCTCCAGCCATTGCAGGTATTCTGTTATTTATTTGTTTATTTCAGAATGATGCTACCGCAGTGGATGACATCACAGTGGTTTATGATGTGGAGAACAGTTGTATTGAACAGGACACAGAGCTTATTCCATGTCCCATTTGTAGGAAAACTTTTGCAACCAAAGATATTGAGGTAACATCTGCATACATTTATAAGTGCAGTGCAACCAATAAGCATACCTTCATGTGTCAACCCAGTATTCAGCATAAGAGAAGGCCAGTGTCATTCAGTAAACTAAAAATAAATAAAGAAATTAGTGATCAACTGTGGCTTCATCAGATCTTCCCCCAAATAGGCATTCTTCCCAACATGAAAAAGAATACCTTCTGTGAAAGTTGCGTGTCTGTCTGTAGATGGGACAGATGCTTTTAAAATGTGACAGGGGGGAGTTACAACCAAATTTCTGTATATATTATAAATTAACCACTGTTGATAGAAAAATAGTGTTGGGAATCTTGTATACTGCATTATTGGGTATACCCATTCCACTCTTCTTCACCATCTGCATTAGATTTGTAGCTTTGAAAAATTTTTTTCAAATTGATGCTTGTTTAACAGTTTTGATATGGGGGTCCCTTCTAACCCCTTCCTGCTATGATGGTGGTAATACAGTCAGTTTCTGAGGTGCACACACCTCTGGTGCCAACTCTGGTAGGATGGTACAATGATGATTGGCAGATGGGACCTGACCTGTAGTTGAACTTTGGCTCAAACTTCATTGGATTTGTCAAAGCATTCACAATTTTAATTTTGTTATAAGTGAGGAAGAGGAAAGATACATAAAAACCGTCACTGAACTTAACCCACACCATAGGGACATGCCCAAATGCCGTCAATGAAATAGAGAAAACAAATCTCAGAAGTCAATACTGGGAAGCCAATAAATTTTGTAAAAAAAAAAAGCAGTGAGGAAAGATAAAAGAACATGGGCAGAAAACTTAGCACAAGCAGCACAAAATGCAGCCAACCTCAAAAACTACCGCAAGCTGTACAGAATCACAAGACAATTAGCAAAGAAAAGCTTCACTAACACTGCCTCCCTAGTAAGGGAAAAGATGGCAGTCAATTAACAGCAGTAGAAGAACACGTGCAGAGATGGCAAGAACACTTCGGCGAAATTTTGTCTGCTTCTGCCGAAGAGCGCGAACATGACTTAAACACTACCCAGCATCCCATTGGGATAAATGAAAATCCTCCCAAACACACAGAAATAGTTAAAGCCATAAAACAGCTAAAAAAGAAAGCAGCAGGCCCAGATGGTATCCCACCCAAAATATTCATGGCATGTCCCAATATGACTGCACCATTGCTAGAACCCCTAATCAAAACCACATGGGAACTCGAATGATTCCCAGATGAATGGAAAAATGGCTACATCATTAAGCTACCAAAAAAGGGCGACTTAAGTGACTGCAAGAACTGGAGAGGCATAACATTATTGAATAATATTAACAAATTGGTCACCACTATTTTGTATCAGCGATTATGTGATAAGCTCGAGCCACTATTGAGGAAAGAGCAAGCTGGCTTCAGACCCCATAGGTCCTGTGTGGACCAAATTAACACACTGCGAATAATGGTCGAACAATCCCTCGAATATCGCTCACCACTTTATATGATATTCATTGATTTCGAAAGAGCCTTTGACTGTGAAAAACACACAGCAATATGGCAGACACTTGCAGAACGGGGAGTGCCAACTAAATTAGTAAATATCGTAAAGGAATTTGAATAAAGGTTGACCAGCTAGATGACACTTGCTTTATTATATATTGCTCAACATGTTTCAGACGTTAATACGTCCATCTTCAGGAGCAAGCAAGTACTTGTTGTGTTGTGTAGGCTGACTTGAGGCGTGCTGGTGTTATGTAGTGGAATTGTCTGTTGGTGATGTGGTATCCGAGTGTGGTTCAGCCTACACTAGGATACCACATCACCAACAGACAATCCCGCTGCATAACACCAGCACGCCTCAAGTCACCCTACACAACACAACAAGTACTTGCTTGCTCCTGAAGATGGACGTATTAACGTCTGAAACATGTTGAGCAATATATAATAAAGCAAGTGTCATCTAGTTGGTCAACCTTTATTCAAATATCAAGATGATGCACAGTCCAATACGTATAAGAATCATAAAGGAACTATATAACAAATCAACATGTCAAGTCATTCACAGAAATAGGAAAAGTGGAATTATACCCATGAGAAACAGGGTCAAACAGGGCTTGCGTACTGTCTTCACTTCTTTTTAACATTGTCTTGGACACAGCATTGAGCAAAGCAAACAATACTCAGAGAGGAATAAGGTGAACCCTAACCGACAGACTAGAAGATCTCAACTACGCGGATGATGTATGTCTGTTGGCACACACATTCAATGACATAAGGATAGAATTACAGCGTTTGCATCACGAAACCGCCAAAGTCGGCCGGAAAATCAGTATCAGTAAAACAAAAGAAACACGCATCCACACCCCCATCAACCAACCACTTCTTCTCAATGACCAACAAATTGAGCAGGTATCAGAATTTCCCTACCTGGGCAGCATAATCAGCAAGGACAACGGAGGTACGTACAGAGATGTGGCAGAAAGAATCAAGAAAGCTTGAGGCGCGTTCGGAACACTCAACACAGTCTGGAGATCAACAGCATACTCTAATAACACCAAAATAAGGATCTTCAATACCAACATAAAATCCGTCCTGCTTTACGGCTATGAAACCTGGAAGCTTACTAAAACCATCATACATCAACTCCAAGTTCTCGTCAATAGATGCATCCGCAGAATAATGAAAATATTCTGGCCGGTCCAGATATCATATCAAGAACTGTGGGTGAGAGCTAAGCAAAAGCCAATCGAACTAGAAATTCGGCAGAGGAAGTGGGGGTGGCTGGGCCACACACTTCACCGACCACCAGGTGACATAGCAGAAGCAGCCTTAGAGTGGAATCCTCAGGGAACCAGATCCTGTGGCAGACCCTGAACAACATGGCACAGAACAATCTTTGAAGAGATTAGATACCAAGGCAAAACATGGAACGAAGTTAAAGTACTTGCCAGTAATCATGTCAGATGGCGAAACTTTGTGAGGGCCCTATGTTCCCTTGAGGAATGACGGGAAACTATATATACATATATATAGCGACATGCCTACCAAGACCGCCATCTTAGAAATGTCAAATACCACACCTCCATTCTACTGGTGAATCATCATTTCCTTAGTTTGATGTTTGGGCAACCCAAATAAGTTGGGTATTTTCACAAAATTAAAAGCCGTGCATCTTAATGAATTTTTAGTGCTTTCTCATTCTTGTCAGTAATCCTACAAGTGTCAGGTGTAAAAAATTATGATGGTATCTGGATTGATGACTGCAGTGTTCATAAAAATGCTTTATCTGACAGCATGATACGAAAAATGTAACTTGTAATAGTGCACAGGTTAAATTAATAATTTCAAAAGCATGATATCTGTTGGCATTTTATCAAAGTAACGTGGTTAAGGAACATTTAAAGGGAATGTTTATCCTTATGTTCCAAGTTTTTAGGGAGTTTATTTAATCAGTCCATTAACAGAGTAAATCTGACAACCTAAAATGGTGGCTTGGGTCTAGGAATAGTGCTGGCAGTTTAGAATTGTTAATAAATAGCACATTACTTTTGTCAGTTTTGCTGCACTCTTTACAGTTGAAGTGGTATCAGAATATAACAGACTGGCAATTCATGCTATCTGAAATGCTATACATGCCACTGAATTTTCAATGTCTAGTCACCATCCGCTGGTGATACTTCCTCAAAACTAAATGTCAGGGATGAGTAAGAAAGTCACTATATATATAGTGATGCCCAGAAGTTAAATGGGAGATTTTAGAACATTACACAGGCACCTGTGACCTATCACAGGTGTCTGGAAAATATTGATATTTGCGTCATGGCCCAGAAGAGATGAAGAAGGATTTGTTTCCATTCTTATCATAAAGTGATTTTGGTTTTTCCTGTAACAGGCACATGCATCAGAGTGCAGTGAATACTGTGAAGAGGAGCTTCAACCAGATGAGCTGCATGTGTCCAATAGCAGTTCTCAGAAGGTCAAGCAGAGCTCTGAGTAAGTACAGTAAGTGTGGTGGATCTTATTATACAGTGAATTTAATTTTTCTATATGAGGCGTGTGCATCAGAGTGTAGTGAGTAATGTGAAGGGAGCTTCAACCAGCTGAGCTGCTGAGTAAGTACAGCAAGTGTGATGGTTATGCAAGGCTTTGAGTAGGTACAGCAAGTGTGACAGTCATGTTGAGCTCTGAGTAGGTACAGCAAGTTTGACAGTCATGCAGAGCTCTGAGTAGGCACAGCAAGTTTGACAGTCATGTGGAGCTCTGAGTAGGTACTGCAAGTTTGACAGTCATGTGGAGCTGTGAGTAGGTACAGCAAGTTTGACAGTCATGCAGAGCTGTGAGTAGGTACAGCAAGTTTGACAGTAATGCAGACCTGTGAGTAGGCACAGCAAGTGTGATAGTCATGTGGAGCTCTGAGTATTTACAGCAAGTTTGACAGTAATGCAGAGCTGTAAGTAGGTACAGCAAGTTTGACAGTCATGCAGAGCTGTGAGTAGGTACAGCAAGTTTGACAGTCATGCAGAGCTGTGAGTAGGTACAGCAAGTGTGGCAGCCATACAGGGCTGTGAGTAGGTACAGCAAGTTTGACAGTCATGTGGAGCTCTGAGTAGGTACAGCAAGTTTGATGGTCATTTAGAGCTCTGAGTAGGTACAGCAAGTTTGACAGTAATGCAGACCTGTAAATAGGCACAGCAGGTGTGATAGTCATGTGGAGGTCTGAGTAGGTACTGCAAGTTTGACAGTCATGCAGAGCTGTAAGTAGGTACAGCAAGTTTGACAGTAATGCGGAGCTGTGAGTAGGTACAGCAAGTTTGACAGTCATGCAGAGCTGTGAGTAGGTACAGCAAGTTTGACAGTCATGCAGAGCTGTGGGTAGGTACAGCAAGTGTGGCAGCCATACAGAGCTGTGAGTAGTTACAGCAAGTTTGACAGTAATGCAGAGCTGTGAGTAGGTACAGCAAGTTTGACAGTAATGCAGAGCTGTAAGTAGGTACAGCAAGTTTGACAGTAATGCAGAGCTGTGAGTAGGTACAGCAAGTTTGACAGTCATGCAGAACTGTGAGTAGGTACAGCAAGTGTGGCAGCCATACAGAGCTGTGAGTAGGTACAGCAAGTTTGACAGTAATGCAGAGCTTTGAGTAGATACAGCAACTTTGACAGTTATGCAGAGCTGTAAGTAGGTACAGCAAGTGTGGCAGTCATCATACAGAGCTGTGGGTAGATACAGCAAGTTTGACAGTCATACAGAGCTCTGAGTAAGTATGGCAAGTGTGGCAGTAATGCAGAGCTGTGAATAGATACAGCATGTTTGACAGTCATACAGAGCTGTGAGTAGGTACAGCATGTGTGATAGTCAGGCAGAGCTATGAGAAAGTACAAGTGTCATGGTCATTCAGAGCTCTGAGTTATTATGTCTGTGATGGTCATACAGAGCTGGGATTAGGTACCGCCAATGTGACAGTCATGCCACGCTCTGGGTAGGTACGGTGTGTATGACAGTCATGCTGTGCTCTTCATACAGCACTTTTAGACTCCCACACGACATTCATTGTCATCAAATTAAGAAGCAAATCTTATTCTAACTAAACTATCATTCAGTCAAAACATAACAATACAAGGTGTGATCAAAAAGTTCCGAGACTTGGTGAGTGAAAATTACAATTTTTTGTTAATGGCCAAAAATATTCAATAATTTTCAAAATACTCTCCTTGTGAGTTGACACACTGCTTCCAGCGGTCCTTCCACTGCTAGAAACATTTTTGGAAATAGTCTTTTGGAATGGTGTTCAGCATACTCGTCGCATTCTTCTTAATTGCGTCAATGTCTTCAAATCTCTTCCCTTTCAACACCATTTTTAATTGGGGGAACAACCAAAAGTAACACGGAGCCATGTCAGGGGAGTAGGGTGGTTGCTGAACGACAGGAATGCCATGACTTGCCAAAAATACCTGGATGGAATGTGCTGTGTGTGCTGATGCATTGTCATGATGCAGCACCCAGGCCCCCGCCGCCCGTTTCTGTGGCCTCTTGCGAGAAACAGCAAGTCTCAGACATTTCAAAACTTGTAGATAAAACTGTTGGTTTACAGTTTGGCCTTATGGAACGTACTCATAATGAACAATGCCCACCATATCAAAGAAAACAATGAGCATGACTTTGACTTTTGACCGCACCTGGCGCGCTTTCTTTGGCCTCAGAGAATCAGCAGACTTCCACTGCGAAGACTGACGTTTCATCTCCAGATCATACCCGTAGATCCACGTCTCGTCGCCCATGATGATTTGCCCCATAAAGTTTTCATCTGACTCTGCTTCCTGCAGCATGTTTGTTGCCACAGACAAGCGTCATTCCTTCTGTTTGGCGGTGAGAATTCACGGAACAAATTTTGCAGCAACACGTCGCATGTTCAAATCTTGCATCAGTATGGCCTGACAAGTTCCATAAGACACTCCAACCTCGACAGAGAGTTCACGGATTGTTAAACGCCGATTTGCTCGTATCATTTCTTGCACTCTCGCAACAGAGTCATCAGTTTTGCTTGTCGTCGGTCTGCCAGACTGCGGATTGTCATCAACAAAGTCTCGGCCTTCTTTAAATCTCTTGTGCCATTCGAAAATGTGAGCACGGCTCAAACACTGCTCACCAAAGGCAGTTCTCAACATTTCAAATGTCTCCTCACCATTTCTTCCCAGTTTCACACAAAACTTGATGCACTCGCGCTGCTCTTGCTCTTTTGACATCCCACACAGCACGAACAATAACAAGGCGCAGTTACACGACTCTCTTCGACCGAAGCTCACAAAGGACTGAGAGGCATGCTGGGACCATCCCTTGTCCCAGGGAGAGAGGGAGTTCTAGGACACCACCCTGCAAACAGGGGTGTTCCGAAGTATACCCACAGCCGAGTAAAAAAATCAGTCTCGGAACATTTTGATCACACCTTGTATATTCAATAATGTAAAGTTGCTACACGTTTCTGTTACAAGTAACCATCATCAGACAGATATTTCAGTACATGGACATGACATGTTCAGTGCCACAGTATGGGATCCCATATTGTATACTTTTGCTGTGTAGAATATCAGACATTATGATGATAAACTGCTCAGTATTTTCATGTGTTGAATAGTGTATTTTCTAAAATATCTATGAACGTATCGATGTATGTCTGTCAGTTAAAATTTAAAATTCTTAAAACTTCATCACTTAGTATGTATGTGTCTTGAAAGAACTAAGACCCTTATCAATTAGATATACAGTTAAGCTAAACATATATGAGATATTAAAATACTTAAACACTTCGGTTATGTTCTCCATCGATAGGTTCATAGATATTTTAGAAAATATATTATTCGAGATATTATATTATTGAGCAGTTTATCTTCATAATGTCTGAAATTCTACACAGCAAATGTAAACAATATGGGATCCCATACTATAGCACTGAACATGTCATGTCCGTGTACTGAAATATCTGCCTGATGATGGTTACTTGTAACGGAAACATGTAGCAACTTTACATTGTTGAATATATTGTTGCGTTTTGACTGTACATTATTTTAGTTAGTACTACAACACAATGGGATGACTCCTATAAAAGAAAATTATTCTGTGCACTCACTATGTTATTTAGCTGTAGTCCGAAATATGACGCCACCATGTAGTTTGGTAGTGGGTACCAATACTTGGCAGGAACCTTCTGTCTCCATCTTATGTATGTTCCTCTGAAAGATTACAGCATTCCAGGATACTTATTTTAATACTCACTTGCATTCATTTATTCCATTGGCAGTGCAGAATGCGACGATTCCTTGCTGTTCTCAAGAGCTTCTTCCATTCCCCATTATATACCCTTTCCACCAACTAGTCTTCCATCCTCCCTCACTTTATCTTGCCATTTTATTTCTTGGTCCACCTCTCAGCCTTGTTGCTTCCAAATTCATATATAATACTTTTTTGGGAATTCTATTCTTTTCCATTCTCTGTTATAGTGGGTTTTTTAACCATTGCATAAATTTCTTTATTAGTTAATATTCTCCAATTTTCTTTTTTATTGTCATATACTGGACCTAAAATTCTTCTATATACTTTCCTTTCAAAAATGTTTATTTGCTTTCTATTTGTCTTTGTTAGTATCCAGGTTTCTGATGCATATGTTAAAGTTTGGTCTGTTATTGTGTTCTTTAGTCTTAATTTTAGTTTTTTAGATATACTTTTATTTCTAAAAATTTTGTAGCATGAAGTATGTTTTGTTAGCATTTTCTATTCGTTCTTATTACGTGATTGTTATCTTCATCGAATATAACACCTAGATATTTAAAATTTTCAGCTCTTTCAATTGTATAATTTTTATTTTTAATTGTCCTCTTTTATTTCGTTTTGAGCTGTTTTTCTGTTCCACTATCGTATGTTTTGTTTTTCCTTGGTTTATGTGTAGGCATAACTTTCTGGCAATGTTTTCTATCTCTACAAAAAGTTGTCTTATTTCTGTTTCATTTTTTCCAATTAATGCAATGTCATCTGCATATGCTAATACATTCAGTTGTTCTTTGCCAATCTTTATACCACTAGGAACCATTTTTATACTTTGTATCACTTTTTGTAATGTTAAATTGAATAATATTTGTGTTAGAAAGTCACCCTGTGTCAGTCTTGTTTTATTTTTATAAAAGGATGACCATGTTTCTTCTAATCTAACAGCACTTCTTGTCTTTTGTACACATGTTTTGCATGTATTTATTAATTTTGGGGGGGATTTTAAATTCTTCCTTACATTTTTGTAGCGTGTCTTTATGTATAGAGTCATACGCCTTTTGAAAATCAATAAATAAATATTGTGCAGTCTGATTATATTCCCATATTTTCCCATTTATTTTTTCAATGCAAATATGTTGTCAATTACAGATCTTCCATCTCTTAATCCATTCTGATAGTTCCTGGTAATTTTTTCAATGTATGGTTTAATTTTTTCCAAAATTATGTTCACCAAAATCTTGTAAGTTGCATTTCCTAATGCCATTCCCCTGTAATTCTCACACCTATCTCTATCTCCTTTTTTTTGTTTACAGAGACTATTATTGTTTCTTTCCATTCTTCAGGTATCCTTTTCCTCCTCCCAGATTTGTCTTACTAGTTCAGACACTCTATTCAGTAGTTTATTTCCTCCATATTGTATTAATTCTGTATGTATTCCATCAGTACCAGCCATCTTGTTGTTTTTTAAATTTCTCATTGCCTCTTTTACATCTCCTATAGTGAGTTGTTCTCCAGCTTCATTAATTTCTCTCTTTCCTGTTTTAATTAATTCCTTTTGTTCGTTTCTGTGCTTTCATCCTTTTTGTTTAGCTGTTTGTTTCCTTGATTATTTTTTAAATTTTTTTTTCCCCCGTAATGTTATTGTCCATATTATCTGTCTTCAGTGTTTTCCAATATTCTGAACCTGTTTTTAAGTTCTATAGCTTGTTCTTGTTTCCACTTTGAATTTTGAAAGATATTCACAATTTTTCTTTTCTCACATTTCTTTTCAGTTTTTACCCTTCATTTCACCTTATAGTTTATCTTCAATAAGTTTGATCTGATCCAATGTCTGGTCCCCTTAATGCTCTGATGTCTGTTATTACACTTCTAAATCTATTACTAATTGAGACATGATCTGTTTGATTTGCTGTCTTACCGTCTGCCGAATACCATGTCTCTTTGTGGATATCTTTATGTGGAAATGTTGTACTTCTTACATTAAAACCTTTAGATATTGCGAATTGAATAATTTTTATTCTGTTGTTGGTTTCATCATGTAAACTTTCATTGCCAATGGTGGGTTTGTATATGCTTCTTTCCCAACTTTTGCGTTAAAATGTCCAAGTATTATTTTAATGTCTGAATTAAATTTCATCATCATTTGTCTCCTTCCAAGGCTCCTTTGAGAAATTCATAATCTTGGATTCTTTTACTTAGATGGGGGGTTAGCCCATCATAAAACCTTCAACCTAAAGGACCAGGACTTTTAATCAGGGTTTACTCACTTATATGACTTGCTCTCACCGCAGCTTCCAGAATATCATCTACCCTTGGTTTGATTTCGGAGTGTCCTCCTAGGAGGGTTGCAACCAAGCTCGTGTCCCTCATACCCTATCTGTTAGACCCTTATGATTGGGTCCATCAGACTCCCTTTCTGTGTCTGCTTGGTGACACATGCTGCCAAAGGGGTTGGTTACCTCAAACTTAGCATGGGTTTCCCACCTTAACAGTACCCACTGCTAGTAGGTAAGAGTGAGGTAGGAGTGGAGAGTTTTGTAAATTTGATCTTTATGTTGAAAATTGTATTGGGTATCATGTACCTTAACATCACACTCCCATATAGGTCCCATACTGACTTGCATGAGAATCTCAAATCTCATGCACTCTGTAATAAATTCAATTGTGACATCAGTTTGGCAGATGCAATGAATCCTCATTAACCTTTATGCAACGGGATTTAAGTGGCTACAGTCAACCTTCACGTACGACATTATTTTCGCTTGGAATTTAAATTTTTGTACATGGTTTACAAAAAACTTTATTATTTCAGGAACCCAAAAAGATTTAATAATGGATTAAACGGCATTTTTTGTAAAATAATAGACAGCCATATCTGCGTTGTGTTCAAGAAATCAGTAATAATTTTCGTTAATGAATAGACAAAAAATTGTATGGAATATGCAAAAATTTCAGTTTCCTTTACTTACATATTGGCTTGATTCCA
>Ga0131853_10022446_pt1 | contig 11421 bp, 13 predicted proteins | sample TergutLab28metaG_FD_92764 | JGI IMG/M metagenome (GOLD analysis project Ga0131853, IMG submission 92764) | Labiotermes labralis P1 segment gut microbial communities from Petit-Saut dam, French Guiana - Lab288 P1 (version 2) (version 2) | ecosystem: Host-associated > Arthropoda: Insects >...
CAACTCATTTGGTGTGGTCATGTCGACAGGATGGACCCAACGCGATTACCAAAAATTACGATTGACCGGAAACCTGAAGGAAGAACAAAACGAGGCCGTCCGCGAAGAACCTGGTAAGATGGGATATATACAGCGATGGGTGAGAGAGAGCTGAGAATGGGCGAATGGAACGATCGAAGCCAATGGAATATGGAAGTCGGAAGGCGTCGCCAGACGTTTGAAAACCGCGCAATATATTTTGATGTTTTGCTGACCGTGCATCTCAGTATGATCTTACTAATTAACCAACTTAATGCACGAAATTTTGTTTTGTAATAAGTTTATTATATGCCTTATATATATATATATATATATATATATATATGTATATAAATTTATTATACAAGTTTATTGTATGCCTTATTATAAAACAAGATTTTGTGCATTAAGTTGTTAATTACTAAGATCGCGCCATATATGTTATTATTTTAATATTCATATTACTAATTGTCAGCCATAAATGAAACTAAAGATACCACTAAGTGTGCAAATTGTGTATTACGTATTGCATGTCATCCGAAGACGAATCTTGTTATTTTTTTTTTAATCTCATGGTTCGATGCATCACAATTCAGTGTTAATAAAAATCCAACCAGATGCAACAGTATGCAGATATTTATTTACTGCAAAGTCACTGTACATGTTTCGGATGTCACAGCACCCATCATCAGGAGTAGTAAAAACTGTAACCGCAGCTTCCGGTACAGGTCATAATATCGGTACAGCAACATCCCTCCAACGTGGCCTGATCAGGCCACGTTGGAGGGATGTTAACGCGAATTCTGTTCATGAATCCTTGAAGCATTTAAAGGCGGAGGTGAACCTGAAGCCTCTTTAAAGATGCGGTCCGTACCGCGCAGTAAACTCACTCGTTTCGGTTATATAAACCTGTCAGTTAACGCTTGATCGAGAAGTAATCACCGTTTGCACAGAGAACCGTAAAAAAAAATACATCAATGCGCTGTGTGAGCAGAACGTAGGATTGTTGACATGTTAAACCTGGTGGTGCATAAATCAGCCACTAGGATGTAAAAAGGTTAATGGACAGTGGAATTTACGTATGCAGCCTGATTCAAAGTCACAGCGCTCTGCTGCCCAAAATCATAAAGGTTAAAAATACGCAAAATTATACGAATTCTAAAGTTAATGGCTGTTTTTTCACTAAGTGTTATTTGGGTGAGTTACACGTGGTATGTGGTTCGAATGGGAGAGCGGAGAAAACACAGGGATTTGGTGGGTGGAATGGTGCTTTGGAAGTATACTTCACCGACAGGGAGATGACATGCTAGGAATGTGGTAGATGCGCATGCGCAAGCTTTCGTAGCGAATGACGAGTTGCTGCTACCCATCCTGACAGCATTTGCCTGGTGCACTAACTCATCACACGCAAATCGAAATGACTGATGTTTTCTGTCTCCTTCATAGCGGAACTGTCGCTACCCACCAGTAGCAATCTCTGCCTTACAGTCAACTCCTCCCGCCCTTACAATCAACTACTCCCGCACCGCGCCAGACACTTCCCAACAGCGAGGCTCATCACTAGGTCTTCCGTCTATACTGTATGTTCATCGCAGGTGGCTGGCGAGTTTTTGGACACGAAGTGTAAATTAATGGATGTATCGTGGATGTTGTAAAGTGATGATCAAGTCATTTAATGATGAAACTTCGCAGATGTTACGTAGGTTCGAATGAGACCGGTGGATGATTAAGAATGGATAGTATACAACGTTGTGAGGTTGCGAACTTGTGGCAGCTGTATGTGTTAGGGCGCTTGCACACACACCGGCTTTTTGCCGGAGTCGGATCCGGCTCCGGTCGTGGAGTTTTTCACACGTACCGGCATTGCCGCTGCCGGTGGTCAGTTTGATTTTGAACACTGTGTAGGTTTCATACAGACTGTGGTATTTAAAACAGTCGTCCGGCACCGACAGGTTCAGATAAGTGTGCAACTTGCAGTGCAGTTACATTGAAACTGATACGCCGGCCGCTAACCCGGTGCCCGGCTTGTCGAGTTCCAGTCCGGCACGCTAATTTGCCGGACCGGCTGCATGTGAAAACACCTATTTATTTACATTGCATTCGGCGCCGGCGCCGGAGTCGGACCCGGCTCCGGTTTTGCCGGTGTGTGTGCAAACGCCCTTAGGGTTCATTGGCGTTTTGTTTTGTTTTACCTCCGTTAGAGGTCAGCTCCAACGTTCAACCATGAGTGAAGAACGTATGGAAACCTGTTAGCTTTCGTCCGGATTTCAACCGTGTTCTTAACTTATGAGGCCAGGCGTCCCCTCAAACTCCTCGCATGTTGAGCGTCTGCAGATGGTTGCTTCCGATTGCTAAGTGTCGGAGTTCTGACTGAAGACTCCGTCCCACTTCCATGCTGACGGAAAGATATGCCTTCACCTTCAGGCGCGTAGAAGTGGGACATCACGGGGTGGGTGTCAACCGGTCTGCCTACCTTCTGGTGTTCGTTTTTAAATTATCGTCGCTACGGTAACAGTCGAGAGGCGAATAGCGAAGTGAAATGCGTTCGTAACAGTGAGGCCGATATGGCGCCGATTTGGTCTGCAGGCATTAAACCTTCAGGCGGGAAGATCTGAAGAGCTGCTTTACTAAAGGGAACGGAAATTCTATGACGTAGAATCCCAGTGTTCGTGACTGAGAACGATAAAACTGTCCCGAACATCGAAATCAGTTTTCAGTCTAAAACGCCTCTTTGGTTCCAGAAACTTACGAAATACCGGGAATAAAAGAAACGTGAAGTACTTCCGAAGGAACCAAACGCTTAACAAATTTTAATGAGAAATAACGAACAAATGCGTGTACTAAATTTATTATATTTTAACCATATAAAATACGAGGGCAGTCCATAAAGAAACCGGACTTTTTTTTTTAAATTTATTGCTTTACTTACAACTTAATCAAAATTGTCTCCTTCAAAGTACTCCCCTCCACTCTTAATACACAGCTCCCAACGTTTTTTTTTTTTCCAGTTCTGGAATGCGTCCTGGAACGTGTTTTGCGGGATTGCGCGAAGGTCTCGTGTCGAATTTTCTTCTGTCTCTTCTACCGTCTGATATCGGCGAACTTTTAGTGAGGATTTCCAATTCAGGAACAAGAAAAATTCCACAGGGGCCAAATGTGGAGAGTAGGGTGGCTGGGGGACAACAGTCGCCTCCTGCTTCGTCAGAAATTCATTACTAAGGTGCGACGCGCCAGCAGACGCGGCACAAATTTTGCTTGCGGCAACACGACGCATCTTCCGTTTTTCGGTCAAAATCAGGTGGCATGAACTTTTACAGATTCCTACTTCTTCGGAAACTTCACGGATAGTTAGACGACGATTTTGACGAGTCACAGCAATCACTTTCTCAACGTGATCGTCGTCAATTGACGTGGAAGGCCGTCCAGATTTGGGGGTCGTCTTCGATGGACGTTGTGCCCGATTTGAAGCACTGACATTGCGTACGGCGGAAACAGTCCTCCCCATTAGCCTGTTGCAACGTCTGAAAAGTCTCCTTTTTTTTTTTTTTTGAGACAGAATTTGACGCAGACGCGTTGCTCCTCAAGATCCTTCATTTATCAATGTGCAAAAAAATAGCCGAGAGTACTAAACACACACACATTCAAGCGCATGTAACTCGACAACTAATTGACATGGCATGATGCTGCTAGTGTCAGAATGAAGCCTAAAGTCCCCGCTACACAACGCCACCATCGCGAGCGTGTTGCGCGCGCTCGTTGGCACGCTATTGTATTTCACAAGTTCGGTTTCTTTATGGACTGCCTACGTACATCCATAGTACTCACAGTGTAAAATCTCAAGACATTTTACTACATATGGCACATCTAAAGGCTGGTAATAATTATAAAGACTACTAATGAATGTAAATGGGGTTCCATAAAATTGACTTTTTTGTACTATATGCGGGGTACGCGGTGGCTCAGTTGGTTGAGGCACTGCGCTACGAGCCGGAATGTCGCGGGTTCGATTCCCGATGGTGTCATTAGAATTTCTCATTGACATAATCCTTCCGGCCGCACTATGGCCCTGGGGTTGACTCAGGCTGTACCAGAAATGAGTACCAGGAATATTTCCTGGGGGGTAAAAGCGGCCGGTGCGTAGGGCTGACAACCTTACCACCTTCATGTGCCGAATGTCTTGAAATCTGGGAGCCTCAACCTCCTGGAACCCTCAGGGCCTGTCCAGGCCTGTAATGGGATTGTTTTACCTTTTTTTTTGGTACTATATGAACCAGCATTTTAGTTTCTTTGTAAATATTACTCTGATGATAGCCTATTAAGGCCGAAACTGGTAGCTAGTAATAGAATAATAATATAATAAACATACATTTGTGTCAGACGGAGTACATATATAATTTTATTTTATTGTTGAAATTTAAAAAGGCCCAGTAGCTCAGTCGGTATAGCGACTGAGCTACCGGGCTGGACGGTCCGGGATCGAATTCCGGTGGGGAAGAGATTTTCCGCCCGTCCAGACTGGCCCTGGGGCCCACCCAGCCTCTTGTAAAATGGGTACCGTGTCTTTCCCGGGGGTAAAGTGCGGTCGGGGCGTGCTGCTGACCACTCACCCCCTTCTAGTGCCGCGGTCATGTAAGAGTAGAGCTATACCTCTATCCACCCTATGGGCCACACCGGGCCTGTAACGGGATCACTTTACCTTTACCTTTACCTTTTATTGCCATTTAAAATGGCCTAACATTTATTTAAATAAAATACAAACACGTTTTTGTAGCTTAAAATACTTGCAAGCGATTGAAAATGAGTGCTGCTTGCACTCCGCGGTCACAAGAATAGTTTCAGTAATACCGTCTAACAAATATAATACAACAGTTTGACGTTCATAGCGCCGCACATCATATTGTATTTCTGTAGTAGAACCAACCAGATGCACCAATGTCTCAAATTTATTTTATTTGGAGTAGCACTCTACATGTTTCGGACGGTCTTTCCATCCATCATCAGAAGTTCAAGACTGTACATCCAGCAACAGGCATATGTCAAACAGATACTGCTGTCTGCTAGCAAGCAGAGTACATACAACAACAGGCATCCGTTTGACATATACCTTATGCCTAGCAAGCAGTCCGCAGTATCTGTTTGACATATGCCTGTTGCTATATGTACAGTCTTGAACTCCTGATGATGGACGGAAAGGCCGTCCGAAACATGTAGAATGCTACTCCAAATAAAATAAATTTGAGACATAGATGCATCTAGTTGGTTCTACTACGGAAATATAGTACAGTAGGTTTACAGAACATGATATGTCAATTTGGTTAGCACAGATAATGTTTGCAAACCATAAATCATATTTAATGAGCACACAGTAACCAAAACTTCATTTCTTCACGTCTAGTAAGGCCTTGTCATTCCACCTTACTTTTAGCATAACACATTGTTTCCAAATGACGTCTTTCTAGTTAATCCCGCCCCCGTCCATATATGTATACACCAAGTGCCGCCCTCAGGCGAATCCTTAAAGAATTATGTGGCCCACTTGTGAATTGAGGTTGGCCAACCCTGCTGTAAAGCAGAAAAGTAATCATTCTCAGTGAAAGACAGCTTACTGAGCTGACAATGTACTGCGCAATATCTGGAGATTGACTGGGGGGGGGGGGAGGTTTACCGACACGGCAGGTACGTGGTCTGATCCCATTTGTCACGAAAGATCGGAATCTGGAACATCGGCGTTCGCGAACTTAGAGACTGTGCTGTATTAAAAGTATGCGACTTAGTGAGGTGCCAGTACTAGGCCTGTGTCAGTGTATTATCCCGTCGGTGTAGGTAAGTTATCGCTACTTGATACTTGTGAGATTGTAGGTGCTCTTAGCGGTGTTGCTGAAGATTCAAGCCTTCTGGGGTGTAATTCTGCGTTGCTTGGCGAGTAGTTCTTGTCGTTTTGGAAATTCGTACTACCTTCATCAGGATTAATTGCGTGGACGTCTTGAGCCTTGGACCATCTGCTGGATATTTGTCAGTAGTGTTTTCTGGCGGCAGACAGAGGTACACGCATATAGGTCGATAATGTAGGCAGCAGAATACTACGGAATGTCGGTACACCTAACAGTCTACACGACGTTACATTCCGGATGACAGCAGCCATCGTGTTTATCTTCGCAGTGAGAACCAAAAATCTGACTCGGAAGAACGTCCATTGTGAGTACTGCATCCCTTCTTTTCACCTCCTGCTCCTCCTTCTCACTTCCTCCTGCTCCTCCGCTTCCTCTTTCATCATCGTCGTCGTCGTCGTCGTCGTCGTCAATAAAAGCAGTGTTCAGCACTGCTGCTTGTATACCTGCCAGTCGCGCACCATGTCGTGTTCTAAATTTTCAGCACGACAACTGCTGATTTGTATCGTTACATTGGATCGTAGCGAACTTCAACCATAAGAACATTCCGCCACATCGGGACCTTGCGTCCGGTTCCGTCTGTCTGTGTGTCTGGGCTCTGCAGACCGCCTCTGAACCCGTCGTGTTTGCATCTGAAGACACGTGAAGTAGATTAACGTGCTTCTCTTTTGCGTGACAGAAATTAACAACGAAGACAGCTAATTACTTGCAGTAGCCCCACCCCCCGCCTCCGCCCCGTGCGAAAGTGTTCTCGACACTGCTTCTGTCTGAAGAGGCCGCCACGGTACCTGACAACCGTGCTTGGTCCAGGAAGATGCGTACGAAATATATAGCGCTTAATGTATGTTACTTAAAGTAAAAACGTAAAGTGATCCCGTTACAGGCCCGGTGTGGCCTAGAGGGTGGGTAGATTTATAGCTCTACTGTTCCATGACCGCGGCACTAGAAGGGGGTGAATGGTCAGCAGCACGCCCCGGCCGCACTTTACCCCAGGGAAAGACCCGGTACCCATTTTACAAGAGGCTGGGTCGGCTCGGACGGACGGAAAATCTCGTTCCCACCGGGATTCGATCCTGGACCGTCCAGCCCGTAGCTAGTCGCTATACCGACTGAGCTACCCGGCCCACCTGTTTCTTAAAGTGCGTTGGTATATTTTCCGCTCTGTAGCTGCTGTAAGAAGCACAAACCGCTACCTTGTACGGCTACACTTTAATTAGCTCGTGTATTTTTAGAATTAGCGTTCCTTATCACGAAAGTTGGGAGGACATCGTCCGGAGGGTCACGTCACACATCCTAGTAATAAGAGGTTGGAGGGGAGCAGAGAAGAATGGAGCGTCTTATGAGTGAGGCCAGGGCCCAGACGGGGCTGTAGCGCCATCGATGGGTGGATGAAGGAGTTCGTATCAGCCGATTACAGTAAGTGCGCTGCTGCACACTTCTCGTTTATGTACTTCTATCGTCCACCGGATGATGGTCGGTCGAATGAACGACCGAAACATGTCCAAGATGATGATAATGATGATAGCAGCAGCAGCAGCAACAACAATAATAATAATAATAATTATTTTTATTATTATTAACGAACGTCTAGTTTCCGGGTGTTTTGTTCGTGTGGATCGGATAGCTAATGGTTATGTAGCACGACGGGATTATGTCGCCCAAACTGTTAGAATTGTTTATTGCATTACATAGTTTGACGTTCAGGTGACCGTGCATCGTGATAAATTTTTATAATAAAACTAACTAGATGCACTAATTTCTCAAATTTATTTTTGGAATAAAACTCTACATGTTTTGGACAGTTCCTGTGTCCATCATCACTAGTTTTTCACTGTACACACAGCAGTGATGTATGTCATACAGGTTTGCTGACAGCTTGCTGCTCGCAAGCTGTCAGCACTGTCCGAAACATGTAGAGTTTTATTCTAAAAATAAATTTGAGAAATTAGTGCGTCTAGTTGGTTTTATTATAAGAATCAAGGCTTTACGTAGTGCCTGGCTCCAGTTGCTGACGCTTGTGCAGTGGTCAGTCAGTGTTCTGTAGGGAATGTGCACTGAGCTGCACATTCTTCTGCCCGCTGGCCATGAATTGTGAAGGCTAATTGGACTGCCGTTCTCCTGTGAGACTAATTAAATATAGTCAAATTATACTTCTTATAACAGGGTGTGTTCGGTCAACACCTCTTTTAGTCAGTAGCCCTTACATGAAGGCACATTCCATTCCTTCAGTTCTTAAGGTAATACTCGGCGTCTCTGATGTAAAGTTGAATTACCAAATTTTTTTTTGGGCCCATCCGACGTCCAACCCAGTTGGGTTTTCCTGAAACATAGTAATTTAGTTATTTGTATGTAGACATTTTCAGTAGTATTACTGATCATAAGTACTTGGAAGCCGATCCCGGTGGCTGTGCGGTCTAACGCGTAAGACTGCAGCCGCTCGATTGCCAGGATCGCGGGTTCGAATCTCACTGAAGGCATGGATGCTCGTCTCTTATCTTTGTTGCGCGTTGTGTAGGTATCGGCGTATGCGACGAGCTGATCATTATTCAGGGGAGTCTTACCGCGTGTGTGTGTGCGTGTGCGTGCTGTTTGTGGTTTAGAAACCTTATCATTGGGGCGGCCTGGGCCCGAGTTGGTCTGTTGCCCCAAGAAAAATTGCTGTAAATGATTATAAGTTAAGGAATATTGAAAACACAGTAGCTATACATGCAGGTCAGTTTGTTGAAATGACACTGTATTGCATTGTGTCGCGAGCGGTCCGGGATACGGCAATGTCCGTGTGATTGAAGCTACTGTAAGCAGCCTCGTGTTTTATTTAATTAGTATACCAACTGATGCACATACATAAAAATTCCACACTAAAATATTAAAATTTGCTCCGACATGTTTCGATCCTAAGATCATCATCAGGGAGCTACACTTTCCTCGCTAAAGTCACTATTAAAATTAGTCACTGATTAATTTCGTTATATAAACAGGGTATTTGGCAGCATGTCTGTAATGTAAGGTATGCTGATTAAGTATATTGTCAAAATAATAATATAGTAATAATATCAAAACGAATTAATAGTAGCTGAATTTTGTACACAAATAATTAGGCTTGTTGGACTGATGCGAATTTTATGCCTAACTTATTGTGTAAGGTAGGCATAAAATAGTAATTAAATAATTCGACGATATGCACGGTGCAACAATAAGGATAACCACGTGTTTGTTCACGCGTATTAATCAAGGTCTTATCGGTTTAATTGGATTTAATGTACGGAACTGGCCCAATTTAATGTACGGAACTGGCCCGATACCAGCCGTCGCCATGTTTGTTCCAGTACAGAGATTTTAAACATACGGTGCATTTGGTTGAAAAGCGTTAATGGACAGCCACCGGACGGTCTGGCTAGTGGCTTTTGGGTTGTTGTGCGGTTCGAATACTGGTTGAGGAACGAGAATCTGTCACTTCGTGCGGGACAGTTTTTGGGGGAGATTCCCCAAAAATGAGCTATGTCGGCATACTCCTTACGTCCCTCCGCCCTCCTCTCCACGAATTCCTTATTAGTGGTTGCCCTAACGTAGGCTATGGCTATTTATTAGCTGTTTATCAACCATTCTCCAGGAATCTTCGTTTGTATCTGTATTTAAGTGTATAATTTATGGAGCATATGTACAGGCCTGAAGCAAAAATTTTTATGTATATCGGTTTCTAAGTTGAGCCATGTTTGCGTGATTGTTAAAAAAGTTGTTACTGATGGTTGGACAATACTGGTTATAGTAGAGTTTAGAATAGTACAGTGGGGGTTGAGCGTTAGGTCTGAGGTCCTGAGTAGAGCAGTAGATAATCTTGAGACCGTTATCTTAACTAAGTGTCACTGTGAACTGCGTATATGAGGACGCTACTTTTATTTTTTTTTTTGGGGGGGGGGGACATATTGCGCATTTGTAGGTGTGTCTGTCGCTTTGGAATCTCGGTGATAATTTGGGAAACGTGACCATCCAAGCAGTGCCATGCTTTTCACCTGTTAGGACGAGATTACAGCAGGAACCACCGCAGTGTGAGGTGCTGGACACAGTTTGAATGATGTTATGAAGGTCGTGGGTGTGTTGGTTACATGGTTGCAGAGTTTGCCTTTCTAGAGTGACAAAACGAAGCGCGACACTTGCACGTCCAGAGATGTCACGGTATTGCTTTCTTCCCGATAGGATTTTAATTCTTGACTCTTTCCTTCGGATTATATCTCGTTGCCGGTCCAAGGATAAGTGCTTGGCCGTGACCATTTTTCAGTTAGCTACGTACGGTTCCACTGCCCCCCAAGTCCGACAAATTATAAACCGAAGTGCACCTTTGCACAAGATCCGTGCTTCGCACAGGCTGAGAGCTTCCTGATGACGGTTTATGTAAACCGAAACATGTTGGAGTAACTATTATAATTTTAAATGATTTTAACTGTTTAACAATTTTATAATCATTTGTGTGCATTAGTTGGACAAATAAAGAACTTAATACTATCAATATGCACGGTGCAAATACGAATATCATCCAGTCATCACTTCGCACCGCCCCCTATTTTTTTAAAATGTTTCACTCGCAGTAACGTATTATTTGGTAGCAACTGCAATTCATATGCAGACTGCACGCAGTCAGACATACACATGTTGTTCACAATATAGAGACGCTGGTTGGGCAAAAGAAATAAAAGAAAATTGGGACAGCAGTGAGTGCTGCGCGCAGAGATCTTTCCGTGTGCCACAGGTTCGCCAGCCCCTGATGTTGGACCTCAACCGTTTCACCAACCTGTTCCGTTTTTAGCGAGCGTCTGTCGTAACTGTCATTTCAGATATTCGGTCAGAGAAAATTACTGTCCAGCGGTCTGCGACCACATTTCGACACGAAGCGAACTGTTCGCCATAAATTGGTTACATGCAGCGAACTGCAGTAAATCCATTGTGCGAGCCCCAAGAGGAAGTCCTATTGTGAATTCCAAGGTCTCTCCTGCGTTTGCTCGAGGCCATTTCTCACTGCATGTTTCTCTTCATATCCTTTCACATTTTATTTTACTTCTGCTAGTAGTTCAGCGTGCGTGGTGTAGGTTTCTGTTTGCGTTGTGCGAGTTGCCATGTGTGTCAAGTCTTGTCCCCTCTGAAGCAGCTTCCAGGTCAGGCTCGTTTGCCCCCGATCTTCTGTCTTAACGCTTAGACAAGTCAAGCCCATTGGCAGTTGCTGTCTCAGCTGTGGTCGCTGCTAGACCGCACTTGTGTCATTCATCGAACACCGTTGACTGCGTGTTTCTTCTCATGGACTGTCACATAGGCGTTTCTGTGGTGAGCATTATTTTTATCTATTACATGATTGCACGTTAAGTGTAAATATAAATTCACATCGAACACTGCAGCATTGCCAATCGTGCTGCTGCTTTTTTTTCTTCTTCTTCTTCGTCGTCGTCTTTTCTTCTTCTTCTTCTTCTTCTTCTTCTTCTTCGTCGTCTTCTTTTTCTTCTTCTTCCTCGTCTTCGTCTTCTTCTTC
>Ga0131853_10022447_pt1 | contig 11421 bp, 8 predicted proteins | sample TergutLab28metaG_FD_92764 | JGI IMG/M metagenome (GOLD analysis project Ga0131853, IMG submission 92764) | Labiotermes labralis P1 segment gut microbial communities from Petit-Saut dam, French Guiana - Lab288 P1 (version 2) (version 2) | ecosystem: Host-associated > Arthropoda: Insects >...
TTATACCCAACTTATGCCACGAAGCCCGCTTCCCACCCCATGGGTCATGCGGGCTATGCGTGGTTGAGATTGGGGGAAACAGTCAGCTAACCCGTGCATGTGCAACCCAGGCCAAGGACGGGATGTGCATAACAACAAGAAATGAACGGATTAACGAAACCCGCAAACGCTTGCTAGAGCTGCTGCTATCTTCCCACACCGGTGACTGCAAGGCCCCATGCCAACTGGCCTGCCCAGGCCAGACAGATTGCCAGGGATATATTGCGCTAATAAATGAAGGAAATCATGAAGCTGCATATAAACGGATGATGGAAGCCCACCCCTTCCCAGGGTCTTTGGCAAGGGTATGCCCCAGGCTATGTGAAACAAAATGCCGCCGTGGGATACATGACTCCCCTGTAAATATAGCAGGGCTAAAGCGCTATGTTACCGATTTATATGGGGGTACACCATATACCCCAGAAACCGCCCCAAGTACAGGCAAAAAAATAGCAATAGTTGGCGGCGGTCCTGCGGGGCTTACTGCTGCGTATTTTCTAAAGCAGGCGGGCCATGACGTAAATGTCTATGAACACATGCCAAAAATGGGCGGCCTGCTGCGGTATGGGATACCAGAGTACCGCCTGCCCAAAGCAATACTGGACAATGAACTGGCAGTGCTGGCACGTATTGGCATACAATTTGCCAAGGGGGTAAGGGGTGGCAAAAAAGACACCCTAATGCTGCACGACCTGCAAAACCAATACGACGCAGTAATAATTGCAATAGGCGCATGGAAAAGCCATAAACTAAACATCCCAGGAGAAAAGTCACCAGGGGTTATAGGCGGCATAAACTTTTTGCGAAATGTAGCCCTTGGCAACACAGTAGAAATTGGCAGCCATGTTGCGGTAATAGGCGGCAGCAACACAGCAATAGATACCGCCCGCACAGCCTTGCGTATGGGTGCCAAAAAAGTAACAGTAACCTACCGCCGCACCAGGGACGAAATGCCGGCAGAACATGAAGAAATTATGGATGCGGAAAACGAAGGCATTGACTTTAAATTCCTAGTTGCCCCTGTAGAAATAACCGGGGAAAAGGTAAAAACAATCCGCCTGCAGGTTATGACCCTAGGGGAACCAGACCCAAGCGGCCGCCGTGTTCCCGTACCCATAGAGGGCAAAGAAGAGCTGGTGGAAGCAGACACAATAATAGTAGCAATAGGCCAGGCGGTAGTACTAGACGATGTGGAAGACCTGCGGGAATCTGTACCATTCATAAATGCAGACCCCAGCACCTTTAAAACCATCCTGCCAGGAGTCTTTGCCCTAGGGGACGCAACAGGCCAAAGCGCTTACGCAATAGACGCAATAGGCCACGGGCGCAAAGCAGCAACAGCAGTACACGACTTTCTAGTAAATGAAAAATCCCCATGGGAAATGCTGCCTGACATACTAGTAACCGATAGCAAAACCCCCTCAGACTTTGCCAATATACCCAAAATCCCAAGGGAAACCGCAGATAAAAACGAATCAGCAAACAATTTTGAAGAAGTCCACCAAAGCATAACCAAGTCACAAGCAATAACCGAAGCCAGCCGCTGCCTTTCCTGTGGCTGCGGGGACTATAATGAATGTAAACTGATTAACCTAACAAATATGTATGAAGCAAACCCAGATAAATTTCACAAACCCAAAAAAAATAAATACCAACAAGACAACAATAACCCCCTGTTTACCTACGACCCGAACAAGTGCATACACTGCGGCCTATGCATAAAAGTATGCAGCGAAGACAAAGCCATACTAACAATGGCAAACCGGGGATTTAAAACAACAGTAATACCATGCCCCCAAAGCAACTGCAAAAAATGCGGCAACTGCAAAGATGTATGCCCAGTAGGCGCAAGAATATAACATGCTTTCGCCCCATATGTAGGGGGTGTGGGGCGCTAGCCCTCCCGCAAGCTACGCTTGCTGGCCGGGTGGCCTGTCGCATACGCGACACCAGCTTCGCTGGAGTATACCCCACGGTTTTCTATTAAAGTTTTTGGTCAAGCTTTTTTCAAAAAGCTTGCGGGTGTGGGCGGAGCCCACGGTCTTAGATGTCTCTAAAAAAAGAAAGGCGGAACACATGCCATACAATGAACTAGTAAAAGATATTTCCCGTATACGTGATTATATGCGGGAATTTTTTGTATACGGCTTCAAAAACCGGGAAGAAATTAAAATAAATAGCCCCCGCAGCTACGACAACGAACGCCGCAGGATAGAAAGCTGGCTAGGGGATTATATGTCATTCCGCCAAGACACAAATGGCAAAAATGTTTTTATATCACTAAACAGCCGCCAAATCACCAAAAACCCACTATACCAAATGTGGAAAGCCAAAAGCTTTACCAAAAACGACATCACAATCCACTTTTGGCTGCTGGACATGCTGTCAACAGATAAATCATATTCCCTTACCGATATTATGGAATCCTTTGATACACACTATATCTCAGCCTTCCAAAATGCCGACCCGATAGACGAATCTACCTTGCGGAAAAAACTACGGGAATATACAAGCCTAGGGCTGGTATGCGCCGAAAAACAGGGCAAGCAGCTTATGTATAAACTATCACATAACCCAATTGATATAGATAGCTGGCGCGAAGCTATAACCTTTTTTGCCGAAGCAGACCCGATGGGCATTATTGGCTCGTATTTACTGGAAAAACTGCAAGCCAACGATGGCTGCTTTTCCTTTAAACACAACTATCTGCTTTTTGCACCAGATAGCGGCATAATGCTGGATTTACTTACTGCCATAAATGAAAAACGCAGTGTGGATATTAACATCCACCCAAATAAGCGCAATACAATAGTGCCCCTAAAAATCTATATAAGCACCCAAGCTGGGCGGCAGTATCTTGTAGGGTGCAGTACACGTAATATGCGGATTATGTTCTTCCGGCTGGATACTGTCATAAGCGTAAAGCAATTGGATGTTTTACCAGACTACAGCACATATCAAAATATGTTGGAAGACTACAGCCAGCATTTATGGGGGGTTGCCACTGGCCAGCATGGGCAGTTGGAAGAAATCACTGTGCAAATAAAAATAGAAAAAGATGAGCACCACATAGTAAAAAGGCTGGAACGGGAAAAACGACGCGGCACAGTAGAGCAGCTAAGCCCAACTTTATGGCGTTTTACCGCCAGCGTATATGACGCACAAGAAATGCTGCCTTGGCTACGCACATTTACAGGGCGCATTGTGTCATTATCATGCAGCAATAAATTGGTAGAAGAACGGTTTAATTCTGATATAAATGCCATGGCAAAACTTTATGGGGGTGGGGGAGATGTTATTTAGCGAAATATATAGCACATATTTTAACACTGTGGCCGAAATCATAGCCGAAGCCATAAACCACAGTGTAAGCGAAAAACGCATGACAGAAATAATTACCCAAAAAGCGTTTTCTGAAAGTGTGCTTACAATCCTGCCTGCTATCAAAAGCGAGGAATGGCTTTTATTAAACAGCAAAGGCGAAACGCCTATCAAAAAAGTACCAAGTACCCCCCTTACTACATTACAAAAACGCTGGCTTAAGGCATTGGCAGCCGACCCGCGCATTATGCTTTTTGACCCCGATATAGCCGGGTTGGAAGATGTGGAGCCTCTTTTCAAAATGGAAGATATTGTATACTTTGACCGGTATGCCGATGGTGACCCATTTACATGCCAAGAATATGCAAGCAATTTTAAGATTATATTGAAGGCAATTAAATCACGCTGTAAGTTGAATATAGATGTTATGGCTTACCGGGATAACTTGGTCACCGGCATATACATCCCCCATAGGCTGGAATATTCCCAAAAAGATGATAAGTTCAGGCTTATTTCCACCAAAGGCTCTAAGCATAACATTATCAATCTTGCCCGGGTCACAAAATGCGAGTTGCTGGATGCCTATGAAGATGAAATCGCAGAATCCGCACCAGCTGAATCCTGTGTGTTATTCGAATTAACAGATGACCGCAATGCCCTTGAAAGGGTGATGCTGCATTTTTCTGACTGCCGTAAGGAAACACAGCGCTTAAATGATACCCTGTACCATGTCAGCCTTTGGTACGACCCACAGGATGAGACAGAAATACTTATCCGCATATTGTCTTTTGGGCAGATGATTAAGGTTGTGGCCCCAGATGGTTTTGTTAATCAAATAAAGGAACGGATATTTAGGCAGCAAGGGTTAACGCCTATTTTATAACCTCGCAACATTTTTTCCACGATTTTCTTCTTACCCTAGTTTAATATAACACTCGAAAAGCGCAGACAGCAGCACACCTACCCTATTGTAGATAGCGCTTTGTAAAAGCACAGACAGCAGACAACTTTGGATCTTCGGGCTTCGAAACCCGGCGTGCTTTGTGCCATAGAGTTTATTAACGACACATACAGCAGACCAACAGATGTGTTGCGGGTTCGAGTCCCGTCCGGTCTTATCTATAATAGGCCGGTAGCTCAACTGGTAGAGCAATCAAAAACTGTGTCGTGTTCCTAAAAGAGGGGGATGAAAATCATGCTACAACACCTAAAAAACCAAGTAAACCGCACATTTACAGAAAATAACGCGGTCACAAACCTATCCACCGGCTCCCACTGTCTTGACCTTTTTGCCACGATTGGCGCACTACGAAGCGCTAGTGAACAAGAAATTACCACCCGCTTTACCCGTGCATGGGCAGAAAATCCAGATTTGACTATAAAAATATTATTTTATGCCCGGGACATACGCGGCGGCCTAGGGGAACGTAGTGTATTCCGCATTATCCTGCGTAATATGGCAACTACAGCCCCCGCGTCATTGCTAAAAAATTTATGGGCCATACCAGAATATGGCCGCTATGATGATTTGCTTGTTCTGCTGGATACTCCGCTGCGCAAAGATGTAATTACATTTATTAAATCCCAGCTTTACATGGACACAACCGCACTAGAAGACGGCAAAGCAATTTCCCTTTTGGGTAAGTGGTTACCTTCTATTAACGCAAACAATAAAGCCACTGTACGCTATGCCAAGCTGCTTGCCAAAGAAATGGGTATGCTGGAAGCAAGCTACCGTAAAACTCTTTCAAAACTTCGCGCCCACATAGCAATTATAGAAAATAATCTAAGAGAAATGGATTACACCTTCGATTACGAAAAGCAGCCGTCAAAAGCAATGATGAAGTACCGCAAGGCATTTCTTCGCAATGATGGGGAGCGTTATAAAGGATTCTTGTCCAGTGTGGCAAAGGGTGAGGCAAAGCTTAATACAGGCACATTGTTTCCATATGAAATTATCCGCCCACTGATTAATAGTACAATAAGTTCAGATGAACAAGCCTCTATAGATGCAACATGGAATGCACAAGATGACTATACAAATGGTGAAAATGCCCTTGTAGTAATCGATGGCTCGGGCTCTATGTATGGTTATGGCAATCCTAAGCCAGCAGAGGTTGCCCTTTCCCTAGGCATATATTTTGCTGAGCGCAGCAAAGGGGGTTTTGCCAATCATTTCATTACCTTTTCGCAAAACCCACGCCTTGTAGAAATTAAGGGCCGCAATATAAGCGAGAAAGTGCAATATTGCAGGTCTTATAACGAAGTGGCTAATACCAATATAAAAAAAGTCTTTGACTTGATATTGCAAACAGCAGTAGACAATAAATTGTCCCAGGAAGAATTACCCTCCACGCTATATATAATTTCTGATATGGAGTTCGACTCTTGTGCCGTTGATGCAGATATCACCAACTTTGAATATGCCAAGAAGGCCTTCGAGGCTAAAGGCTATGCCTTACCCATTGTTGTATTCTGGAATGTACAAAGCCGCAACCAGCAACAGCCGGTTACAATAAATGAACAAGGTGTTGTATTGGTTTCTGGCGCAAGCCCCAGGGTATTTTCCATGCTTACTTCCGGCAGCATGACACCCATGAAATATATGCTGGAAACATTGGAAAACCAACGATATTCTAAAATAAATGCGTAAATGAGGTAACTAATATGATAACAATAAAAGGCCTGCATAATACAGCAATATGCTATACCAACGATTTGGAAGAAACCGCCCAAAAGCAAATACAAACCCTATGCAACCAGGAAGCTTTCAGCGATTGCAAAGTGCGCATAATGCCAGATGTCCACGCAGGGATGGGTTGCACCATTGGCACAACCATGACCATAACCAACAAAATTGTGCCTGGTATGGTTGGGGTAGATATTGGCTGTGGCATGGAAACAGTGCGCCTGGATGTGCGGGGGATAGACTTCGATAAGCTGGACAAAGCAATAAGAAAAAATATTCCTTCAGGTTTTGAAGTGCGCCCCTTCCCTCACAAGCTGGCTGATGAGATTGACCTAAGCAGCCTACGCTGCGCAAAGCATGTAAACATGCACCGGGCTGTGCATAGCATTGGTACACTAGGGGGCGGCAACCACTTTATAGAGGTTGGTAAAGATGAAAACGGCAGTATATACCTGGTGGTACACTCTGGTAGCCGCCACCTGGGTAACGAGGTTGCGGAATACTACCAAACAGAGGGCTATAACGCCTTGTGCGGCCATTCACAGTACCAGATAGACGATGTTATTGCAGAGCTGAAAGCACAAAACCGAGACAATGAAATACAAAGCACCATAGCATCCCTAAAAGCCCAAACGGCCTTACCTGTCCCTAAAGAGCTGGCATATGTAGAGGGCCAGTTATTCGATGACTATATCCATGATATGAAAATAATCCAGCAGTTTGCGGTACTTAACCGCAAAGCTATGGTGGATACAATATTAGTAGGGCTGCGGCTTAATGCGGTGGAAGAATTTACAACAATTCATAACTATATTGATACGGATTCCATGATTCTTCGTAAGGGAGCAGTATCTGCACGGGATGGGGAAAAGCTGTTGATTCCTATAAACATGCGGGATGGCAGCCTTATATGTGTCGGCAAGGGTAATATTGACTGGAACTATTCTGCCCCCCATGGGGCGGGGCGGCTTATGAGCCGTGGCAAGGCTTTAAACGAACTTTCTATGGAAAAATACCAGTTTGCCATGAAAGGGATTTTTTCCACCTGCGTTGTGCCAGAAACCTTGGACGAATCGCCCATGGCATATAAGCGCATGGATGAAATTATTTCCCATATCGGCCCTACTGCTGAAATTGTTGCAAGGGTTAAGCCTTTGTACAATTTTAAAGCAGCAGAGAAGAACACCCGGCGCAAGGGGAGGAAGTAGGTTGCGGTTTTTAGTTAATTTTATCCTCCGGATTGGGATTATTGAGCTGTTTCTTTTGTTTTTTGTGCTGGTGAATGTTGCGGCGGCGTTCTTGTATGTATATACCAAAAAAGAGCGTTTGCTATATCTTTTCACCTTGGCATGCGGCGGTATTGGCACATGTTTGGGTATGTTGTTTACAAAGTCCAAGCCAAAATCCAGGGCTCTTAAGATTATCACGGCCATTGGGCTGGTTATCGCGGTTATCCCAATTGTGCATATCGCCCACGGGCTAACCCTGGACAGAATCATCCGCTATATAGAAATTGAATTTACCGCAGAAAATTGGCCAGCAGAATTAGATGGCTACCGCATTGCCTTTATGACGGATATGCATACTATTTCAGATGAAACCATGAGGGCTGTCGCCAGTGAACTAAATCAGCGAAGCATCGACTTGCTGGTGCTGGGCGGGGATTTTACCACCAGGGACTCCCACTATCAGGGGACTTTAAGGGAGATTGCCAATGTTGTAACCACAGACGGGATTTTTGGGGTGGAGGGCAATCATGATTGCTATATAAGACTTTTTTATGCCATGGCGCAGCATGAAATAACCCCGCTGGATAACAGCGGGGTACATGTGCGGGATGGTTTCTATCTTGCCGGGGTGCATGATATGTGGAATAGAAGCCCAGATATTGCTGAGGCTATAGCAGGGGCATACCCTGGGGACTTTGTGCTTCTGATTTCACACAACCCAGATATTGCTATGGTGCAGCCCATGGATGGGGTTGACCTTATGCTTTCTGGCCACACCCACAATGGGCAAATTACGTTTTTTGGGTTTCCTATGTATTTGTTCCGGGGTAGTATTACGGCTTATGGGGCGCGGTTTGCTTATGGGTTTAGCTATTCGGCAGATGGGACTCCTGTGTTTGTAAGCAAGGGGATAGGGCCTTATTATACTATTCCCAGGATTTTTGCCCGGCCAGAGGTTGTTATTTTTACTATGGTGCGTGGGTAGGCCAGGCAATATTTTACTTATCCTGCATTGTGTTTTTATATTTATAAGCCAATTTTCCAACAACAATACCAAGCAATGGGACGATTGCATGAGGAAGAAAAAAAATAAAAAATCCAAAGAAAATATAGTAAATGAAAAAATGCGTTGCTCCCTGCCTATATATTACAATTTCGAAGAACAGCGGCAGAAAGGTATGCATAAATCCCGCAACACAAAATGGATATAACCATTTTAGATATGCATTTTTTACCCCCAAATAAATTGATATGACAAAAGATAAAACAAGTATAATTATATGTCCTGCATAACCATATAGAATAAATGAATCTAATACATGAGAAGGGCGGACATCTTCAATTACAAAAAACACTATCGCTACGATAAATGTTATTAGATAATACTGAAATTTAGTTCGCATAAAAAATGATTTCATTTTTTCACCTAATACGAATCTCAAAAAATCACGTCGACAACCAAGCGGAAAATCGGCGGCTTTAAGCCGTTTTTCGCGATGTGTTGTCGACGATGATTTTCGAGATTATAGCTATTCCACCCTAAAACAGGCCCAATGCGTCGGCACTTCCTAGCGGGCCTTCTTGGCCCGCATCCATCAGCACCTTCTTGGCTTGTAGCTAAAATCCTTGCCACCTTGGGCCTGTTTTAGCGTGGAATGGCTATAGTATAATATAAACGCGGATTTGCACGGATTTCAAATATCATTAAACCGTGTTAATCCGCTTTTTTATAAATTTGTGATTAATTTATAGTCCTTTTTTTAATAAATCCACCATATCAGTACGCTCCCAAGGCAGATCCAAATCAGCGCGGCCAAGGTGCCCATATGCAGCTACTTGCTTATAAAGCGGCCGGCATAAGTCAAAGTGCTTGATAATAGCCGCTGGGCGCAAGTCAAAATACTTGTCTATTAACTCAACAATTTTTTTGTCATCAATAGTCCCTGTCCCTTTGGTATTTACGTGGACAGAAACAGGCCGGGCAACCCCGATTGCATAGGCAACTTCTATTTCACAGTGCCGCGCAAGTCCGGCAGCTACTATATTTTTGGCAATATACCTGGCCATATACGCAGCCGAACGGTCAACCTTTGTAGGGTCTTTACCGGAAAATGCCCCGCCGCCATGGGAAGCATACCCCCCATAAGTGTCTACGATTATTTTGCGCCCAGTAAGGCCGCTGTCGCCAACTGGCCCGCCAATAACAAAGCGGCCGGTAGGGTTAATATAGTATTTTGTACTCTCCCCAAGCATTTCGGCGGGGATTACATCTTTAATTACATACTTCATAATATCTGCGCGTATTTGCTCCTGTGTCACGTCTTCGCTGTGCTGGGTGGATACTACTACTGCCTCTACACCAACAGGCCTTTTGTTGTCATCGTATGCCACCGTAACTTGGGCTTTACCGTCTGGGCGCAGGTAGGGTAGGGTTTTATTTTTACGTACTTCTGCCAGTTTTTTTGCCAATTTGTGAGACAGGGCTATGGGCAGGGGCATAAGCTCTGGTGTTTCGTCGCAGGCATAGCCAAACATCATACCTTGGTCACCGGCGCCGGTGTCGGCCTGGGAGCCGTCGGCCCTGGATTCCAGTGAGGCGTTTACACCCATGGCAATGTCTGGGGACTGGCCGCTTATGGTTACAAGTACCGCGCAAGCGTCCGCGTCAAAACCCATGTCGCCGCCGGTGTAGCCAATCTCCCGTATGGTATCCCTGGCTACTTTTTCTATATCCACATAGCAGTTGGTGGTAATCTCCCCCATAACCAGCACCATGCCAGTGGTTGTGCACACTTCGCAAGCTACGCGGGCTTTTGGGTCTTTGGCCAATATGGCGTCTAAAACCGCGTCTGATATTTGATCGCAGATTTTATCTGGATGGCCTTCTGTTACTGATTCTGATGTAAATAGGTACATAATTACTTTCCTCCTGTTTGGCCCGGTTTGGGCAAAAATAAATAATTTTTAGCAAAAAAATAAGCCCTATCAGGGCTTTTCCATGTTTCTTCGTGTCCAGTCCATGGCCATGGTACGGATACGAAAGCGCATCTTCCGGCATAAATACCGGGGGAATTAGCACCGTACGCAAACGCCGGTTGCTGGGTTTCACAGGGCCCTGATCCCTCCACCTCTCTTGATGTTTGTATTTAATTGTCGGCTAGAATAATATCATGTATGGCATGGTTGTCAAGTAGGGTGCCATAGTAATGAAAGAACGCGGCTTTCATCAAATCCATCACACAATGCCAACTTGCGATTTAATATCGCATATAATCTGATTTAAAACCTGCTCCCGTGCTATAGATGTATCGTATACCGTAAACCCATGTTTTATTAAAAGGTCAGTCATTTCCTGGTTAAATGGTATGGCTCTCGAAATAGTATACGCTCTGTATTCTTCATCACTCCATCCATATGTCCAATCGTCTTCTGTATCATATTTCTTAAAATCCCGGACAAACTCGTCAACAGTTTTATTATTTTGCACTAACCCTATAAGTATGAAATGTTTGCGCAATTCACCGATTTCATACACGTTTAGTATGGATGATATTATGTCAAAATTAAAATATGCTCCTTCCAATACAAACTTGTTACCTTTTATTATTCGTGCCCTCAAGTTTTGGTCATCTGAAGTGTGAGGGAAATTAGAGAAGATACCAAGAAAATGACCAAGGAACGGTGCAAGATTATCTTTCACTTTTTCATAATCCCAGTTAAGTTTAATATCCAATTGGGGATATGCTCTTCCAAAGGCAGCAACTATTTTATCAAGGCTGATGACAAAGTGATTTAGCTCTTCATTTATCTTTGATGCCAATGTAGTTTTACCTGTTCTGCTTGCGCCTACAATGATTATATTCTTCATGTAACACCTCAATATGATGAAATATGTGCGTTCAAGGGACGAGCTAGGCGCTCCTGTCTTATTTCGGGTGCGGGTTTGGGTTGGAGCCAAGCGAATCGGCTTCTTTGGGTTTGGAGTTTGTGGTGGGACGTGCTTTGCGGTGTCATGCTCGTGACACGTCAATCCAATTTCCGTGAATATGCACAAGCGATAAAATTGCGCTATTAAAAACAATTCTCTTTCAGTCCCAAAACACTCGTAAAATGCAAATAACAGGAAAATCAAGGCGTGTTCAA
>Ga0131853_10022449_pt1 | contig 11421 bp, 9 predicted proteins | sample TergutLab28metaG_FD_92764 | JGI IMG/M metagenome (GOLD analysis project Ga0131853, IMG submission 92764) | Labiotermes labralis P1 segment gut microbial communities from Petit-Saut dam, French Guiana - Lab288 P1 (version 2) (version 2) | ecosystem: Host-associated > Arthropoda: Insects >...
AGATCGGCGAGCACCGCGCGCGCGAGCGCTTGCAGGTCGGCGTCCTTGAGCAGCGCGGGCACGGCGCGGATGGCGATCGACGTTGGCGAGAGCACGGCGAGATCGAAGCCGAGCGCTTCGAGCGTCGCTTTTTCTTCCTCGACGGTGCCGGTCTCCACGGGATCGGCGGGCATCGAGAGCGGGATCAGGAGCGGCTGGATCGCCAGCGACCGTTCCGCGAGCGCGGCCTTGAACTGCTCGTAGAGAATGCGTTCGTGCGCGGCGTGCATATCGACGATCACGAGGCCGCGCGCGTTTTGCGCGAGCACGTAGATGCCGTGGATCTGGCCGATCGCGAAGCCGAGCGGGTGGTCGTCGCCGGCCTCGAACGTCTGCGCTTCGCGCGGCGCGGCGCCGGGCGCGGCATCTTCGGCCTGCTGCACGGTCGAGCCTTGCGACGTGCCTGCGCCGATGTCCTTGCGGCCGAACAGGGCGTCGTAGAGCGCGAGCGGCTGCGCGACCGGCAGCGAGCCTTGCGTCATGCGCGACTGGCGCAGCCAGGTGTTGCCTGCGTTGGCGCCGGAACCGCCGCCCGCGCCGCTACCCGAACCCGTGAGAAAGCCCGACCCGCTGCGAGCGCCACCGCCCAATCCGCCACCGCTCGACGCAGCGCCGCCAAAGCTGCTTGCCACGCGCGCGGTGCCGAAGCTGCCAGCCGCCGTGCCGCTTGCCTCGCCGCCCAAAACACCGGCGCCTGCGGCCGGCCGCGGCGCGATCATCGCGGCGTGTCCGCCCGACGTCGTTTCCGGCGAAGCCCCGGCATGCCGCGCAAGCGCACGCTGCACGGCATGAAACACGAACTGGTGAATCGAGCGCGAATCGCGGAACCGCACTTCGATCTTCGACGGATGCACGTTCACGTCGACGGCCTCGGGCGGCAGGTCGAGGAACAGCACATACGACGGATAGCGGTCGCCGTGCAGCACGTCCTCGTACGCGGCGCGCACCGCGTGCGTGAGCAGCTTGTCGCGCACGAAGCGGCCGTTCACGAAGAAATACTGCTGATCGGCACGATTGCGGCTCGCGGTCGGCAGACCGGCGCAGCCGTAGACGGCCAGCGGTCCCGCGCGCTCGTCGACGCGCAGATGCGCGCTCGCGAACGTCTCGCCGAGGATCTTCGAGACGCGCGTGGCCGGATCGCTCGCGTTCCAGTGCTCGACGGCGCGGCCGTTGTGCAGCACCGAAATCGCGACGTCGGGCCGCGCGAGCGCCGAGCGGCGGATCATCTCGAGGCAATGACCGAGTTCGGTCTGCTCGCTCTTCAGGAACTTGCGACGCGCGGGCGTGTTGAAGTACAGCTCGCGCACTTCGATCGTCGTCCCCTGGCCACCGGCGGCGGGCGAGAGCGTGCCGGTATCGGCGTCGATCTTGACCGCGTGCGGCGCGTCGCCGGGACGGCTCGTGATCGACATCTGCGCGACCGAGGCGATCGACGCGAGCGCTTCGCCGCGAAAACCGAGGGTCGCGACGCTTTCGAGTTCGGAGAGGGAGCGGATCTTGCTCGTGGCATGGCGCATCAGTGCGAGCGGCAATTCGCGCTCGGGGATGCCGCAGCCGTCGTCGGTGATCGAGATGCGCTTCACGCCGCCCTCGTCGAGCAGAATGCGCAGCGTCGTCGCCCCCGCGTCGAGTGCATTCTCGAGCAGCTCCTTGACGACCGATGCGGGCCGCTCGACCACCTCGCCCGCGGCGATCTGGCTGATGAGCTGGTCGGGCAGCGCCTGGATGGCGCGCGCGGGCTGCGCGGCGCGCACGGCGGCGTTCAACGCAGGCGTGGCGGCCGAAAGCGTGGCATCGGCGGCATCGCCGGCGTCATGTGCCGGGCTGGCGGCGTCGGGGGAGTCGGAGTGCGAAGACATGCGCGCAATTATAGCGAGTCGGCCCCCGCGCCCCGATGCCGGGAACTCGGCGCTCTCGGCCCGTTAAGCGATTATTTCGTGCCGGACCGAAGAAAAGCGGGCACTTTCTGTATCATGGCGCGGTCAATTTGCATTCTGCTTTGCTTCCTGCTTCACCCGTACAAAAAGGGCCACTTTTGGATACGCTGCTTCAATTCGTCAACCTTGTCCTGCACATCGACAAGTTCCTCGGAGTCTTCATCCAGCAATACGGCGCGTGGGTCTATGCCGTCCTGTTCCTGATCGTGTTCGCCGAAACCGGCCTCGTGGTCCTGCCGTTCCTGCCTGGCGATTCGCTGCTGTTCATCGGCGGCGCATTTGCGGCGACGGGGCAGATGAGTCTCGTGGGTCTGCTCGTGCTGCTGATCCTGGCCTCGGTCACGGGCAACACCGTCAACTACCTGGTGGGCCGCGCCATCGGACCGGCGGTGTTCAACACGCATATTCGCGGGCTCGAACGCTTCCTCGATCGCGCCGCGCTGCAAAAGACCCACGGCTTCTACGAGCGCCACGGCGGCAAGACCATCGTGCTCGCGCGTTTCATCCCGGTCGTGCGCACCTTCGCGCCGTTCGTCGCGGGTGTCTCGCAGATGAGCATGCGCCGCTTCCAGCTCTTCAATTTCACGGGCGCGCTGCTGTGGGTGCTGCTGCTCGTGTTGGCCGGCTATTTCTTCGGCAACATTCCGTTCATCCGCCAGTATCTGAACGTGATCGTGCTCGTCGGCGCCGGCGCGGCGATCGTGCCGGTCGTGCTCGGCGGCGTGTGGAAGATGCTGCGTAAGAATTCGCGCGCCGATTCCATGCGCCGGCCCAACGGCAATAACTGATCGATAACTGATCGACGCGCGCGGCGTGCACTTCGGGCCGCACGCACCAGTGAAAAAGGCATCGCCAGGGTGAACCGGCGATGCCTTTTGTTTTTGCGGGGGATGTATCGCAGCCTAGCTTGTCCGGCGCACGATCGGCGTCTCCGGCGTCGGATACCCGGCCTCTCTGAAGGTCTCGACGATCGCGCGATTGGTGTCGAAATAGACTTGCCAGTAGCTGTCGTTGGGCGTGTAGGGCCGCACGCGCAAGAGCGGCCCTTCGGGCGTAAACGACATCACTTCGATGTCGGGCGCGGGATCTGTCACAACGTTCGGAATCTTCTCGATGGCCGCGCGCAGACGACTGGCCGCCTCGACCGGATCCACGCCGTTGGCGATCTTCGCCGTCAACTCGACGCGGCGCACGGGCGTTGCGCTGTAGTTCGAGATCGTGTCCGAGAAGATCTTGTTGTTGCCGACGATGTTGACGACATTGTCGGGCGAGATGATCGTCGTGCCGAAGATGCCGAGTTCCTTCACGGTGCCCGTTACGCCGCCCGCGGTCACGAAGTCGCCGACCTTGAACGGGCGCAGCACCTGCATGAACACGCCGGCCGCGAAGTGCGCGAGCAGGCCGCCCCAGGCCGTGCCGATCGCGAGACCGAGACCGGCGAGCAGCGCGGCGAACGAGGTGGTCTGCACGCCGAACACCTGCAGGATCGCGAGGATCAGCAAGAGGCTCAGCACGGCGGAGAGGATGGAACTCAGGTAGTGCGCGAGTGTCGGATCGACACGCCCGTTGCGCGAGAGCATCTTGCGCAGGATGCCGGTGATGAGATTGATGGCCCAGCGTCCGATGATCCATAGCACGATCGCTGCCAGGACCTTGGTCCCGAAGTCGATGCCCCGGGTCATGATGAACGTGCGGATGGTCTCGAAATCCACGATGTCCTCGCGTTTGTTTGTTGCGTTGTTGTTGCGGACAACTTACAGGCAGCAAAACGGGCAGCAAAACGGGCAGCGAACGTGCCGGCAGGGTCGTTTCGACGGTATCGTTGCGCCTGTGACACTCACCTGAAATGAGGCGCGCTCATGATACTGCCTAACACCGATCTGCATCTGATCACTGTGCAACTGGAAGAACTGCGGCCCACGCAGATCACCGTGGGGTACCGCGAAGTGAGCGCGAAGCGCGCGCACTGGACTTCGCTCGACAAGAAAGGCCGCGCGTCGGCCATCGATTCGCACTGGTTCCCGGCCGTGCTCGGGCCGAAAAAGCGCTACTACGTCGTCGATCACCATCACCTCGGGCTCGCGTGGCTCAAGGAAGGCGTATCGAGCGCGCGCGTGACCGTGCTCAAAGACCTGTCGTGGCTCGAGCCGACGCTGTTCTGGCGCATGATGGAACACAACCAGTGGGTGCATCCGTTCGACTCCACGGGCGAGCGCCGCGAGTTCGACGAGTTGCCCAAGCAACTCTCCGGTCTCTCCGACGATCCGTATCGCAGCCTCGCGGGCGAGTTGCGCACGGCGGGCGGTTTCGCGAAAGACACGACGCCGTTCAGCGAATTCCTGTGGGCCGACTATCTGCGCCTGAAGGTGTCCGAGTCGCTCGTGAGCAAGGACTTCGACAAAGCGCTTGCAACGGCGCTCGCGCATGCGCACGATCCCGACGCGCGTTATCTGCCGGGCTGGTCGGGCGTGGTGCCGACGGCGCCCGTAGTGCCGCCCGCCTCGCAGCCAGCGGCGAAGTCTTCGTCGAAGGCATCGGGCAAGCGGGCCAAGGCGTAATCCAGTCATTGCCGGTCATTGCCAGTCACTGTGATGGTGCGATGCGGCATGCGGGCGATGCGGGCGCCGTAAAAATCCGCGCGATGAAATTGTTCGAAGACCTGGCACGCTGGTAAAGTGCCGGGGTTCAGTACCGGATCTCATCGCACGATGAATTTTTCCGTCTCGCCTGCGCGCCGCTATAGCGGCATTGCGATACTGCTGCACTGGCTGATTGCCGGGTTGATCGTCTGGGGCTTTACGCTCGGCTGGATCATGACCGACATTCCCGGCATCACGCCCACCAAACTGCGCTACGTTGCGTGGCACAAATGGATCGGCGTGACCGTGTTCGCGCTCGTGCTCGTGCGCATCCTGTGGCGCGCGACGCATGCCGCGCCGGCGTTGCCCGCGTCCATGCCGCGCTGGGAGCAGCGCGCCGCTCACCTCGGGCACGCGGCGCTGTACCTGCTGATGGTCGCGATTCCGGTGACCGGTTATCTCTTCAGTTCCGCGTCCGGCGTGCCGGTCGTGTATCTCGGCATCTGGCAACTGCCCACGCTGATCGGCCCGGACAACACGCTCAAGACCGTGCTGCGCATCGCGCACATCACACTCGACTACACGCTGTTCGCGGTCGTGATCGTGCATGTGCTCGCGGTCATCAAACATCAGTGGTTCGACCGCGTGAACATCCTCGCACGCATGCTGCCGGGGCGCGGCGCTCGCCGCTGAAACCGCCCGGTCTCCGATCGCACTCACCAGAGAATCCATCGCCATGACTCGACGTTTCATCCCTGCTGCGTTCGTTGCCGCGCGTATTGCTCTCGTCGGCAGCGCGCTTTTCGCCGTCGCAGCGACTGGCGCGAACGCGGCTGCGCCAAATTCGGCCACCAGCACCGCCAACAGCTCGATCACCGCAGTTTTCAAGCAGATGAACGTGCCCGTGCAGGGCCACTTCACGCGCTTTAACGCCGACGTGCATTTCGATCCGGCCAATCTCGCGGCCGCGAGCGCGAAGATCGACGTCGATGTCGCGAGCTTCGACATCGGTTCGCCCGAATACAACGACGAGGTCGCGGGCGACGAGTGGTTCGACGCCAAACAGTTTCCGCACGCAACGTTCGTCTCTTCGCATATCACGGCGGGGCAGGGCGGCGCCTATTCGGCGGCGGGCACGCTCACGATCCGCGGCAAGAGCACGGACGTCGTCGTGCCCGTGCAGTATCGCAAAGACGGCGCGAACCAGGTATTCGACGGCACGCTGCCGATCAAGCGTCTGACCTACGGCATCGGTACCGGCGAGTGGAAGGACACGTCGGTCGTCGCCGACGAAGTGCAACTGAAGTTTCACATCGTGACCGCCGCGCATTGATCTGCAGTCCTGCGCGGTTTAATGCAACAGGAACCTGGCAACAGGAACCCGGCAACAGGAACCAGGAATCACGCCATGAAGACTCCGCTTTTAGCCGCCGCCGCGCTCGCCGCCGTGTTCGCGACGTCCGCATTCGCCGCCCCGGTGACCTACAACCTCGACCCGAACCATACCTATCCGAGCTTCGAAGCGGATCACATGGGCGGCGTCTCGGTGTGGCGCGGCAAGTTCACGAAGTCGAAGGGCACCGTCGTGCTCGACCGCGCCGCGAAGACCGGCACGCTGGAGGTGACGATCGACACGACGTCGGTCGATACCGGCGACCCGGCGCTCGACAAGCACTTGATCGCCGCCGACATGCTCAACACGGACCAGTTTCCGACCGCGACCTACAAGGGCACCTCGATGCGCTTCGACGGCGACAAGCCGGTGGAGGTGATCGGCACGTTCACGTTCCACGGCGTGACGAAGCCGCTGAATCTGCAGCTCGATTCGTTCAAGTGCATCCAGCACCCGGTGCTCAAGCGCGAAGTGTGCGGCGCCGATGCGAAGGCCGAATTCAACCGCGCCGACTATGGCATGAACTGGGGCGAGAAATACGGCTTCAATATGCAGACGCGGCTGCAGATCCAGGTGGAAGGGATCGCGGCGCAATAACGCGTCGGTCGCGTCAAAGCGTATCGTCGATACCGACTTTCTTGGCGCGGTAGTCCATCTGCGCGCGCGTGAGGCCGAGCAGGCTCGCCGCGCGCGAGACATTGCCGCCGGTCTGCTTGAGCGCCGCGCGCACGAGTGCATCTTCGACTTCCGCGAGCGTGCCGAGGTTGTGCTGCAAGACGTCTTCGGCCAGCGTTTCGACCGACGCCGTGCCCGTGCCCGTGCCCGCGCCCGCACCCGCCGTTGCCGCCGCTTCGTGCAAACCGCTGGTGCTGGCCAGTTGCCCGAGATGATCGAGCGTGATGAACTCGCCGACGTTCAGCGCATCGTCGACGCTCGTCAGGTGTTGCAGATCGAGCGTCTCGCCGTCCTGGACCATGATCAGGCCGCGCTCGAGCATGTTTTCGAGTTCGCGGATATTGCCGGGCCAGTCGTGATGAATGAGCGCCTGCAGCGCGCGCGGCGTGATGGGCGGGACCTGCCGCTCGTGACGGCGCGCGAAGCGGCGCAGCAGCACGTTGGTGAGCAGTGCGATGTCTTCGCGCCGCTCGCGCAGCGGCTGGATCACGATCGGAAAGACGTTCAGACGGAAATAGAGATCCTCGCGGAACCGCCCCTGGCGGACCGCTTCCTTCAACGATTCGTTGGTGGCGGCGATCACGCGCACGTCGGCCTGAATCGTCCGGTTGCTGCCGAGCCGTTCCATGCCGCCGTTTTGCAGCACGCGCAGCAGCTTGCCCTGGGCGGTCGTGCTGAGCGTGCCGATTTCGTCGAGGAACAGCGTGCCGCCGTGCGCGGCTTCGAAGCGGCCCACGCGTGAGGCCGTGGCCCCCGAAAACGCCCCGCGCTCGACGCCGAACAGCTCCGATTCGATCAGCGCGTCGGGGATCGCCGCGCAGTTGACTTCGATGAAGGGCGCGTGCGCGCGCTTGCTGCGCCGGTGAATCTCGCGCGCGACGAGGCTCTTGCCGGTCCCGCTCTCGCCGAGGATCAGCACCGTGGCCTGAGTCTGTGCGACGCGCTCGATCTTGTGCTGAAGCTGCGTGAACATCGCCGACGTGCCGACGAAGATTTCGCTGTCGTCGCTGGCTTGCGGGTCGGCGCTCGCGGCCTCGGCGACGATGGCGCCATGCACGCCGGCATACATATATTCTTCGGGCGCGCGCGCGGCCGGCACCGCGACGATACGGCAATGGGAGTGACCCATCGCACGGCATTCGGTTTCGTACACAACCATCGGCTGGCCGGCGCAGGCGCTCAGATAGCCCGCGACGTGGCCGACCGAATACCAGCACGCGCTATACGAGCCGACGCCGCGCGTGGACAGATGCTCCTCGACTTCGAGCGAGCCGTCCCAGTAGCCTTCGCCGTAATAGTCGGGGCTGCGCAGATCGCCGTTCACGAGACTGCGCCCGATATGGCCCGGCAGGATGTAGCCCTGCAACGCGTGCAGCGTGCCGCCGAAATTCAGCACCTCGTGCAGCGGCGCGTCGGGGCCGAGCATGTCGAGGACCATGCGCGCGTCGCGCTGGCCCTCTTCATAGCCGATTCGCGTGAACAGCCTGCGCGTGGCCTCGAGCCCGATCGAATCGATCAGCGTGTTGCGCAGCGTCGCGAGCGTTTCCACGTGCAGCAGCGCGACGCGCCGCTCGCCGAGCCAGATCCGTCCTTCCTTGATCGAAAAGCGCAGCTTGTGCGCGAGGTCGCGCACGTGCGGCAGGTTCAGATCGAGCCGAACCTGGGGCTGTTCATAAATTTCCGCATTGATGTCGGGGGGCATTTCAGGATTTTCTGATACTGCGCGATTGCTCGGGCGGGAAGGGCGTCGGGTCTCAGCGATATTTTGACCGTTGAGGCGGCTTGCCGCATCAAAACTGTAAGCGGAACGCGGGAAATCCCTGGTCTCGTCGGGCCTGCGACAGTGGGTTTTGTTAGGGGTTAACGCGGCATTTGGGTGGTTTTTGGGCAGGGTGGCACGGTCCTCGCTTAGAGAGTCGCATCGCAGTCGAGGCGCTCGCTTCGACAGATCAGAAACCAAGGAGACACTATGTCGGACCAACCTGTGCAAGCCGTATCGAATCTCGGCTATATGGTGCTGGGCGTCAGCAACCTGGAGGCTTGGGAGAACTTCGCCGTCAACGTACTCGGCATGCAGGTCGGCCGCCGCGTTGCGGGTGAATCGCTGGGGCTGCGCATGGATGAATACGAACAGCGCGTGCTGCTCGTCAAAAGCGATCTCGACGATTTCCACGCCGCCGGCTGGGAATTCGAAACCGCTGACAAGCTCGAAGCCTACGTGGCGCGCGTGCGCGCGCAGGGCGTCGAAGTCGAGCGCGCAACGCCCGCGATGGCCGCGCAACGTTGTGTCGACATGCTGTACTTCTGCGTGGACCCGGACGGCATCCATCACGAATTCTATAGTTGTGCTCATCGTACGACGAGCAGCGGCGTGTTCCGTTCGCCGAAGCTGAGCGGCGCGTTCAGCACGGGACGCCTCGGCGTCGGCCACTTCGTCTCCGTGCCGAAGCAGAGCGCCGCGACGCTCGCGTTCTGCCGCGACGTGCTCGGCCTGCGCCTGAGCGACTACATCACCGGCGAAGCCGCACCGGGCCTCACGATCGACGTGACCTTCATGCACGCCGAAACGGGCCGTCACCATTCGATGGCGCTGGCCGTCGTGCCGTTCCCGGTTCCGAAGCGCATCCATCACATCATGTTCGAGGTGGACAACCCGAACGACGTCGGTCTTGCCTACGACCGCTGCGTCAAGGCCGGCGTGCCGATCCTCATGGAACTGGGCCATCACCCGAACGACCGCATGTTCTCGTTCTACATGATCGCGCCGTCGGGCTTCGCGATCGAGTTCGGCTACGGCGGCATCGTGGTGGACGACGCGAGCTGGGAAATCAAGCGCTACAGCGAACTCAGCGACTGGGGCCACAAGCTCAACCCGCCGCCGGGCATGGCGGGCTGAGCGCACCGAGCACCTGGGGCCCCGGCGACGGGGTCCTCACCGAACACACCAGAAGATTTACCGGAGCATGGCAATGAGTCTTACCGAAGCAGGTACCAGCAAGTTCGTCACGATCAACGAACCGGGCCTCGAGAATTTCCGCATCCACCTGAACGACGCAGGTGAGGGCCCGGCCGTCGTCATGATGCACGGCGGCGGTCCCGGCGCCAGCGGCTGGAGCAACTACTACCGCAATATCGAAGCGCTCGTGGCCGCCGGTCATCGCGTGCTGCTGATCGACAGCCCGGGCTTCAACAAGTCCGACGAGATCGTGACCGACGTGCCGCGCAATCTGCTGAACGCGCGCGCGACCAAGGGCGTGATGGACGCGCTCGGCATCGATCAAGCGCACATGGTCGGCAATTCGATGGGCGGCGCCTCGGCACTCGCCTTCGCGCTCGAGTATCCGGAGCGCATGCTGCGCATGGTGCTGATGGGCCCGGGCGCGCAAGGTCCGAGCATTCTTCAGCCGCAGCCCGGTGAGGGCATCAAGCACATGTTCCGGCTGTATTCGCAGCCGAGCTATGCGAACTTCGAAGCGATGCTCGAAGTGTTCGTCTACAACCCGGGCGCGATCACCGAAGAACTGCGCAAGGGTCGCTGGAGCAACATCGAGTCGAACCTCAATCACCTGAAGAACTTCGTCGAAAGCTCGAAGCTGTGCCCGGTGACGACGTGGGATCTCTCGGCGCGCTTTCCGCAGATCGCGCACAAGACGCTCATCACGTGGGGCCGCGACGACCGCTTCGTGCCGCTCGATCATGGCCTGCGCATGATCAGCACGCTGCAGGACGCACGTCTGCACGTGTTCCCGAAATGCGGCCACTGGGCCCAGTGGGAACACGCGGAGGAATTCAACCGCCTCGTGGTTGACTTCCTGGTTTCCTGACCGGCAACGGGGAGGCGGGGCATATGCTCCGCCTCGTTCGGACCAGACAGGGCAAAATCCTCGGCGGCAACCGCGGTAATCAACCATAGCAATCATTAAGGATTGCAAACGGATGATGAGGTTGCCGGCCGGTTAGCGCATCAATAGGAGACACAAATGACTACAGCATTCGACGCCGACGTCGCCATCATCGGCTACGGCCCAACGGGGCTGATCGCGGCACTGACGCTGGCCAAGCACGGCATTTCCACGCTGGCTTTCGAGCGCCATCGCGACATCTATCCGCGCGCGCGCGCCGTGACGGTCAATGACTGGACGATGCGTATTTTCCAGAACATCGGTGCGGACGAGCCGGTTCTGAAGAAGATCGACCCGCAGCGTGCGCTGCGCTGGGTCAAGTACGACGGCACGGAACTGATGCGCATCGAGCATCCGCCGTCAACGCTCGGCATCAAGCCGCGCTTCTTCAACATCTATCAGCCGACGATGGAAGCGACGCTGCGCGAATGCGCGGAGGCACGCAAGGAAATCGACGTGCGCTATGGCAGCGAACTCGTCGGGCTCGAGCAGGACAGCGAAGGCGTCACCGTGACGACGCGTGACATCGCCACGGGCGCAACCACCACGTCGCGCGTGCGCTACGTGATCGGCGCCGACGGCGGCAGCAGCACGACGCGCGGTCTCGTCGACGTGAAGCTCATCGGCGACACGCTGGACGTGCTGTGGATCGTGATCGACTGCAACGTCAAGCGCTGGTGGCCGGACCGCAACCTGCTGACGTTCTGGTCGGACAAGGAGCGTCCGGTGGTGGACATCGCGCTGTCGGGCGGCAACCATCGTTGGGAGCTGCCGCTCAAACCGGGCGAGACCGAAGCCGACTTCGCGACCCAGGACAAGGTCTGGCCGCTGCTTGAAGCGATGGGCGTGACGAAGGACGACGTCTCGATTCACCAGCATGCGTTCTATCGTCACCA